>WLWD01006044.1_pt1 | contig 77161 bp, 50 predicted proteins | sample 6712731 | NCBI WGS metagenome assembly WLWD01 (sample SAMN12718690, study PRJNA576275) | sponge metagenome | isolation source: marine sponge | host: Mycale hentscheli | place: New Zealand: South Island, Marlborough, Capsize Point | collected 2014-11-01 | reverse complement strand
GTGTGCTTTAGCCCCCTATCCCCACCCCCTACTGCCTTGGATTATGAGTATTTAGAAGTCCAAATTAAATAGATCACCGAGTCAGTATGGACATTGTAAGAAAAAAATTATAACTTACTGGACACTTTAAGATAAGGAAAGGGGTGATAAAATGTCCAAAGTAACTTGCAGACAAGCAAAATGGAGATAGCATTCTTTTATTGCTGCCTTTTATTGTAACTGAATTAAAATTTCTTTTCTTAATAACACCCACCCTAATTAAATTTTCAAGACTGCAATTATAACTAAAATATGTATCTTGAGTACAATAACAACAACAACAAAACTGTTTTTTGTATTTTTTGGGTCTCTAATGCCATTTTCCCTTCCTTGAAGATGGCTAACAATCTTAGGTTAGGGTACCAATTCATTTTTAGTCCTTTGATTTACCATTCTATAAAATTCCAATTTGATTTTTTTGATCACTTGATTTTTACCACAAAACCTCGTGGAATTTTTTTGCTAAGAATTTATTTGTATCCTTCTGTAATTGTGAGTGGGTCTAGAAAAAGGGATCTTATGACGCAAAGAAAAAAATTTAGTTTTTTAAGCTATCAGTAAGTTACACTTCACTTCATTACTCGCAAAAATGATTACATATAGCTGTGTTTTAGTTAGGGCACTTGTTGTAAACATGGTATGGATCGACTTGAAAGGATAGTGAGCTACGTATAATGGAGGGTTCTCTTTGCGCAGCTACTTTATTTTAATTTGAAATAAAGAGGTCAAAGGGCATGCCGGGGATTCTTCCATTTATACCTGGACTTCCGAAAGGAGTTCAGAATGTGGTATACGAGGCCACAGATTTCGCGTACGGAGAATAGCATTGAATTATAAACACGGCCTCTACGTTTAACAGGTCACTTGAATCCATAATAATAAAATTAGCAGGTAAAGGAGGACAATCACCAGGACTATGATATGACAATTAGCAGGTGAATGACATTGCCAGCAAGATAAAGTTAAATCTTGCAGCTTAAACTAAACTGGTCATTAGATAAATACTCTATAGAATTTGATGTAGATCTGGCCAACAAATACACATCCATAAAGCCAGTAAGTAGCTTCTTACCCAGTAGGAGCTCATGACAACAGAATGAGACGTGAAATTTGTTGCTTATTATCGATACTGAATTAGACTCCTACATCACAAATAGTAAATATTCAATAACTATTGGTGAGCTTAGCAAAAACAAACAAAAACAAAAACAAAACAAAAAAAACCTAGCTATATATAACTGAAGCACCTACTCATGAACCCTCAGCACTACTATGCACTAGCTAGCTTCTACAAAATCATTTCTCAGGCCACAAGAATAATAATTTATTTGGCTATTCCTAGTCAAGTATCAATACTGCTCCAGCAATGAAACTGGTAGATGTAAATGTTATCTTCATAAGGAGTAGCTAAACATGCAGGAACACAAAGCCAACCAGAACCTCAGGTACGCCTAATGGTTATCATCACATATGCTTGAGGCTTGTGAGCAGACAAGAAATTAGTAAATTAACACTGGTGGACATTACAGATGAATGGAAGTGATAAAAGCATAAACCACTGCCTCAAATCTCTCTGCAAAAGGCTTAGGAAGTCCAACACAAGATTTTCAATAGAACACTCACAACACCACTGAACTGATACATGTGCCTTTACCATGTGACAACAGTCAATATCCTGAACAGTCTAATACCATGCAACTGATGCATATGATGCCATATGTAATAACCAAGTCAAGCCTTCACCTGTACCATATCTATAATGACTTAAAATAAAACCAGCAACCTGTCGTTGTTGTTGTTGTTGTTGTTTTTTCATTTTAAGGCCATATAAACACAATGTGTCTCCTGTTATTCCTCTCACCCTACATAATAGCAACTCAAAGGTCACACAGATGTCACGTAATCAGTTATGCACTGGTCATGATCATAAAATCTTCCTCCAATCACCTCAAACATAACTACACGAAACTAAAACAAAGGGACCACATACCTTCCCAATTGAGGCTTACGTCTTACTTATAGGGCTCACAGTCACAAGTAGTCTCTAGCGTGAGTGTGTGCACACACATACCCTATGCTACCTCCTCAGAAATAATGATTAACTCTATTTCCCAAAATTTGGTCCATCTGCCCAATAGCACATGGTAGTACAGCTGGGAGATATACCAATATTATCATTGCACTTTGACAAAAGCCCTATATCGTAGAGACAATATTTCAATTGTAGTCACATGGTATTACGAGTTTCTCACCAAATGTTAGCACAGGTCACAAAATTAATGCGGGAGCATCATGGCAAGACAATTATGAGGTACAGCTGCCTTTGTTGCCTGTAAGCGTGGCTATAACTTAAAGCTGGGCTCTATACTGGAATTTTGTACAACACCGTACTACTTCGCTCGCTTCGCTGAATTAGTGTACCAAACAAATAATAATAAAACGTAACTTGACAACAGACCTCCTCCTCATTTATGGAATGAAGTCTTAGTTTATTTTTTAGGCCAAACAAACTAAATACCTTGTTTCTCATCTGCACCTTCCTGGGTGATACAGCCACTTCAAAATTTATCATGCAGGTCACGCCCACTGCTTTAACCACACCCCTACTACCTCATATGTGACCGGATTTGTGAAAACCCGGCTAAACGCGGCATCTAAAGTTTTCTAATTTATTCTACCAGTAGGCTGCACGGGGACTTGGGATGCCTTCCTCCTAATTTGGAAGCTGTAGCACAAGCCGTCTTCGCCCTACGCACTACAACACTTCAGTATTTTTGCTAAACTTATTATTGCTGATTTCGAAAAAACGCCCGGTAAAGGCGTTGCTAAGGTCAGGGGGCGTGCCTTGTGTCCGTATACTATTACTGCGTGTCTCCGGGACACTAAGGAATAAATCAGTTACAGGCGGATTGAAAGAAGTCTAAAAGGCTTAATGCCGGGCTCCTTAAGAAACTATGATGACTAGAATTGCGTGAGTATGTGAGTTATGTAGAATAGCAAGTGAATTAGTTAGCTACAGTTTTTTCCCGGCTGTTAGTGAAAAGCCCGCCAATAATTTCTTAGCAACTCTCCGTACACGAGTCCAACCGGCTAGTGTTTCTAGCCTCCTAGTGTGAGTTTTAGAGCACGCCAGAGATTACAACTGCGTCATAAGCTAGAGCTAACTGGTGTCTATCCATTTCTGCCATAAAAAAATTTTCGAAAAAAATCGACCCATAAGGCTTTACCCGGTGATACTGAAAAAAATTGTTTGCCGCGTTTAGGCAGATTTTCCCAAATCCGGTCACATATATACTTGTTATATACCATTTCAATATATTTCCTATAGGTCAGCTACATATCCCAATTTCCAATATAGCTGATGAGAAACAAGAAAATGTGGTTTCAATACAACTTGTGAAGAATAAGTGATCTATATAAAAAATTGTAAACACTATTCCAAGTTAAATTTGCACGCCTATGTATAATCGATGCATGTGTACCAGTTCAAACTACTGCAGTTTTTACAGTTTCACCTGATGTCAATCAACTAAATAGCTACAACATTTTTAATATTGAAAATTTTACCAGGGTTTGCCACATTATAAAAGTAATGAAGTGAATATTTCAAGTTATGTAATACACAATAACAAATAAAATAAAAAAATTGGAAGTCTACACTACAATACAGGCTTCCATACTTACAGCAGCTTGCAAGTGGTTTTTTCCTTCATTTTTCTTCTTTTCTTAATACTTATAGCAGATACATGGTAGAATAAGACCATCTTGGTATTTGGCAAAACTAATAATAACAAAATAGTTTTTCTTATTACTAATGTTTAACTGGCTAGTCAACAATTCAGTCGTAAATCATCAGATATTTTTGGATCTTAATTTTTTCAAAGCTTCTATTACAGTTAGCTAATTTCTATCTGATCTATCTGATCATTTAAACCTGGCTCTGTTAGAAATAATGCAAAACACACTATTAAAGTTTATTTTAGCATCCTTAAGCTCTACTACACTTCAATATCTCTTGAGTGGGATAGACTAGATAGGTTTCGCTTAGTGCCAATCTAAATTACTATTTTATGAAACCTTTCATGTTGTGTGTGATCATACACACGATACACATTAAAATATTAAACGTAAGTGCAACTAGAAAACTAAACACTACTATCTTAGCTATATCGCCTATCCAAATAATAAAGAAAGCTTAGGGTACCAAATTTTACTATTATTAGCAAGAGCCAAAGTAACACTAATGCTCGTACAGTAACTAGTCTCACAAGAGCTAGCGCATACGCAGTTTCAAACTCCCCACGAAAAAAACTCTAACCTTCTTCTAGCGTTGCTATCGCAGTCTATCATCGGTCGCCACACTAGCAAACTCCATCTAGAGCGCACGCGGTTGCATGGCCAATCTTAGAAGGCGTGGACTGTTGTTATAGTTACAGTTACTTAAAAAACAATCCGAAAGTTCACTGATCTTTCGTAAGTGGGACAGTATTAAGCTTGTCAGTTCGTTTAGCTTTTTTTTTTTGGGGGGGGGGGAAGACTGTGAGACTGCAGACATATATGTATATGTATTGCCCTCTCTCAAGATAAAGCCTCTTTAAAGTGTTCTGATAAACCTGTCAACATTCAGTTGATTATCTTTTATAAATATTCATGCAAATATCTCCTGTTGGGACTCATGGGCTGAGCTGCAAGTTCAGTGTAGGCAGACATTCTAAATAAACTGTTTTAAATGAGATCATCCACCTCACTCTGTCAGCAGCTAAAATCCCCTCCAGATTGAAACCTCCTGGCTTTTCCAGATCCGATGGTAAATGACCGGATTGCATGGCTTTAGTGCCATGGAGTGCTGGAAAACCTTTTATAGGATGATTCCACCTGTCCAGACACTCTTACAGGAGTCATGTCACCAGATAAGCATGTTGTGTGGCTGCTTTTGCATAAGACAAGAAAGTCTGGGGGGAGGAAACACTAGGCAGATGTGTCTCTGGTAACTAGTGAACTATGTGGTACTAGCTACCTCCTCCAGAAACTCTCAGTGGCAGTTCAGCTGGGAATGCCACAGCCACTTTGGGTTGTGCCTATCCATCCTTGGATTTTTAATAATTTAAAAGTTATTATTATTATTATTATTATTATCATTTATTAATTGGTTACTAATGTTAGCTTCTTAAATAAAGTTAAGAGTTTGTTCAATATAGTTTTTAGTGATTGATATAGTGAAAGTTTTATAGCTCTACTGCATGCTTGAAGTGATCATGAGTTCAACTAAAACATCTGCTACTCATATGATAAGCAGTACTTTTAATGCATTGCCTAAGATGTTACTTTCAAGCTGAACTATGCTATGATGCAAATTGTGTTGTATCCAGTTACAACACACTAAAGGCTACATACCTGAGCATGACTCCTAAAGAAAGTAGGTTGGTCTTTGTAAGTATATTAATAATGGATACATTCATGTGTATTAGCTGTTGTTCAGAGTCAGGTCATTTTTTCTTGAATCACATGCCCGGTTATGAAATTCGTAACCATTATAAGGCGGTATAACGACAGTATATTATTCATACATCTCATTCCAAGAGACCAGTATTATAACTTTTAAAAAAAAACTATTCGAAACCTATATGGTCCCCTCACTGGTCGCAGCATAGGGTATGTTATTATTACTAGAATTTCGCTAGGGTTGCACTTCAGTGCTCTTCTTTACATCTGATAAAGTTATAGCAACCACCATAGTGTATCAAAGTCTCAGTATAGTAGAAATCAAATTAATGACATGAAACCAAATTGATGATTGTGAGTTCAAGAAGAAGCGTACAAATAAAGTGGGATATGATAGAATGCATGACAACAGGTGTAAATTAACAAATTAAGCTGGAATGTTCATAGCGTCTTTTCCAGTCATCTTGAGGGGGGGTAGGGGGCAATTCATCCTTGGTCTGGAAGATCCGTTAGCAAGAATGGCTTTTTATGGGCACATGTACATCTAGTTGAGCAGTAGTCTTCCTCCTCTGCTCTTCCTTCTCCAGCCCTCTCTTTGCCTCGTTCTCCAGTCCTGCTATTCACTTTCCCCTCCAGCTATTCCTGTCCTGTACGGTCACATACCATGTCTACTCTCTCTATTCAAATCGCGTCCTGTCCATCCATCATCTCGGACCATGATCTTGCTTTTGCACCAGCAACCCTTGGAGATTTCCTTTTTGTCCACACATACACAACCAACACACACAGAATAAAAAGTATATATATAAACCATTTTTGGTGGATCAATGTTGATATCACAATTATGAATACTCAGATATGCACTAGAGCACTTGATAAACTAAAAATATCCATCTATTAATATATAGAATAAAGGTGACCTTTGATCATTGAGACCACCTACCTTGACATGAGATTGACAGTTCAATTGAAACCAAGCGAGGTTTTGGTTATTTAACAGGTGAGCACCGGATGTGAGTGCTACAGCTTTTTTTTTTTTTTTTAAGTATGCTACAGTTGATACACAATAACTCAGCAGATGCAATTAACAGTAGACTGATAGGAACGGTTACAAAAAATTAGTAAAGATTGCCACATTAACCTACAAAATAATATGCCAGTTAAGGTGTAATTGTATACACTCATTTCATGACTTCAACTGTGTACCTTTACCAGAACCATTAGTCTTGCCTTAGTTGAAACACAATAGAAATAATATTTCACACAAAACACACACATATATGCCCATGCAATGTGTTTAAAAGGACCTCTGCATGAGGTGGAATAGCTGTGGTGAAGAGTTGCCAATGATTGAGTACGTGTCACTATAATTGTCAATAGCAGTCTTAATTGAGTGTGAGACTCTCTGCATGCTGATTCCAAAATTACTGCTGCCTAACTCTCAGCTATTTGGCTCAGGCAGCAACAACAGACACAAAATCCAAACTGCAATAGTGCTACGAGTAAACAGTGATTTGGAACATCACAGTGGTTATTTTCAAGAATACTTATTAGGGCAAAATTTTAAGAATTTGATTCATAAAATTCAAGTTTTGCAAAAAAAGTTGTCCACAAACTTACGCACATACAATACACACACATATAATAATTGTTACATGAGTCAAGTGTGATGTGGTGAGACATTTCATGAGCAGGCTGACTATTGTCATGAGCCAAAGATGAGCGAAAATAAAGCCTGAGAATGAAATATCTTGCTACACCTGTGTATACTCTATGCTTGATATGTATATATCTTCACTGCAAACCAAGCTTGTAAAGTTGGCAGTGTTAGTTCAAAAGGGGCTCTTCCACACTCTTAGCTAATGTATAGCGGCTGCTTTGACCTGGATAGATAGTCCTTGTAGAGAAAGATAGCTGGGGAACTAGTAAGATTGGCGATTGCTACTACCAGTGTATTTGAAGGTAATGAGCTTGTGCAATGCGTGTGATACAGATCGTGAAATATGTCATGGGTCATAAATTATAATATAATATATTACGGACAATTAAAAGAATGCTTTCATTTACCCTACTGCGCTAATGTGCGGTAAAAAATAAGTATAATATGAATGTATGTATGTATGCAGTGTGGATGATAACTATACGTCAATGCTCAGACAATCGTCAGAACAATTTAAGCTTGGTCTGATATTAAAAAATCTAGTATGACAACTGTTACTATATTTTCATTGCTTTACAAATTGTGGTGGGACACGTATTACATATTGGTATTGCTTTATTAGCTTCAAAATGAGTAAAATTAATTCATATCATTGATCAATCATATTTAAAGAATTGATTGTTATTTAATCATTATTGTGTCAATAGTTCTGTGAAAAATTATATTGTCTTATTCATGGCCTTAGCTTGTTGTGAGTGCAGTAGGTCACTGAGAGTTAATGCTGAAGTGTACTGTTGGGCTATGTTACCAAGTGTAGGATGTTCAATTATTGAACATGGACACTGGATCTAACTATAATTTAGAACTGAGTTTGAGTGAGGTGCATCAATGTAATGGGGAAAAAAAATCTGGAATAAAGCAAAAAAAAAAAGAAAAAAAATCATAAACTAAAACTAGAAGCAAGAGTCAAAGAAAAAGGGAAGAAAGAAAGAAAAATGCCCAGTTAAAAAAAAAAGAAAAAAAAAAAAAAAAAGAAAAAAAAAAAAAGGTGTCCATGTCAGGATTGAACCATAACTGTTCGCATTGAACTTTGAAGGAACGGCAAAGGAGGTTAAGATTATAACCAGATCTGATCTCTTTGGCCGGCTAAATAGCCGACCAGTTATTGTTTTGGTTGGATATCAAGCACTCTTGGGCAGCAGATATCCAATGGCCAACTGTAATAATCCACTCTGAGTATGTATAATGACCAGTGAAATGCATATGACTTTTAGCCCAGTTTCCCCAACAACCAATCATAATGTACTTTAGTTGGTCATCTGATGCTTAATGTTTTAGTTGTCAAAATATGTATTTCATAAAGCAACATAAACTGCCCAGTACAACATTGTGATGCCTATTTTTTTCAATCTTTGGAAGGCCACTGTCTTTGAGATCTGTTGTTGTGTGACAGAAAGACTGACAGACTAACAGACAAATTGAGCTGCAACCCTATCATGCATGTGCGCCAAGGGTTAAAAACTAGATGGGATGAGCTGAGTGCTAGATCAGCTTAGCAAACATGGGCATTATATATACTTACGTATGGGTGTAGCTATCCAATAAATATAAGTTGTACAATGGAGGAAATGATACTTTTGTGCACCACATGAACACTATCAAACACATGCACACACCATCACCTATATGCTCAAACCACTCCTATCTTCTTACACCAAATCATTATTCACCTAGGTGATACAGGAAGCCCATTACAGCACAAAATGGGTATACACGTTGACAGTATACTCACCACACCTGTATGTGCACATGTGTGTGTGCGTGTATATGTACACAAGATTTCAAAATATATTCTGAATGTGTAAAGAATTAGCGATAAAAATCCAATTTTTTAAACTAAGTTTCACTCTATATAACGTCAAGTGCATATAGTGTGCATTAAATAGAATTGAACAGCCCGTAGTGCATATAATAACTTAAAAATCTATTGCAATTACATCTTTACTAGAATGTATTGTACTAAATCATAATACTACTATAGGAATGAGTACCAACAGGTCGTGAATGCCAGTAGAGATTGACACGTTCAATTGGTTATAGAGTACGCATCACAAAGACACACATGGATACAGTGCGTGGCATTATAAGATAATAGTGGGCAGAGACAAGTATACTCACGGTGTAATATGTATGCACTCATAAAATGATTACAGGACTATAATATTAGCCAAATGATGGCGAGTTACTCGAGTCACATATCACAGGGGAGTTGGAACAGGTACGGCAATGGCCTCACCAATATTTTAACAAAAGGGGGCATGTCAGCCATTTTTCATTTATAGCGAAACATGTCCCCAGCTACGCCCCTTAATACACGACCTCTTCGTTTAAGACTTCTAGTGACTCGTAAGACATGGACAGCCACACTACTTCTAGACAAAAGTTAACTCTAATGTACTTTGACCCTCTTGTATTTTCGAGTTAACTCAGCGTTCGACCCCGTCCCAAACATCACTAAACAGTATCCTCCGGTTTAACGATCATTACCCGTATCACCCTAGAAATTGAATTGTTTACTGACACTTTGAATTTTTTTGTGGGTGCAGTTTAAACTCAAAAACTTACTGGAGTTCCATTTCTATCGAGTTAGTTGCGGTGGTAAGTTAATACGCTATTTGTCATAGTTATAAGCCCTACGCAACAGTATTTACTTGAATATTTATTGTCAACTAGATTTAACACGAAGGTAAGTCTTGCGTACGTATGTTCAGTTATGTGAAAAAGTATTGTGCGTTACAACAATTACTAAGAATATCCCAAAGAAAAAGTTTAAAGAACGTGACTTGTTTTATTTGTTTCAATTTAAATAGTTTCGGGGAGTGGTTACTATGGCATTGAATGCCTTTACCATATAATACATGATTTAAAAACTCCACTTTTTTTAGTAGCTTGAATATTAGAAGTTAAAACCAAACGTTTAACACTCCAGTGTAGTATTAGGCTCACACGCCATTTGTGCTCAAGCACATCACTGGTTACATTTTCATGTTACCGAACTGGTCGTCATAAACTTGGCGGTGAAAGGGTTAATGAATCTTACATTATCTGGAAATCACTGAACCATAGAAATACTTGACTCCAGCCCCTGTGTAACAAATGACTAACTATCATCTGTACCATTACTTTTCTTCTTTCACTTATTTCACTACTGTAGCTATGTGTGTGCGTGTGTGAGACAAGGTGATTGTGCATGACTGTCGTCAGGTCATTGACCAAATGATCCGGGAACTCTTCACCTTTCATTTGAATTCAATGCTTCACAAATGAAGAGTTGAATCAATATAATGTGTGTGTGTGTGTGTGTGTGTGTGTCCGGCCACACATACAAATGGTTTCAAAGGATTATTCTGTTAGTAAATGAAGTGACAAGAGTTCTAAAAGTTCAGACTCTAAGTCGCTCCCTATATATTTCAGGTTGTCTAAGTGTGCATTAAATGGAATATCCACAAGTCAATTAAAATGAGTAATAAATAATAGCAAATAAAAAAATAATTTCACAAGGCCTCTTTCTTGTTAGTGGAGTTAAGAAGTCATTCTAGAGTTCCTCACCTCTAGTTTTGACGTCCAGGAGTCATCACGTGTACACCAGTGGAGTAGTCACTGCACTATTACACCTGCCACTTCACACTCCTACATTGAAAGTGTATGTCTCAAGTAAAACTAGCTCAACATAATTCAAGATTCTCGGATTTGTGTTTCGTGCTTGTAATTCCAACACATGTAGACATTATTTTTTTAGAGAAACAGGCTAGTTTAGTACAGTAGAAGTTGTTAAAATTTACACTTTCCATATTATATTATATTTATATTAACTACCACAAAAACTTTATGAAAAATTGGGGCAAATGTCTCCACGAAAGTCAAACTAATATCTGGGATATGTGTGTGTGTGTGTGTGTGTGTGCATATGTGGATGATGAGAGGAGGGGAGCAAAGGGAAGCAAAGTACTTCCACGTCTAACTCAAGTGCAGTGGAGCCTCCCTATTCCAAATAATCTTCCATGCCCCTGGACACCAAAAAAGCCACAAAAGTTTATCAATTGATGAAATCACGAAGAAATCATTTCCTTAACCCCAAAAGACATTACTGCTCAGTGTCATTATTTAGCAGCACAATAGATAATACAGGCTAAGCATCCCCAATGCACTTGCCACAGCCTGCCTTACGCTGCTCATACGGAAAGAAGTTTATTACAAATGACGCTGATTAAATTAGACTAAGATTTCGGTTAGCCACAGTATCTAATGATGACTAATTGACATTTGGAAGAAAAAAAATCATATCTCAATGTATTCTACTTTTTTTCCTTGTAAATATTGAGTACAATTAATTTTAGGATGTCTTTAATCCCTAAGGGGTGGGGGAAGGGCGGCAAACTAGATTTAAGGAGATGTACAAGCCCTCCACCTGAAAAAAACCCTGGTTTTTACACAAGATAGAACAATACCATATAACTGTGGTTAGGAAGAAAACCGATGGGTCCAGCCACTAGTACTACGGCTTCAAGCCATGAAGGCTGAAACATCATCCCTGAAGTTAGTACAGCTAGCAACTGTCTTAGAGAGAATCATTCCTGGCATCACGTGATAAAATGCAGAGCAGTGGTAGAATGAAGTTAAAAGTCATGCAAACACACACACGCACACACATACAAAGCTCAACCGTGGTAATTATATATGCAATAATTGGCAGCGAGCGAGACACTATCAGGGACAACACAAAAAATCAAGGATATATTATTGTATATATCATATATGCTTGGACGTATATATGTAACTTTTGTACTTTGACTCACATTTGTTGTGTTCATTGGTTACCTTGGTTAATAACGCGCTGTTTGTCATCACTGTTCATACTTGAAAATTCATTGCCCAAGCTACCAAGAGATTACAATGTAAATCTTGTGTTGGTATATCCAGTGAATGAGTGCATGTGAGAGTGTTGTGTGTTACATGTGCTGACTAGCTAAGAACAAACAATAAATATACATTTGCTGCTTTATATGTTAAGCTTCTTAGGTTCCTTCCTGTTTCTTTTGTTAGTAAGCAAGTCTTATATAGAGTTAGGATTTATACAGCGCAATAATTCCTTGAAAAAGCTTGTTTTTTTTTAAGTCCCAAAAATTGCCGTGAGTGGTCTCGTACGCTAATTTAAAAAAGTCGGCCGTGTAAATTGTTTGAACAAATTGTGCACGATGATTTTTATAAAGATGAATTTTTACCCTTTCACCTTATATGTCAATTTTTTTAACTGAAGCACATCACAAGCCTTTTCCCCTAGGACTGTGTATATGAGTGGGTGTGTATGATAGTGTGCTTGCGTACTTGAGCTACAGCAGAAGACAAAACAAACGAAGCACCAAAGGTGCGAACCCTCAGTGCTATTAAACATTACCTAGCTATTATAATAATATAATCTCCTTCAAAAAGAACAAAGCAATCTGTTAGCTATTTTAATGAGGCATCAATATAGCTCAAGCAATGAAAACAGTACATGGAAATGCTGTCTTCATAAGAGAAGCTAAACTAGCCAGAAACACTCACTGTTATAATTTTTCAATGTGAACTTCACTTCATTCAAATCCGTCGGTTAACTTAACTGAGCATGAAGCAAACTACACTATCAGAGCATGACAGACAGACTGACAGGGCAACTACTACTACCCTCTTGCGCATGCACGCTTAGGGTTAACAAACAAACAAACAAACAACAACAACAACAAACAACAACAACAACCAACAACAACAACAACCACCATTGTCTGTCAATTTTTTTTAGCAAATTAACTGTCTACCTGTCCCAAACTCACATCGTGACTTATAAGACCTGCAACTACCTCTATGAGGTCATAAGACTTACATTTGGTAATGGTCATCAATACTATACTGTATCATGCCAAGTTGCTTATGGCCTTAGTGGTTGTCATGGCTCCTATGACTTGTCCTAGTCTTATTCTATGAGCTGCATGTGAAAAATGGCCATTTTTTCTTCCCATCACTGCACACTGGTGGGACTAGCTAAAAATATTTGTACGCACATTTTATAGACACCCACACACATTTAAATTTACCTAAGACGTACACATTTTATACATTCCCCCGGGGAAAAATACCAAACGGATATGTTAGGGTAACCAGACCCTTCTGAGCAGAGCGATTAGGTAAAGGGTCTGGCCAGCGAGACTACATGAAACCATGGGCCTAAAACAAAGTAGAAAATATATGTTGAGTTGTATGCAATGATTATCTCCCCTTCATTGTCCAGGAGCACACTAAAGGATGTTAGGGCCATGGGAAAAAGCTATGAGTGAGGATAATTTTGGTGGAGCATGTTTTAGAATAATTCAGTAACTAGAAACCATTCCAACATGCACCCACACTTTCTCACAAAGAAATGAAAATTTTCAAGAGTACTATGGAACAAACAAACTGACGAGCCCTTGTCATCCACACAATATCACTATCATAATTCAGGCCACCCTTGCTCTTTATTTTCATTCATTAGCTTAGAAACAATTGTTCAAGAAACACAACTTCACCAGGGGAAAAAATGACCTGGGTGACCCCGTGGCGGTGCAGCCAAAATACTTAGAACTGCTAGCTATAAAACTACTTACCCAGAAGCATAAGCCAGGGTAGATAGCGAAAGCTTCCTTCAAGTTCACCAAGACACAGTAGCGTACCGTATTACGAATCAGTAGCTAGAGCGTTCCAGTCGAGAGTTTTACTTATATGGTAAAGCGTTTTTAACTTATTTAACCTGGCGATACTTACCTACACGTAACTGGAAAAGGGTTTTCCATGAGATAATGCAGTATCTTTGCGAGGCTGCTGGGGAGGAAGCAGCCTTATTTTAACGGTCCAGCGTCTAGCGCAGCGAAGTACTTAGGGCCTGAGGGCGGTAGTTCACGATGCACAGAGCCTCCTATGTCTACGCAACAGTACATAGCCTAACAAATATTTAACGTAGCTACATTTTCATCAATGCCGTTGGAGGGACATTATAAACTCAAGGTGGGGTCACAATCTAATTGTGTCCTTCTCTGGAAAGACCTGGGACCTGAGTGATCAAGCAAAAAACTACACCAGTTATAAAACTGTGCAGTGGTATGCACACTGGATATGCTGGCGCTTATGAGGGATTCTTCTTCAATTAATCATCAGCCATGTTATCCTTAACAATTCCTAGCTTTCTAATTTTGCTTAATAATATAATGCAAGAAGTTAACTAAACAATTAGTTAAATGCATTTAATAGTCAACTAACAACATTTGGACCTTTCAGTAAACCATGAGGAAGGTGTTACTGTTACACTGCAACGTTTTACCCTTCAGGTAACACTTGTGATAGTGTTACTGTTACACTGCTGTTTTTACACCTTTCATTAACACTGGTGAAGTGTAACTGTAACACTCCCGTTTTAACAGTGTAGTTAAGCCTTGCAGAGTTTGACAGAAACAATACGAACTACTTTTTTTTTAAATTGAGAGATAGCAATGAGAAAAGATTTATATTAATAAATTTGCATATTATTGTGTTATGAAAAATTACGATTAGCTAAGTGGTGAACAAAAAAATTATTTTTAAATGAATCTGTAGTTGGCGAGCGAACGTAGCGAGCGAGACACTTACAGAGGTAACACAATTGAAAATCGGGGATGTTTGTTGGTTTATTACATAAGGCATTTTTGTACTTTGACCCTCGCGTTTTTGTGTTAGTTGGGTGGTCGACCCCGGTGGTAAGTCAATGCGCTCTTTGGCATGGTTATAAGCCATACGCAACAGTATTTACTTGAAAATGCATTGTCCACTAGACTAACCGCGAAGGTAAGGGTAGGTGTATGTCCAGTTGTGTCAAAGCATTGTGCTTTACAGCCACTATTTAGCTAAAGAATATCACAGAGAAACCGTTTAAATAGCGTGTATTGTTTTGTTGTTGTTTTTCCTTCAATTCAAACAGTTGCAGCGAGTTGTTACTATGGTACTGAAATCCTTTTACAGTGTATGCCTAATTTAAAAACTCGAACTTATTTTCAGTAGCTTCAGTGTTAGAATTCAAAATCATTCATATTAAAATAGTATAGTCTTTAGGCTCGCTTGCCATTTGTGCTCAAGCCCATCACTAGTTAGTTATATAGTCAGTTCCTTTATATAAAATTACCAAACAGTCTCTGTCTTATTTCTTTCCGCCCACGCGCAAGTGAAAAATTTGCGTGCCGTAACCCAACCCATTCCATCTTTTCAATTTTTACTCGGAGAATAGTACCGCGAGACCAAAAAAGTGGTACGGCCATGGCCGTACCAGCCGCACCATAGGCGCCGGCCCTGGAGGTAACTTCGTTTTGCATCCCGTACGGCTTCGTCCGTACTACGCTGAAGAACAACCGCAGTCAGCTGTACACTACCACTGATGAGAAGGTAAAGCATGCATCACCGCGTATTGTCACGTGATGAAAACAGCTTCTCCCGCTGATAATTTCCAGTTTTCTCGGACTGGGTGTAAGGAGTCCTGTAGGCCATAGGAGCCAACCAGGCCAGATGGAAGAGCCACAAAAATTGCTGGAAGAGCCACAAAAATTGCTGGAAGAATTTGATGTGCTGCTAAAAAGCTTGTCCGACAGCGCTCTGCCTCCTCCCTTGAATTTCAACAATGATCAATGTTCCATGCGAGTTGAAGTAAGATATCATAATCTTTCTCTACCCTATATAGCTATATGTTTATTAGACTCCCCTTCACAGGCTTTTTTAAATCCTGTATAGAAAAAAAACTTATGAGAGAGATATCTAATAAAGTATATAGTTAGCTAAGGATTATACCTGAAGATCAATTAGGTGATGAGAATGGTTAGTGCATTTGGCATAGTTTGCTAGTTACCCTTACTAGTTAATCCTGTGAATCAGAGACACTTGCTGCTTCAATAGTTAATGTCCCAACAGTTAATCCTGTGAAAATAATGTATGAGGAAGTAACTGCTCTGTAATTTGATTTAATAGTAGCTGTTCGCTATTACTAAGGCATTAAATAAGCTTAATGATAGATCATTACACTAATAGTAACTCAGTGGCTACCGATGTTAATAAGAGTGTGCCATGTTCTATATGCATGGATTGAATTAGATTAGTGACATCTAAAAGTATATTTGCCCTTTTTGTTTACATAGCTTTTACAAAGTGGTATAAATATTATTGTGTATTCGGTGACAATGTGTGCTATCTTAATATTACTTGGTATCAAGTGGTATTGGATTACCGTTACCTTCTTTTACAAGTGACAAAAATGGAATGTTTTTCCAATTCAAATGCGTGAACTTGATCATAACCAACCATTGTATTTATAGAAGAAAGAGAAAGTGGTAAAGCATATCACTACCAATATGTACAAGATTGTACTAGACAAGAACTCCTCCACTACAATCAGGACTTGCAGCATTGGATGTGGAAATGGAATTTACGATTGCTTGTGGCTGTCATCAATCATGAAAGAATTCCCTAACATAAAGGTAAGACATAGTGGAGTCGACATAGACAGCCAAGCATGTGCAGTGGCAAGAAAGAATTTTAGTGCTTTGGGCATTGAAAGCAAAGTGCTATGTCAGGACTTCGAGGAAGGACTGGAGGAGGAGCAGTTTGATGTCATCGTATCTGTGAGCAGTTTTTATTATTTTCAATCTCCTGAAAATATTTTGGAAATTTGCAAGAAATTGATATCACCAAAAGGTTAGTATGGGGAACAAGGTTGGTGAAATCCATTATGTGTATATTTACAATTCATAGTTGGCTGACACTTTTATTGATTTTCTTTGAAAATTTTCACGAATTGTCAATTGAGTAATATGGCATTGAGTTTCTATGAGTTTCAAGGAAATTTTTGTCCTACAATTTAAGAGTTGTGGCCACTAAGTAGCTAGCGCTTTTACAGTGTGAAGTTGATTTTTGCAGAATGTCTTATTGAAGATGTAGCAGTGACTTAAGTGCTGAGTTGTACAAGACAGTCAAGTGAAGTTTAGCAACTTGGCTAGCTACTAGGAAGTTATGAGCATGTATAGAAAACCTTTGTGTCTGACAGCCTCAAAGCAGCGGAACTCTTACAAAATTAGGTAACTTGGCTAGCTACTAGGAAGTTATGAGCATGTATAGAAAACCTTTGAGTCTGACAGCCTCAAAGCAGCGGAACTCTTACAAAAGTAGGTAACTTGGCTAGCTACTAGGAAGTTATGAGCATGTATAGAAAACCTTTGAGTCTGACAGCCTCAAAGCAGCGGAACTCTTACAAAAGTAGGTAACTTGGCTAGGCAAGGCACCAACACAGCTCACAAACATGAATGATTGTGGGTTCTGTTTAATACTAATCAGCACACATGCTGTACTACTACTGTATCACCCAAGCCAATAAAATGCTAAATACAGACAATTGATAAACTTTCTCATTAGCTAAATTAAATTCCTTCTTTGAGACGTTTTGGTCCATGGGCCCTTCTGTCATGTTTACATGTACTAGCTAACTAGAAATAGCATAATGTAAACTTTTCTAGGACTTATTTGATTAGTAAAACAGATGGTTGCTAGGTACTTCTTTCAATGTTTAATTTGTTATGATTTTTTAAATCTATTTACATATTTTCTTTTTAAAAATCCACCGGTGAAAGGGTTAAATAGCTGTATGGTAGCTAACTATAATATATATATTCATGTAGCACACTAGTTAGGGATTTTGAAAAACCGCATGTATGTTGCCTAGCACCAAACCACAAAAATTTAATTAATGTTTCATAATATTTACTGAATTATTTTAATATAAAAGTGATAATATGTTGATTATACAATTAGATTTACATCACTTATAATGAAAAATCTAAAGTTTTACAAAAATGTTGCTTATAATGAAAAATCTGTAAGAGTGTATTTAAAAAAAACAGTTACATTCAGGTGCAACACGTAAATGGACCTTGCAAAAGGAGCATTGAATACGAGATTACTATGCTCTATTAGCTAAACCTAGAACTAACTATCCTTGCTGCATTGCTAAGCACAGCTATCTATGACATGCCCAGTGTACTCACCTTCAGCATCTGAAGATTCAGACCCATTGCAAGTGCTATCATCAGAAGCATCTTCTAAAGCTTCCACTTCCCTAAAAGTAACTGTTGGATTCAATGAAAGCAAAAGCATCTGTACTGCCCTCTTGCAAGTCCCTTTCATCGCTCTCCGCTTCAGATAATCCAAACTCGTAACAACAAACTATCAACACCGTCTGCACTCAGCCACGAAGCCATGCTACCGCTGAGTAGGCTAATAAAATTCGACGGAATAGTACGTCACAATTTCCTTAGTTACCGTATACCTGCGCGTTAATAAAAATTATATGCAATAAGGCTACAAGTCGATGGCGTGAGCGGTTCATTTTTATACTTCTTTTTGTGTCGATGGATACCTCGACCGCCATATGGCGGTTATACCGGTGAAAGGGTTAAGTTAATTCTATAGTTAGCTACCATATGTATACAAATATTATAATTACCTTTCATATTTAAAGAAAATGTTATGGATAAGCTATATGTACAAATATTGTAGCTAGCTACCATAGCTACATCTTCTGAGATTTAGTTAACTAAAAATATTTTTATCTAAAATATAGTTTTGTTTTAGTTAGCCAAATCAACACTACATTAGTGGCAGTATTCGAGGGGCCAACTCACCCACTGACTTTTCATAATTCAAAATTGTTATCATCATCATCATCACCATCATTATTATTAATAATATTATTATTATTATAATTATAATTGGCGAGCGAGCAAAGCAAGCAAGACACTTACAGGGGTTACACAATCGAGATTCCGTGGTGTTTATCATTTATTTTACAGTATTCTTTTTTTTATTATATGGTACGTGTTACCCCTTTTTTTGCCTGTGCTAATCACGTAAGTTGGTAAAGCATCTTGATAATAACGAAGTAATGAACCTGTTGACCATGAGTTGCTGGCCTTGAAAAATCAAGCTACATGTAGTAGTCTTGAAGCAGACCTAAGCACCTGAACTTTCTAAAGGCATAATGGACCCAACAGCACTATTTTCTCTCTTGGTTGTAAGTAATTGAATGAGCAGGTCAATTTAAAACATTTCAATTTCAACAACTATGATAATTATGTCTTGAGCAGTGGCTCGTAGTTAGTTTAAAGTTAGGATAGTTCGCTCGCCATTTGTGCTGAACACACCACTAGTTGTTATTATTATTATTATTGTTATTATCATCTCTGTATCAAACTATATTCTTACCAATGCTACATGTTATTTAAATACATTTTATAGTATTTAAACAACTATTAGAATTAGCTAGCAACTAATTCCAATAGATATGAGAGTTGGCTACTATTTCCATAATATTTAGCTTTATTGGTATCAAGGATGTAATTTTTTATTAGGTTTCATGTTGGTGTCACTAACTGAAGAGAAACCACTCTTGGAGCTATTCACACGGTTTTGGCGCAGGAAGTTCAAGTATGATATTTGTTATCCACTGAAGTTCAGGACTGTCCTGGAGTGCATGAAAATTCCCTTCAATGTGTACTTAGATGAAGACTATACGGACATATCAGAAGGTTTGCGAGATGGATTTTCTCAAGATCACCAGAGGCATTTAATGAACTGCCTCACGCAAGTAGACACATTCAAGTATCCTAATGAAGTAGTTCTGAAGGCTATTGAATATTTCACTGCAATTACAACCAGCGATGCATCAAGGAAGATTTTAGAATGCAATAGGCAAATTTTTGTACTATTTTGATAAAACTTCTTATATGGATATTTCACGCATATGGCTATTAGTTGTTTTTGTATTAAATTGGCAGCAGTACCAGCTATATGCAACAAAATATAGTACACAAAATTGGGTATTGAAGTAGTTAAATGAAATACAAAATTCTCATCATCGTTACAGTTCTAATTGAGCTAAGTAATTTAGTGTAATTTAGTGAGTGACCTTTAAAGATGGAGGAATGTTAATAATTAATTAACTTCTCTTATGTCCTTGTTTGTGGTCGTGATAACTCAACTTGGAATTTATGGCTGTTTTTATGGTTGTGTATTCTAAAGAATTTAGCTTTATTGCTGTAAAAGCTAAAAAAATTTCATTATATTGAATTTGTGAATAATTTGTACTATTTTCAGTATACTGAAAATTGTAGAATCTAGAAGTAATTAGCTAACATTACCCAAAGGTGGTTAGGTATAATATTATGATAGCTACATTATGAAATCAGTTTTCTATGTCTCTGTTAAACTTGTAAGTGTCATAAGTGTCATCTGTATGTGCGGAACTTCCTTGATCCTCACTCTTAACATTTTCATATGTGATGGCTGCCAAGTAGTCTTGCGTAGCCAGACTTAGCTGCCAATCATGTTTAGCAATGGCTGAACTTTCTCAAAAAACCTTCAGAAAGTGTGTAGAGATTTTGAGATTAAAACAGCATTAATATTACACCTAACTGAATTGAAAGATACTATTACCATTAAGCACCGAGCCATCCACCTCACTAAAAGGACCTTTCATGAATCCTAGTGTTTGGCACCCTATGTGCAGCAAGTCTCACAGTCATTCTACTAGTACAACGAAAATCTTGGGACCGTGGAAATGATCTGATTGAGTGGCTGCGGTAACCTAAATTATTGATAACCATGACCTGAACTGCATATTACCCCTGAGAGCTGGAGGGTTTTGATTTGGTACTATACTACTATGTAATAAAGCCACAACATCCTTTCTCAGCATAGTAGTAGATAAAGGGTCTGGCTATGTGTGATTATGTGGAGAAGCTGATCATTTTTCATCTGTAGATCATTAATTGTTTACAGTATTTAGCAGCACCCTTATTTAATAAAACATTGAACATATCTAATTGTATTTACACTTTAGTCATGTAATGATAAGCAACAAGAAACAGAAACAACAAATAAATCAACAAAAAAGAAATAACAGACTTTTGCCATTTCTTCTTACACTTAGCATGTGATCCTTATTGCTGTTAGCTACTTGTTAAATTAGACAAAAAATATTGATTTTTTGATTTTATTTTAGAATAAAGTCAGTTTGTTTGAACATTTCACTACTAATATCTCGAAAATAGTATCAAGGACGGAAACCTCAATCAGGATTTGCAGTATTGGATGTGGGAATGGAGTATTTGATTACAGATGGATGTCATTGGTTATGATTACAGATGGATGTCATTTGGTTATGAAAGAGTTCCCAAATTTGAAGATCCAATACGTGGGGATCGACATACAGTCGGGCATGTGCACTGGCTCAAAAAAACTTGAAGCAGTTAGAAATTGATAGCAAAGTGTTATGTCAGGATTTCCAGGAAAGAGTGGAAGAGGAGCAATTTGACGTCATTGTATCTGTAGACTGTTTCCATTATCTTTAATTTATAGAGAAGGCTTTAGAAATTTGCCAGAAGTTACTATCACCAAAAGGTTAGTTCAATTGTATACATGTTGTATTTGGAAGTTTTAGTAACGAGGAGATTGCTATAAGATGTTGGGCTTTAACTAGGTGTTTTAAAATGTGCCAAATTTGATAATTTGTTACTATAGCAAGTTTTAGCCTGCTATATATTGATTTGTATTCATGCATATGTGCCTTGTAGGCTAAGTTGAAGGGACATTGTCATTGTTTATACTTAGGTTTTATGATGGTGTCCTGAAGAGAAGCCCCTATTGGAGTTTTTCACACGGTTTTGGAGAAAGCATCTTGGATACGAAGTGTGCTATCCATCTAAGTTTAAATCTATTCTGGAATCAATGAATATTCCATTCAATTAATACTTAGAAATTGATATAATGGATATATCATAAGGTTTACAAATAGGGTTTTCTGAAGGTATTCAAAGGCATTATTTGAATTGGGATATCGCTACCACCATAAGTCATCAGCTGATTTGCATGTTTCTCACAATTCAATTGTCATTAAATTCACATTCTGAGAGGTACATTTCCTTCCAAATTTTAATGAGTACTCTATAATATTTTTCCTTGATTTGTGGTTGCTGATGAGATTAAGCAAACTGTTAGTGAATAACCTAAAGAATCTGGCACTAATGACAACATTAATAATGCCTCTTATCTTTTATCTCCAACTAAATTTGTTGTGGCATCTTCCACAAAAACACATACTTGGCCTTTTTTATAAAGGTTCTATTACCACCTTGGTTTTTGGATTCATCCGCTATGGTTGCGTGGCGCACTCCGCCCACATGGATGGCTACTTGTTTCCGGTTGTTGGCTTACTCTTCTTCTACGCCCAAACAGCTATATATACACAAAGCATTATGTTTGTACCATTTATTGGCGAGCGAGCGTAGCGAGCGAGACACTTACAGGGGTAACACAATCGAAAATCGGGGATGTTTATTTATATATATGGACGTACGTATGTCATTTTGTACTTTGACCCTCGCGTTTTTGTGTTAGTTATGTGGTCGACCCCGTCCCAAATTGCACTAAACAGAATCCTCTGGTTTATCGATCAGTACCCGTTATCACCCTAGAAATTGAATTGTTTACAGTTTGAATTCTTTTGCGGGTGCAGTTTTTCTATTCGAGTTAGTGGCGGGGTAAGTCAATGCGCTCTTTGTCATGGTTATAAGCCGTGCGCAACAGTATTTACTTTAAAATACATAGTATACTAGACTACTGCGAAGGTAAGTTTGTGTAGGTGCATGTCCAGTTGTGTCAAAGCATTGTGTGTTACAACCACCTTAGCTAAAGAATATCACAATAAATAACATGTATTGTTTTGTTGTTGTTTTTCCCCCTTCAATTCAAGCAGTTGCAAAGAGTTGTTACTATGGCACTGAAATCCCTTAACCCTGTATGCTAAATATAAAACTGGACCTTATCAGTAGCTTCAATGTTAGAAGTCAAAATCATTCATATAAAAATAGTATAGTCTTTAGGCTCGCTCGCCATTTGTGCTCAAGCACACCACTAGTATTATATTAATACCAGGAGGTGCCACAGCAAATAGACCACTTACCACCGTGACCACGCCTATCCATCAACTACCGCGAGTGACGATGTTTACCTATGCTAACTTACTCTCCCTAGTCGCCGACCCTTCACCTTCTATTATTGGGGCGTGGGGACTGTGGACTGGCTAAGGGATAGTTTCAATAACACACATCTTTTAGCAGCGAAGTAAAGAATGGAAACAAGGCAAAAATTGCTTGACGAATTTGATGTTCTGCTTCAGAACCTCTCTGATGACTGTCTGCCCCCTCTGCCCGGTTTTAACGACGAACAATATACAGCTAACGTTGAAGTAAGTTGAGGTGATCAGTTTTGTCAGAGAACTAATACTCATTTTGATAGTTTTCCCCCTTATCCATTCCCCACTGTCACACTCATAGCTGGTCAGGCATTAAATTGCTTATATCACTAGCTACTAGCATCGCCAATGGCAGGGAGGGGGCCAAATATATTTAGGTCAAATTTATGAAATTTAATACAATATGTAAATGATTTGGAGATTGTTTTTATCAATGGAGAACATAAAGTAGCATGCAGTTGTCCTATGCACTTGGTTTTATTTTCTTTACTCTTACACCTCACACAGTCCAGTGGTTTTAGTGACACGTCATATGGATCATGTTTACTGTCTATTATATCCAAAACCATATCTGTAAAATTAGATAAAATACATATGTTTTTTAGAATAAAGTCAGTTTGTTTGAACATATCACTACTAATATCTCGAGAATAGTATCAAGGACAGAAACCTCAACAATCAGGATTTGCAGTTTCACCCGGTTATGGAGAAGGCATTTTGGATACGAAGTGTGCTATCCACGCAAGTTTAAATCTATTCTGGAATCAATGAATATTCCATTCAAACAATTTGTAAAAATTGATATATTGGATATATCAGAAGGTTTACAAATAGGGTTTTCTGAAGGTATTCAAAGGCATTATTTGAATCTCCTTACTCAAGTAGATATATTCAAGTATCCGGACGAACTAGTACAAAAAGTTATTGATTATTTTGCGGCAATATCAATATCAGAATGTTCAAAGAAGATTTTAAAGGCAAATCGCCAAATATTTATACTATTTTAAAGGATTCACAAAGATGTTTGTAATATAAGCTCTTTAACTGTTTTTATTAAATTAAAGTTATAATATTATATAAACATTACCACTGGCGTAAGATGATTTTGAGTGGGCAGGGGGTGGGGGGGGGGCATAAGTGCCTTGTAGGATGTTGAAGGGACATTGTCATTGCTTAAACTTAGGTTTTATGATGGTGTCACTTACTGAAGAGAAGCCCCTATTGGAATTTTTCACCCGGTTATGGAGAAGGCATTTTGGATACGAAGTGTGCTATCCACGCAAGTTTAAATCTATTCTGGAATCAATGAATATTCCATTCAAACAATTTGTAAAAATTGATATATTGGATATATCAGAAGGTTTACAAATAGGGTTTTCTGAAGGTATTCAAAGGCATTATTTGAATCTCCTTACTCAAGTAGATATATTCAAGTATCCGGACGAACTAGTACAAAAAGTTATTGATTATTTTGCGGCAATATCAATATCAGAATGTTCAAAGAAGATTTTAAAGGCAAATCGCCAAATATTTATACTATTTTAAAGGATTCACAAAGATGTTTGTAATATAAGCTCTTTAACTGTTTTTATTAAATTAAAGTTATAATATTATATAAACATTACCACTGGCGTAAGATGATTTTGAGTGGGCAGGGGGTGGGGGGGGGGGGGGGGGGGGGGGGGGGCGCTGGCAACAATTAAAACTATATGTATTGCCTATACTTAAAAGCTGTAGCTATACCGTATTTGGCATAATGTTCACAGATGCAAAATTATAAGTTATTCCTTCTATACAGATTTGATAATTTTTACTTTATATTACCAATTGCTCTATTATTAGTTGTGGTTAAATGAATGAGTGGATGGCTAGAAAAAATAGCTTATAAAATATGCGGGCACAATCAATTCTATTTTGGAGTTAAGCTATCCCTTTTTTGAAAGGTCCCTGACTAGATATGTTTGTGGTTGTAGATGCAATTCCTTCCAAAATTAGTAAATCCAACTCAGTGACCTATACAGAGCACTCTTAAGAGGAATTTTGTATTTACTTATGGCAAAAAGGTATTTGGTTATGAGCAGCTAGCTAACTAGAGTCTACTTCCATTCACAAAACATTTTCTCTGCATGTATGAGCATGAGTCAGCTGAGAGTCCATTGTTCCTCTAGATTCCTTAAAACCCAGTAGACAATAAGGGAAAAAGATCACTTTTGTATATCCAAGGAGAAGAAGATTTGGACAGTCATGGAAATCTGGCAGATTGGAAGTTGAAATTCGAACTGAAGCTGAGGTTTACAGAGTACGGGTAAATATTTTAAGCACAGTTCAAAGGTGATGCAAGCAATTGCTATAAACCACATGCAGGCTCAGGAGCGTTTTAATTCCTTTCCACCAAATAGTTAAAGTAATGTGGACGTATCATACAAGAGCCTACCAATTTAATATCATTCATGCCAATATATTCAGACAGTTTACTATAAATCTGGCTTTCTACACTTTTGTAACTCAGTTCTGGTCATAGTATTGAAATATACATGAAGTGCTGTGAGCTGAGGCTTAGACCTAGATCAGCCTGGCAGAACTCTGGTGGCAGCCTCTATGTTCAGGTCCAGGCTACCTGAACAAGTGCAAGTCTTCCATGGACTACACTCAACACTCAAGTCGAGTCTTCTACCTCATGGCGAACGATGAACTAACATCATGTATACCTTACCTTATCACCTTACATATTATCTTTTTATGTGTATGTCCCTTGCCTATAGTATTTCTAACCATATTCATGATCCTTCCCTAACTACTACAATCTGTACCATGTCATCCCATATATATGCATTGTAAATTGTCTTGGGAAAATTAGTCCATCATGAGTCAAACTCAGTGAATTCAGACCACGGTAACTGCTAGTGGCTTGTTGTTGTGGTAGAATCCTTCCATACCAGTATAGTATCTGGTTGCTCGCCACACACTAACCACAGGGTGTTAACATGCTGAAGCTGGGCATAGCTTTTGGTGGGCGCTGGTACTTTAACTACCTGAACTGGAGGAAGTTACACGCCTCCTTCTACCAGTCTCTGGCCACACCCCCAGTTAAACTACCACAATATATATTAGCCATATAAAGTCTGGATGTGTATAAAAGATTTAGGAGTCATGAAGATATATATATATTTATTCCACCCTAGATATCTTCACAATGATATTTTTAGGTACTGACTCATGGCATTATCTCATCTTGTGGCTGTATTGAGCAAGCTCATTACCAGAGTAGTTATAGCAATGGGGCCTGGAGTACAAGTTTTCTGGGTTTTACAGCTACCTTTACTCTAGTGGAGCCTACCTAGCCAGGTTAGAGCAGCTGCTATACTATCAGCTGGGGGTTCTGTGTGGGGAGCCACTAGTGAGTTTTCGCTAACTTTAGTTTTGCTAACTTTGCACTGAGTTACCAAAAAAATCAAAAAAACAAAAAACAAAACAAAAAAAAAACTACTCCAGTGAAGATATCTAGTGTGGAATAAACCACTTATTACACTCATCAGAGTGATATGGCTAGATATTTCACTCTCAGGCTTTATTTTCAAGAGCCTAAGTGGTTTATTCCACACTAGATATCTTCACTTCACTGGAGTAGTTTTTTGGTAACTCATGGTGTAACTGTAAAGTTAGCCAAAACTCACTAGGGGCTCCTCACAACCCCAGCTGACATTATAGCAGCTGCTCTAACCTGGCTGGGTAGGCTCCACTAGAATAAAAGTAGCTGTAAAAACCCAGAAAACTTGTACCCAGGCCCAGGTTGCTATTACTACTCTGGTAATGAGCTTGCACAATACAGCCATGAGATCACTACCTGAGCAGTCACTACCTAAAAATATCTTTGTGAAGATATCTAGCTTGGAATAATATATATACTGGGAGATTGGGAACTGAAGCTTAGTATCTACATTTGGAAACATCCAAGCAAATTCTTGAAGTAAAGCTTCTGTGCTAAAAATGACGTTGTCTCCAACTAGAAACTACAACCGTACAATTCCAAGGCTAGAGCTGCATGCTTGTGCACTTACTCTTATTAAGCTACTGTGGCATTTCACTTTGTCCCTTGCTATTTCACTTAGTTATAGCGATTTTTCCAATACATTTTGAATGGGCAGTTTACACGCTGTACTATTAAATAACTTGTAGTACGAATAAGGCGTATTGATGATGCACTGTTTATATACAGCTCACCGTAGTGGTTAGAAGCCCGGTTACACGAGAATAATACCGCTTTTCTCTCGAATATCAACAGATTATAGTTTTGAAGAGAACAAATTATAAGCTTTAGTGCACTTATCTTTTGTTTTTTAGTATTGTAGAAGAAGAATTAACAAGGAAACAAAAGTAGGTGTGGCTTTTTGCGTCTTAAAATCCGAACCCCCCAATGCAAACCTCTGGCTACGGGCCTGATGCTCGTCTTATCTATCGTTCAAATTTTGTGGAGAATTCTAAAAAGGAAATTTTTTTTTAACCCTATTCAAATCCAAAGAAACAGTTGTTTTTTTTAAAACCACTGGCTACATTCATACTACTATACTTGGGGGCCAAGCCCTCTCACTATTAAAAGCTGGGAGGGGAGGGGGGCAGTCGCCCCTCCTGCCCCTTTTCTTCTCCGAATTTAACTGTGAATTATAAGTGCACTTGCTATTTAACAAAAACTAAAGTAGTTTTTCAAAGACTCTTACAATCCAGCTGAAGTTGATGTGGTCGACACTAGTCATTTAATGATGCTAGAAAAGAATTGCGGTTTACAGTGGCTCCAAAAGTTGGCTATGCATTGTTTGTTGATAAAGTAAACAACAATTCATGTGTTTAGGTTTGCCACAAAATAGCATCCTTCTTTCATTTCAATACACAAAATATCGTTACCAAAAGGTTGACAACTTCATTGCTCGGTTCAGTTATGGTTTTTCAGGACCTACATGTATGTAGGCACTCAATCATGGGAAAGAAGAGGTTGCCCATGTACCAAACACAATATTGAAATCTCTTGCTAGCTTCGATAAAAAGTCATCCTTGTACACAACCTTTAAACACAGGGGCCGGTTCCTGTTACACAACCGACCACCCAAAAACAAACAACCCCACCCCCCCCCCACACGCCCCATACCACCACACAACAACACACCCCACCCAAACCCCCCCCCCCCACCCAATAAAAATTACACCCACCCCCCCCCCCCCCCCCCCCCCCCCCCCCATTCCTATACCAGTGCTGCATACTACAGACGCGACATCTCCTCCATGTGCAAGCCCAAGGCAATCTGAGTGAACTGAACTGGCACCAGGTAATTTTTTACCATGCTGGCTGCCATGTAAACAAGAAAGCCACAAATTCAACCAATACCTGCTCTACATATGCCAGCTTCCCTTCCCCACCAGTGAGTCTAGTTTGTGTTGCGAAGCTGCCTTCCTCCCTGTCAACTGCTGAAGTAGCCTTGAGTTCCCTCAACTTTCTCTCCGTGAGCCTGACCACCATGTCTAACTTGAAGCCGCGAAATTCCAAGTCTGTCGTGAGGGCCATGTTTTTTTCTTCAACGCTACAGGAAATTCAAGTTACTCCAGTACCTCTAGAAGTTTTGCCATGGCTGTCGCGCAATCTGACGAGCTTATTTCTCTAACACCAAATAATCATAAAGATAATGGATAGCAAATCCTACACCTTCCTGTTTCACTATCCATTCTATTGCATCTGCCACAGCAGTGAAGATCTTTAGGGCTGAGTAAAGCCCAAATGGCAGGGCCGTGTCAATGAACAGGCCATCTTTCCACCTCACCCCCAACATCCACCTGTCATCTGTGTGAACCAGGATATTCCTATATGCCCTTTTGATGTCCACTTTTGTCAGCAGGGCTCCCTTGCTCAACCTTCTAAACTCTTCTTCACCCCCACGTAACTCAGTGATGTCTGCCAACAGTCAATACCATAGTTAACACTTGCCCCAGTTGTGGACAATAATAAGTCCACTATGAGGTGTCACTTGTTATCCTGTGGACTACCCTTTGGGATTACCCCACATCTACTCGTATGAATGTACGGAAACTTCTCTGGATCCAACTGTCCTAGTACCCGACCATCGCTGCTCTCCTCTGCCAAGTACTTGTCGACCACCTCTGGGTGCTCTATAGCCAAAGCTATATTGCTTGGGGTGCTTTGCACTCCCACACTGTAGTCAAAGCCCACTCTGAATCCGTATCTGATGTCTTCAATGATATACTTCTGAAACCGAACGTCCGGATGGTCTGCCAAGGCCTTGTCCCACCTTGCCAGACCAGTGGTGTCCTTACCTCATTCATTCCCTGAGGCAGTTCAACTCTATAAAAACCAAGAAGACAGAGGGCCTAAGTCTAAAAAGACAATTGCTCCCCCCCCCCCAAGCCCCCTGATTCTTAAGTCAGTGATCACTAAAAAAATGGAGCAAAGTGGTGGGTACTAATTTGAGGGCCTTCTGTTGTCACCCTCATAAATTGAACTGACAAATCAAATCCTACAATCGCGACAGTCATGTTTCCAAATGTTTAGACTACTGATAATATTACTTCTTACTTAAGGCTAAATAGTATTTGGTTATGAGCAGCTAGCTAGCTATAGAGTCTACCTCCCTTCACAAAACATTTTCTGGTATGCACATAAGTCAGCAAAAACCCTATGGATAGTAAGGGATAAAGATCACTATGTATATCTAAGAAGAAGATCTGGACAGTCATGGAAATCTGGCAGATGGAAGTTGAAATTTAAGCTGAAGCTAATATATGTACAGAGTATGGGCAAATGTGTTTTATAGACAATTGCTATAAACCACAACAAAATTTGTTGTGGCATCTTCCACAAAGACAAAGACTCAGGTGTACTTGGCCTTTCTATAAAGGCTCTGTTACACCTTGGTTTTGGATTCATCTGGTTGCGTTGCACACTCCGCCCACACAGCCGGATCGAGCTTTGGCGTAGCCGACCCTTTACCTTCTATTATTGGAGCGTGGGGAGGCAAGGGATAGTTTCAATAACACACATATTTTAGCGGCGAAGTAAAGAATGGAAAAGGGGCAAAAATTGCTTGACGAATTTGATGTTCTGCTTCAGAACCTCTCTGATGACTCTCTGCCCCCTCTGCCCAGTTTTAACGACGAACAATATACAGTTAACCTAAAGTAAGTTGAAGTGATCAGTTTTGTCAGAGAACTAATAGTCATTTTGATAGTTTTTTCCCCCTCTTGTCTATTCCCCACTGTCACACTCATGGCTGGTCTGGTCAGGCATTAAACATGGCTGGATGTAATAAATCTGTTCTGGAGGAATGCGAAAATTGTCAGCTCAAGATCACCGACACCCACGCTTTCTTGAATTTTGATTACTAGCAATAAACCACACAATTTAGGTTATATGCAGCTAGACCCCTCGTGTAACTGAATGTAAGCCGTATTTTAATTTTCGAAGTTTTAAAGTTGCAGTTATAGACAACCTTCTGGAAGTCCGATGAAGCTACCTATAGATTGGGTTGGACAACAACATGCATGGTATTGCTAATACAAAAAAAAAAATATATATATATATATATATATATATATATATATATATATATAAAGGCTTGATCCTCCATTATGGCATTGAGTGGAGTAAACAACAACCATTATTGATTTTTGTGACTCCTGAAGTTGGCAGAGATCATCAAATAGCAATGGTAAGCGGCATAGCTTGGACTTTTCCCATATCTAGTAGGAAGAGTGGCAAAAATATCTTCCCCGAAAACAAAGTAAGTGATAACTGTCAACTGCAAATCTTTCAAACATATTTATCTAAAGTTGCATCACTGCAACAACCGCTGAGTCAGAAACCTCTTTTTCCATCTTGTGTAAAATTACATCCTACTTGAACGTGTGTGTGCCCAGTTACCGCAGAATTGAGCCAATCTGTCCTCAAACATTTTAATTGACCACCACCTGACATCTAGCAGCTCAAACAGATTTGGTACTATGGTGTCCCCAGACCCTTACCTTCCCCACACCCATTAATAGAATGAAAAGGTCTAGCACTGATATACCATTTTTATTTTGTTTATTCTTTTACCTTGCACAATCCAGTGGTTTTTAGTGACACTTCATATTGATCATTTTACTAGCTAAATCCACAACCATACTTGATTTTTAACTAACCTTACAGATTTAGCTTTTAAACATACACTTTGAAACTAGCCATAATAAACTGGTCACTTTTCTTAGGTGATTCACATTGTCTGTGTTTTGTGAAATTAGATAAAATATATATTTTTTTAGAATAAAGTCAGTTTGTTTAAACATATCACTACTAATATCTCGAGAATAGTATCAAGGACAGAAACCTCCTCAACAATCAGGATTTGCAGTATTGGATGTGGGAATGGAGTATTTGATTGCAGATGGATGTCATTGGATATGGAAGAGTTCCCAAATTTGAAGATCCAATACGTGGGGATCGACATAGACAGCCATGCATGTACATTGGCTAAAAAAAACTTGAGGGAGTTAGAAATTGATTGCAAAGTGTTATGTCAGGATTTCCAGGAAGGAGTGGAAGAGGAGCAATTTGATGTCATCATATCTGCTGACAGTTTCTATTATCTCCAGTTTATAGAAAAGGCTTTAGAAATTTGCCAGAAGTTAATATCACCAAAAGGTTAGTTTAATTATTTAATCAACCATAAATTGGTGAACCTCCATTCAACCACAAGGGCTTAGTAGAGTGTTGGGAGAGGAAGTAGGTTTGAGACTGCTCTAAAGTTATTCTAGACCACTGAATTCATTATATATATATATATGTATTTATTCCACTAGAGATATATCTTCACAATGTTATTTTCAGGTACCTGACCCTTGAGATAGCTTACATTATTACTGGTGACATCTCCTAGCTGGATTGTGCAAGCTCATGAGCAAGTAAGCACAACTTGCCTGGCCTACCAGTTTTCAGTGTTTTTACAGCTACTTTCCTCTTAGTGAAGCTTACTCTAACCTGGTTAGAACAGCTGATAAGATATCAGCTGGGGGTGTGGGGAACCCCTAGAGAATTTTATGGCAAACTTCACACCAAACTTTACCAGCCCTAATACAAACTACTTCAGTGAAGGTATCTATCATGGAATAAACCACTTATTACACTGGCAGAGTGATATGGCTAGATATTTCTCTCTCAGGATTTATTTTCACTCACCTCTGGCTCCTGAAATATATTAGCCTGCTCAGTGAAATATTCATCATATCACATTCTGACTCATGTAATAAGTATATGAATTTCCAGTCCTGACTAGCATGGGAGACTAAAAAGGAGCTAAAAAGCGTCCCTGAAGCTTTCACAGCACTTGGTTTTGAAGGAAGGCTAGAGAGTCTAAGAGTCTAAAACTGGGACTGGAGGCTTCCCTATCTTCAGTTAGTAGTTCAGGAACTATCAGAATAGACCACAATATTTGCTTTATTGGACAGTTTAGTGGTGTTTTAGAGCAGCTTCATCACTATCCTGGGCATTCCCTGACAGTTTCTGAAAACAGCAGTGTTGGAAGGGGTCAGTTTCTTGTGTAACGACCGTTACCAATGGTTCCACCACACAAATTCACAAAGGAGAGCTATTGAAGGGGTTGCTCTTAGAAGATGAAAATTGAGTACTATATGTGTTGAAGGAAGAGGGAAAACTACATGCCAATGATAAGTTGGGGTGCCTTTTTTGAGGCAATGATGAGGCACAAGACCTTCTAGATGAGCTTAACACAATGTACAATAGCTTCTACATTCAAGTATCTATTTATTTCAACTCCTGTGGAGGGACATGTGTTTACAATGTAACTCACGCTCAGCTGGAATAACTTGTGTTGTGGTTAATTGGAATTAACTCACTAGTGAACTGTCAATCTTTTAACTTGTTCTCTATATTTTTTACAGTAACATTCTGAAAGCCCTTTTTCTATGAAAGTGAACTACTCATTTAAAAAAATGTTTTGGTTAGGTTATTCTTGTTTTTCAAATTTTCATAAAATTACCATTTTTACAAAAAATTAATAGCTATAAAATAATAATATTCATAAAAATCTAGTAGTTTACTTTGTAAACAAAGTATTGAGGAATGTGTGTGTGAAGCTTGAAGTCTTGATGTAGAAGTAGGAGGGGTTTAGTTGCGTAGGGGTGACGTTGCCACCTTAGAATATTGGTGGGTGTGGTTTTCTGTGAAATCCATCTAGCTATATAATAATACAATTGTGTGTCAATAACAATGATGACGTTGGTGACCGATGACAGTGTGTGTATAATCATTCATGAACTCTATAGTAGACAAAAAAAAAGTGCAAAAAAAAAAAAAAAAGAGCTTCCATCGAAATAACAGCAAAGAGAATTATGGACTGCCTTATAAACCTATGGTATCTTCTTCATTCTTTCTTTTTTTTTTTTTTTTTTGTTCCCCTAAGTCTTGCCCTGTCTATCTGCTACTTTATAAAAACTGAACACAGGTCACTGAACTGAGTTGGGAAAGAGTGTTCACCTATAGTAGCTAACCATAATCTAGCTACCACTAATCATGGCTGTATAAAGAAAGGCAGAGAAGCTGTGGAACGTCAGGGTCAAGAAAAATAATAGCAGGTGATGAAGCTGACTGATGTGATTTGCTACTTCAATGAAGAAGTGAAAAAAAAAATACACAGAAGGGACAGCGATACTGAGGTGCTGGAGAGGTGGACAAAGGAGAAGGGAATCCAGGAGTTAAAAGAGGAATAGAGAAAACTGGGATGGCTCATGAAGAAAGAGAGCAGGAGAGGAAAACCTGGATAAAAATACTTTAATACAACTGCACTCCTTATTTGCACAAGTTAGTACATCAGGTGCCACTGTGCGTTGGGGTACTCGCAAGTAAACAATAATATATTTAGTTTTCCATGGAGCCTGATTTTTTAAACCAAGCTTTTCAGTTTTCACCTCTATGAATCTCAATAAAAAAATAAGAATAATATATTAGGAGAACTTTGGCAGTTTGAAGTTGATTTAATGATTATGTGTTATATCAATAATCTTCATCAGAAGACTACATGTAGCTATATTATTATTATATAGGTATAGGCACATAGAAATCTGACATATGCTAAGAACAGAAACAACTATTATAATGTCACTGTATAAATTAGGTTTTATGGTGGTTTCACTCACGGAAGAGAAGCCCTTGTTAGAGTTCTTCACACGGTTTTGGAGACGGCAATTGGGTCATGCTGTTTGCTATCCAGCAAAGTTCAAGCTTATTTTGGAATCAATGAATATCACTTTCAAACAACACTTGGAGACCGATCTAGTTGATATATCAGATGTTTTAAAGGATGGGGTTTCTTCTCAGAACCAAAGGCATTATATTAACTGCTTCACACAAGTGGATACTTTCAAATATCCAAAAGAACTGGTACAAAAAGTGATTGATTATTTCAGCACAATTTCTATATCTGAAGGGTCAAAAAAAATTTTGAAGACAAACCGCCAAATTTTTGTACTATTTTAAATAACTATAGCTATATATATATATTTTTTATTAAAGAAATGTATATATTTGGTATGAAAATTATGTGTGTACAATAATTACAACAATCTTTGAGCATGGCTACATTACACAGTGACATGTGTGTACAAGTAGAGATATTCAATTTGGAAGTGGAAATTCAAACTGAAGCTAATGTGTACAGAGTATGGGCAAATGTTTTATAGTTTATAGCACAGTTCAAAGATGATGCAAACAAGTGCTATAAACCACAACAAAATTTGTTGTGGCATCTTCCACAAAAACTCAGGTGTACTCGGCCCTTTTATAAAAGGCTATTACCACCTTGGTTTGTGGATTCATCCGCTATGGTTCCGGTTGCGTTGTGCACTCCACCCTCACGGCTACTTGCAATCCTTTCCGACTTTGTTTGCCCACCAATCAGCTATAGCACTTGGATCGAGCCTTGGGGTAGCCGACCCTTTACCTTATATTATTGGACGTGGGGGGACTCTGGACTGGCTACCTAAGGGCTAAGTTTCACTTGACACTAATACTTATCTTTTAGCGGCGAAGTAAAGAATGGAAACAGGGCAAAAATTGCTTGACGAATTTGATGTTCTGCTTCAGAACCTCTCTGATGACTCTCTGCCCCCTCTGCCCGGTTTTAACGACGAACAATATACAGCTAACGTTGAAGTAAGTTGAAGTGGTCAGTTTTGTCAGAGAACTAATAGTCATTTTGATAGTTTTCCCCCCTTGTCTATTTCCCACTGTCACACTCATGGCTGGTCAGGCTTTAAGCATGGCCAGGTGTTATCAATTTGTTGTGGAGGAATGCGGAAATTGCCAGCTCAAGATCATTGACACCCACGCTTTCTTGGATTTTAATCATTAACAATATACCACGCAATTTATGTTACATGCAGCTACAGTAGCTAGACCCCCCCGCGTAACTGAATGCGCAACTGAATGTAAGCCGTATTTTAATTTTCGAAGTTTTAAAGTTGCGGTTATAGACAAACTTCTGGAAGTCCCATGAAGCTACCTAGATTGGGTTGGACAACAACATGCATGGTATTGCTAATACAAAAAAATAAATATATATATATATATGTATATATAGTATTATATATATATATATATATAATATATAAAGGCCTGATCCTCCATTATGGCATTGAGTGGAGTAACAACAACCATTATTGATTTTTGTGACTCCTGAAGTTGGCGCAATGGTAAGCGGGCATAGCTTGGAGTTTTCCCATATCTGGTAGGAAGTATGGCAAAAACATCTTTCCCAACAACAAAGTAAGTGATAACTTTCAACTGCAAATCTTTCAAACGTATTTATCTAAAGTTGTGTCACTGCAACAACCACTGAGTCAGAAACCTCTTTTTCCATCTTGTGTAAAATTGCATCCTACTTGAACGTGTGGATGCCAGTTACCGCAGCTATTTAATTGAGCCAATCTGTCTTCAAACATTTTAATTGACCACCACCTGACATCTAGCAGTTCAAACAAATTTGATACTACGGTGTTATGTCCCCAGACCCTTTCCTTCCTCACACCCCCGGTAATAGGTCGGCTACGCCAGACTAAGCAATACTAGCATTTAGCACTGAAATACTATTTTTATTTTGTTTATTCTTATACCTTGCGCAATCCAGTGGTTTTTAGTGACACTTCATATGGATCATTTTACTAGCTAAATCCACAACCATACTTAATTTTTAACTAACTTACTGTAGATTTAGCTTTAAAACATACACTTTGAAACTAGCCATAATAAACTGGTCACTTTTCTTAGGTGATTCACATTGTCTGTGTTTTGTGAAATTAGATAAAATATTTTTTTTTAGAATAAAGTCAGTTTGTTTAAACATATCACTGCTAATATCTCGAGATTAGTATCAAGGACAGAAACCTCCTCAACAATCAGGATTTGCAGTATTGGATGTGGGAATGGAGTATTTGATTGCAGATGGATGTCATTGGTTATGGAAGAGCTCCCAAATTTGAAGATCCAATATGTGGGGATCGACTTAGACAGCCAGGCATGCACACTGGCTCAAAAAAACTTGAGGGAGTTAGAAATTGATAGCAAAGTGTTATGTCAGGATTTCCAGGAAGGAGTGGAAGAGGAGCAATTTGACGTCATTGTATCTGTAAATTGTTTCTATTATCTCCAGTTTATAGAGAAGGCTTTAGAAATTTGCCAGAAGTTAATATCACCAAAAGGTTAGTTTAATTATTTAATCAACCATAAAGGTGAACCTCCATTCAACCACAAGGGCTTAGTAGAGTGTTGGGAGAGGAAGTTGGTTTGAGACTGTTCCAATGTGTTTTTAGACCACTGAATTAGTAAATCAGGGTCATATTAGGAAATAATTTCCTGGGTGGACAAAATTTTAATGTCAGTTGTGTATAGCAAGGAAAACTATTATATATATATAGTACTTATTACACATGAGTCAGAGTGTGATATGGAGAAATGTTTCATGAGCAGGCTAATTTATTTTCATGAGCCAGAATGAGTGAAAATAAAGCCTGAGAGTGAGATATTTAGCCATATCACTCTAACTGAGGGCAATCAGTGGTTTTTTCTACCCTAGACATCTTCACTACTGATGTAGTTTGTACTAGGACCTTAACTCTCACATGTATAAAATTGACAGTAGGGGTTTCCTAAACACCCAGCTGTTGATTTTGTAGCTGTTCAACCAGGTTGGGCAGGCTACACCTGAGTAAGAAGGTAGCTGTAAAAACTGGGAAAAGAGTTGAACTTGACAGGTTGCTATAACTACAAGGGTAATGAGCTTGCACAATACAGCTTGAAATAACAAGCTTGAAATATAGTGAGTTATTTCAGGGTCACATACCTAAACTAGTGGTGTGCTTGAGCACAAATGGCGAGTGAGCCTTAAACCACACTATTGTTAAACGATTGATTCTAACTACTAAAACTCAAGCTGCTAAAATAAAGTTGAGTTTTTAAATTAAGTATATAAGGTAAAGGGGATTCAATGCCATAGTAACCGCTTCCCGCAACTGTTTGAATTGAAAAAGAAGCAACAAAATCAAGTCACGTTATTTAAACTTTTTCTTTGTGTAGTAGTTAACTTACCACCGCCACTAACTCAAATAGAAATGGAGCTCATATAAGTTTTTCAGTTTTAACTGCACCCGCAAAAGAATTCAAAGCGGTAAACAATTCAATTTCTAGGGTGATACAGGTAATGATCGCTAAACCGGAGGATTCTGTTTAGTGAAGTTTGGGACAGGGTCGAACATGGAGCGAACACAAAAATATGCAAGGGTCAAAGTACAAAATGACATACGTACGTCCACACATATAAACAAACAAATATCCCCGATTTTCAATTGTGTTACCCCTGAGAGTGTCTCGCTCGCTTCGCTCGCTCGCCAAATATCATTGTAAAAATATCTAGGGTGGAATATATATATATTACTGGAGATATCTTCACAGTGTTATTTTCAGGTACCTGACCCTTGAGATAACTTACATTATTACTGGTGTTATCTCCTAGCTATATTATGCAAGCTCATTAGCAAGCAAGCTCAACCAGCATGGCCTACCAGTTTTCAGTGTTTTTACAGCTACTTTCCTCTAGTGAAAAGGTAGTGAATCTTCTACATCCAAACAGTACTTCAGGAACTGTCAGAACAGACCACATATATTTGCTTTATAGGGCAGTTTAGTGGTGTTTTTAGAGCAGCTTCATCACTATCCTGGGCATTCCCTGATGCAGCAGAGAGAGAGTGAGGAGGTGAGGGAGGAAGTGAGGGAGAGAGAAGAGGTGAGGAAAGAAGTGCAGCAGATGGAAGAAGGGCAGCAGAGGGAAGAAGGGCAGCAGAGGAAAGAAGTACAGCAGAGGAAAGAAGTGCAGCAGAGGGAAGAAGAGCAGCAGAGGGAAGAAGTGCAGCAGAGGGAAGAAGTGCAGCAGAGGGAAGAAGTGCAGCAGAGGGAAGGAGTGCAGCAGAGGGATGGAGTGCAGCAGAGGAAAGAAGTGCAGCAGAGGGAAGAAGTGCAGCAGAGGGAAGAAGTGCAGCAGAGGGAAGGAGTGCAGCAGAGGGAAGGAGTGCAGCAGAGGGAAGAAGTGCAGTAGAGGGAAGAAGTGCAGCAGAGGGAAGAAGCACAACAAGGAGAACAGTCCACAAGCCGTAATATAAAGATGAACATTGGCGGAGACAATCCCAAACTAAGCTCCAACCTAAAGCATTCAAAGGCTAGCCTGAAGAAATTGTACAAATCTAGGCTTACCTACAAGAAAAGTTGGGAGGAAAAGTATTTTTTGTATGTTTTAATAAGTATAGGTGAAAATCATAGGGGGGGGAGTTTCTTGTGTAACTACAGTCTGGGTTTGATACAGAGGGGGGGGGGGGGGGGGGGGGGGGCCCGCGGCGGGAGGGACCATGGGATTCCTCCCCCCTGCAGAAATAGGTTCCTTGTGTTCCACCGATTCATACCCCCCGCACGTCTTCCCACCACCCCCCACATTAGGGTCGGATTATTTCCTTTGGAGCAAAAGGTCTTTTTTTCCTAACTCCGTTCTGAGATCCATAGCTACTGCTCAAGCAACTTCTACAGGTCTGCCAAAGCAACAAATAACCCTTACAACCAGGCAGTGCTTACAATGACCAGTGCTAAAAGCAAACTTTCAAACCGGAACTGAGATCCAACAAAAGATACACCTACTCCATCAAACTAGAAGGATAACCTATTAGGAGTCTGTGCTTAATTAATGTCAGAGCATTCAGCTTTCAAAATGAACAAAAGCTGTTTATTAGAGGTAATCAATGTATCAATAATAAATATAATACAATAAGTTTAATTTCCCTTACCTTTTAGTACTGCAAGGAACAAAAAAAGAATACAATATAAGGTCGCTATTTGGACTCCCCCCCCCCCCCCCCCCCCCCACACCCCCCCAACCCCACACCACCCCACCCCCACCCACCACCACCCCCCCCCAGCAAAATATCCTGTATCAAACCCTGACAGTTGCTAATTTTTCCACCACACAAATTCACAGAGGATAGCTATTGAAGAGGTTGCTCTTAGAAGATGAAAATTGAGTATACAATCCTTCATATTGAGTAATTCAGTAAGAGACTGATGGCTAGTTTTACTCATTCATTTCATAATGTACCAACTCTATACAGCTAGCTATACTGCAACCATCACAATTTCACTTATTTCTAATTGGAATAATAAGAGAATAATACAAAAATTTCTAGAATGATGTACTATTCTTTTGGCAAAGTAGTACCACGTGTAAGTTTCCTATTAAAAAATGTATGGGAAAAATCGCTGTTCAATTGAAATTGCACTGGGAAAGTGAAATAGCGCGTAACTAATTGAAATACCTTGGTAACTAAGTGGAAACTAAGTGAAATACCGTGGTAGCTAAGTGAAACAGTATGGGTAAGTGCACACACGTGCAGTATTAACCTTGGAAACATACAGTTTGTGTAGTTTCTAGTTGGAGATAATGTCATTCTTTACCACAGAAGCTCTACCCGTGTTAGACGGAATGTTTTTCAACATATTAGGAGGGACCGTATGTTGAAAATGAAGTTCCAGTGGAAGCTAATCCTGAAATAAGGAGACAGTGAGTGAATGATACAGTGTAGCTACAATTGCAAATGATTTAAAAAAAAGCTGGCCTACTATTAGTGAGTGATAGCACGGGTAACCTGTGCTATTAGGGATCAATAGCACTCGTAAAGCAATTGAAGTAGCACTCGGCTTCACCTTGTGCTATTTCAATCGCATTACTCATACTATTAATCCCAAATAACACGTTACCATGCTATTACTCATACTAATAACACAATTTTTTAGAATAAAAAAAAAGAAGAATAATAATTGGCAGGCCCTACTGACTGATGTAATTAGCTACTTCAATGAAGAAGTGAAAAAAAAAATACACAGAAAGGACAGCGATACTGAGGTGCTGGAGAGGTGGACAAAGGAGAAGGGAATCCAGGAGATAAAAGAGGAATAAGAAAAACTGGGATGGCTCAGGAAGAAAGAGCAGGAGAGGGAAACCATGGATAAAAATACCTTAATACAACTGCACTCCTTATGTGCACAAGTTAGTACATCAGGTGCCACTGTGTGGTGGGGTACTCGCAAGTAAACAATGATATATTTAATTTTCCATGAAGCCTGATTTTTTAAACCAAGCTACCTCTATGGATCTCAATAAATACTAAGAATAATATATTAGGAAAGCTTTGGCGGTTTGAAATTAGATTTAATGATTATGTGATATACTTAATCAATAATCAGTCCCAAGGTACTACTCAAAATGAATCACAACTATGCATTCTTTGAGAGAATAAAGTAGCAATACAAAATGTCGCAAACCCCCCCCCCCCCCCACCCCCTTCCCAATATGGCCCTGTAAATTTCTAATGGTGGCTTTTCCAATAATATATGTTAAAAAAAAAGTATTTCATGTACTTGTATGATGAATTATTGTCAGAGGAACACTTCCACACCAGTCAAATCATTGAATTATTGAGGTAGCTATCTCTTATTGTCATTAGTAAAACTGAAGTACATAGCTAGTTAAGTGTTTATTCATCAGAAAGACTACATGTATATTATTATTATATAGGTATAGGCACATAGAAATCTGAAATAACATGCTAAGAACAGAAACAACTGTTATAATGTCACTGTATAAATTAGGTTTTATGGTGGTTTCACTCACGGAAGAGAAGCCCTTGTTAGAGTTCTTCACACGCTTTTGGAGACGGCAATTGGGTCATGCTGTTTGCTATCCAGCAAAGTTCAAGCTTATTTTGGAATCAATGAATATCACTTTCAAACAACACTTGGAGACCGATCTAGTTGATATATCAGATATTTTAAAGGATGGGGTTTCTTCTCAGAACCAAAGGCATTATATTAACTGCTTCACACAAGTGGATACTTTCAAATATCCAAATGAACTCGTACAAAAAGTGATTGATTATTTCAGCACAATTTCTATATCTGAAGGGTCAAAAAAAATTTTAAAGGCAAATCGCCAAATTTTTATACTATTTTAAATACTATAGCTATTATATATATATTTTTTATTAACGATTAAATTCAATAGAAATGTATATAGCTATTTGATATGAAAATTATGTGTGCAGAATATTAATGAATTACAACAATCTTTGAGCATGTACACAGTGACATGTGTGTACAAGTTAGTGTTGTTTTGGAACATTTTGGTAAACTAACCAGAACTAAAAAGCACAAAGGATGATAATAACTAAAACTAAAAGTAAAAGTCATCGAGCTCTTGAATAAAAACAAAAAATTATTTTTTAATCAAAACTTGTGACATCTCTGAAAGAAGACGAATGACCAGTGTTGTAGCCCCCAGGAAGCAAAATCCCTTACCCAATCGTTTCTTCGTAGTACCTTGTTTGGCTAAGGCGAACTGTTGGACAGCAGTCAGCGGTCGACTATCTAGCCTAGCCCCCTCCCTTAACACGGGCACGTCAAATCAGTCAGTCTCTTGCTGTATAATTTGCCGTCCTTCAGTGAGTAGAGACCGACCACACTGTGACAGGGTAATAATAATTATTTCAAAAACTAGCTAATTATTGTACTCCAGTTAGATAACAAGAAAAAAAAAAAGAAGCTAAAATGACAGCTAACAATAATGGTGGAATAATTGAAGTCTGCATCGAAAACAAAAACTATCTAATCTAATATTTTTTGTCAAAAAAACTATAACTAGCTAAAACTAAAATGTAAATATTCAACCAAAACAACATTAGTACAAGTACATAGAGATGTTCAATTCTATAATAAAGGGTAGCTATTTAGTAGAATAATAAAGAGAAAAGGAGAATAATCAGTCCATATATAATCCTTAATTTTAAGAGAAAATCAATAGTGCTTTTTTCCTCTTTTTCTTAAATATGTCGTAGAAATATATGGTTATATGATCTACCTGCAACAATACCTGGTTCCAATAAATTGGCTACTGTTGGCTGGCAACAAAATTCTCCCAGTGTTTTGCCCTTCACTTAGCATTTGGCTCATGTTCCCCTCTCTATTCCTGAGAAGGAATGAAATGAAGAATAAAATGCACGATACAAGATTCTGCGAGAGTTGATGTACTCCCCATCACACCCATTACCAACAACCGACACTCATTAATACACTGGTATTGGGTTTTCTCCAGGTTGTTTTGCCTCAGTGAAATCAATGCACTTAAAAATAAAATAAAAACTTGTAAAAATAAAAAAAGTGCCAATGAATTACAAAATGCCAAAAGGCTATCTATATGTATCTTGTAAATCTCTGTACATATTAGCTCCAGCTTGCAGTTCAGCTCCTAATCTGCCAGCATCTTGATGACTGTCCAGGTCTTCCTCAGGGATGTACAAAGTGTTTTTCTGTCCTTTACTGTCCACAAGCTCTACCACAATCTGACGGAATGATGGCCTCTCATCTGGTTCCGGATGCCTATAAAGGAAAAATCTTGTGAAGGAAAGCACAATCTAGTACCTTTACGAAATTATCAACACTAGTTGCTAAATATCATTTCTCAGTTCAGTGATTGATTAATTGACAACCATACCAAACTTGATGATGCCTTATTTAACAGCCATACATGGACTGGTGATAATACATACATATACACTATTGGGTGAAATAGCCAAAAGGTTTCCATAAATGGTCACACAGGTTTTTTCGCTGGGGGTGGGAAACACTGCGATGCTTAGCCACACCCAATTTTAAAACCCACACATGCCTATATGAAAGTATACATACCTCATAGTGTTTGGTCACATGCATATTGTATAATTAATTGTACTATATTTACTTTAAAAAAATGGGGGGGGGGGGGGGGGAGGAGGGGAAGAAGGGGAATTCTGGGGGCACCTAACTCTGTATGAAACTATGCTAATAACATTATCTGCAAAAATATGACAAATAAGTTGAGATATTTTTGATTTCTTTTAATTGTATAGTTTTACTACCAGATGATTCACGGATTATAGGAGTGTCATAAGTATCATGCTAAACTTACTGGTTGTCAAGTCAATATCAATTTTCTTACCAGGCATGGATCATGGTGGAGTAGATAGCCCTGGGACATCCAGGGGGAGGGGGCAGGCGAACACCCGAGCGAAGCAGACGTATCACTTTCTACAAACAAAATTTTTACATTGTGTGATCTCCATTACCACTAAACTTACTACGTACACAAAAATGAGTACGATAATGATACTAATGAATGTATGACACATAACTGTCATGATCGTAGTATAATTTCTACATCTTGATAATCCCTTTAGTAATTTCATATAATTCCATTGTTAGCTACCACTCCAATATAAATGAATTCAATATTTTTAACTTCAAATAGTAGTAGTATGTGACCCATTGGGAGAAAATCCATCCAAACGTGGTAAATATATTAGTTTAATATTGATGGTGTTGGCCATTATGGTCAATTACGGTAAGGATCATCAACATTGAGTTTTGTAATTGGCAAGTGAGACACTCACAGGGAAAAAAAAATCAATTGAGATTATGCTACCTCTTGAGAACCTAATTACTTGAGTTTGTAAATATTGTTTGGAAAAAATAAAAATAAAATAAAATAAATAAACAAATACAGGAACCGTTAGTAATAAATATTGGTTGTACATTCGGTAATGTCTTTAATTCCTTTTAAAGCTGGCTATCCCTTTAGGGCAGACCTGAGTGCTTGAAATTTTGTTGTCAACCAACAATGCATGGCTCAACAATGCATGGCTATTGGGAGTTGTACAAACTCGAGCCAATTATCCATATAATATATATATATATATATACATTAGTATATATGTAGATGTGAACGTAATATTCTGGTGGCAGAGTATAATGAAATAGACAATAGTTTTTTCATTTGAGCCTTGCCTTGTAAAATAGACTAGCCCTGGGAAAGACTTAACAATTGAAATTAGTTTACATTCAAGTTTTCTAACAATGCATGGTGGACAATGAGAGGCAGTGCAAGATGACACTGGTTATCTTCAGTGGCTATTCTAAGGGCTGTTGGTAAGGGTATGCAGTTTAATTTCAGTGTGCTACTAAACAGAAACACTAGAGGTTATGACTCCAGTGTGCATGTTAACCGATTACACGTGAATAAAAATTTTACTTGCGCCTTACGTAATGCGGTCACGGGCGCACGCGAGACACAGAGGATTGATTTTTTGGTGGGAGGGTGACACTATACGAATGAAGACGAACGGTTGAAGATTGCCTCAGGGACAGTATTATTGAATGATAGAGTACGCTCTAGGCTATTGGGAGAGCATAAACTTGATGCTAAGAAGCTGTTCCGGATTTAAAAATAACAAAGTACTCGCACCGTTTGGCAAAATACTTTTATGGTCATACTGTGGCTCTTAGTAAGCACATTAGTAAGGTTGAAAGTATGGTTTCATGGCTGAAGCAGTTTGCTACTGGATCAAAGAGGTAAGAGAAAGTGTTTTTGCATACATCTTGTCTTACATACAGGAAGAATTTGTTGACATTTATTTAGGATGTGGTTTATTTTGAACTGAGCAGTCTGCTATACATTTTGTGAACAGAGCAGCTTTTTATTGGCTTTTGTGTATGAAAATATTTACTTATTGCTATAAAGAATGTGGTTGAAATTCCTGTAGAAATCGCACCTAATCATCAATTCCGTTCTCTCGTCAGAGTCCTTGACCATCTGGTCACTACTACTGTCACTACATCCATCAGCAATGAATTTTCTTTTTAATATGCTGTCTTTGTACCCTGAAGTCATTCTTGCTGTCATCAAACTCCTCGTCACTACCACTAGAGTTACTGCCATCCTCGTCACTGCCATCCTTGTCACTGCCATGCTGTACCAGGTCAAGAAAAATTATGTCTTCATCACTTGGATGCTGAAGTGCTAGTGTTCCACTTGCCAAGATAGCTTTCTACTTGTCATATCATGAGCAGTTATAGCTAAAGTAATATTGGTTTCTAAAAAATTATTCTGTGTACCTTTATTATATTATGAAATATATTTTCAATCTATACTTTACCAGAAAGAAGTCTTATTGTAGTGACAAAATTTACTCAACAATTTCTTACGGCAGTCTATGTATTTTATAAGCCTAAAATATACTTACAACAATAAAGAATCATCTGCAATTGTGATTGGTGGTTTCCCTGACTCCACAAAGCTGTAGGGCGAAGTGGACGCGAAGACGCATTTTTGATGCATTTTCATGTCCTCCGCGGTTATTAATTTTTCTCAATTGACGCGTATTCGCATCTTCCGCGATTAACCGGTTAAACATGTAGTTCAGCTTCGATATACTAGAGGTGCAAGATTTATTGGTGAGTAAAATATTTTACAGTAATTAGATTAAATGGGTAGGAATAGCTTATATATGATGTGTCCATTGATAATGCCACCAAATGCATGAAAACAAGTTGAATAAACGTCACAGGTTTTCTTTGCTAGGACCTTTTAACGTTTTTGTGTGCTGAAGAATAAACTAAAAGAACTGTGGCAGGTCATAGTTAGCTCTCTTCCTAGGTCATTAGGTCATCATGGCTTATAATTGAAACTGAAAATGTGAATGCCTCTTATTTAATGCTAATAAGTATAGCTAGGTCACACGCCATTTGTGCTGAAGTATCCCACCAGCTGCATCCACTCTTCATGGCACAGCAACTGTAGTTGCTCTCACCTGTCCTATATCTTCAAACTCAAATGGCTTGTGTCCTAGACTCCATATCTCGTAGAGGACACACCCATAGCTCCACACATCACTGGCTGTGGAGAACTCCTTGTAGTGAATAGCCTCCAGGGCGGTCCACTTCAGAGGAATGACGCCTCCCGAAGACACATAAATACCATCTACCGGCAAATCTCGCGACATTCCAAAATCTGCAATCTAACAAGATAAAGATGGAATAATATAGTAACTTCTCCTCTAACTCGTTACTTCACTGAGGAAGTTTCTGTGGTGCTGAAAGATATGAAATATTTATTACATAATTAATATGAGGAGCTACAATTATTTAAACTATTTTAGTTATATTGAATATTTTACATACGCAGTGAAAATAATGGATTTTATGAGACAAAAATTTATCATACAGAGAAAATTGAGTGAAATAATAAAAAAAAAATGTAGATATAACGTGTCATGGAATTTACTCCGATAAAATCCTTTTCAGATGTTTTGAGAAACTGGAGTGCTCATATCTCACTTGAATATTTGGACCACACCCACTTACTACGCATAGATATTACATTTACTTGAGGAATACTTCACGGTTGCTGTACATGTGATTGCCACCATTCCCCCCCCCCCCCTCCCTTCTCAACATTTCAAATTGTGTAAATGGAACAACTTGCCTTGCATATTTTAGTTCCAAACACCAGGATGTTCCTGGCGGCCAGGTCTCTGTGTATGAAGCCTTTCTTTGACAAGTATTGCATGCCAAAGGCAATCTGTTGGGAGAAGCGTAGTAAGAGTTGACTCACATCTAGCATTATATTATCTGTAATACTGCAACATACAGTAATACATACATTAAAATATTGTATACTATATTTAGTATGATGTGTAAAGACTATTACTAATTCTAATTGAAAGAAAATAAAGTACAGGAGTTATAGCAGTGAGCCACTACATCTCCGCTCAATATAAATAACTGAATATGGTTAAAAAACAAAACAACAACAACAAAACCAACACAAACAATGAAAAGATATGTAGTTACAAAACAAAGTAAGAGTTGAAATAAACTCTAGCAGTTGTTACACTCAATCCCCTCTTATCCGGACGCCTCTATTATGGGCATGCCTCTTTACTGGGCACAAGTTAGCCATTCAATTAATCAATTCTTACCACGCGAGGTCGCTAATTTGACAACCATTACCAATCGTGGCAGAACAATCCATTTTTTTTCCTTCTTCTAGTTCCAGAAAGTTGCAGAGAAGCCTACTGAGGGTTGCAAGTGAAAGAGGGCTGTGCTTAAGCTTGCAAAACAAAAAACAAAAACAACAACAACAAAAACAAAACAAAAACAAACAAACAAAACCCTGAAACTCATTGAAAACGGTTGGTTCAATGTGCAGTTGGAAAAAATTATGTCTTTCCCTGAGTAGCGGCCATTTGTGAGATATGGGTACCCTCAGGTCCCAAGATAAGAGGGGAATGAGTGTACAATCTTTCGCTTCTAAATAGAGAGGTTTCAATAAAACTGACAGGTGAGAAATTTTGAAGAGCTGCAGCTCAAAGTACTGTAAATCCCTCCTTCAATAGCCCACTACTTGTGTGCATAAGGATAACAATAGGATCTTAATACTGAGCAAGTGAATACAATTCACATGTTCAGACATTATAATGCACCAACTAGGTGGGCTCCTTCGCCATTTATGCCGAGTTAGTAAAAAAAATGGCAGCCAATAGACTTATAGTTACAACTGTAAATAATAAGTGGCACAATGTGACTACAAAAAACAAACAAACAACAACACAAAAGAAACAACAACACAAGTGACAAAATAGTGAGTAATAGCTATTTAATTACTTCATACACACATTACTCTTACAGAGCCAGACCCTTTACCGAACCATTACATTATAGGAGGGAACATACCATACATGCAGTGACTCCCCAAAAGGGTGGTTAGTGGCGTGCACTTACTAGAAGTGCCAACTCACATTAAGCTGACTTTCAAATTCATATCTGGACATGCCACCATATACATATACCTTGATTGGAGTTTTTCCAGATGCTGCTTCAGGTCTCCTCCATCAGCAAACTCCACCACCAGAATCTAGCAAAGCAACACCACTTAGTTAAAGTCATGACATATGTAACCATTGCCCTTGGACAAACATTAAAGACCTGAGGAGCGATGGTGTGTCAGGTGAGGTTCATGTGATACTGGTGGGTGTAGTCAATAAACTTAGCATGATTCAGTCATTCTCGGTTGACATAATTATAATAATAGCAAATTTTTCTCGTTCTAACAGCCAATATTGTTCATTAAAACTAAACCCAATGTTTCAACTTCTTGCAGAAGTCCTTAAGACCCCTTCCTAAAAATTAGCCATACCAATTGTATGTATTCAGTGCATAGGATTGCAGGTGACCATTGGTCGTTAACAGGCCATTGCTTTGAAGTGACTGCCCACTTTGTCACTAGTATGGCCTTTTAGACTGACCACGCGCTTCTAAATTTATACTCCCATGGTGTGCCTAAAAAAAACATTCCCGTTTCATTCGTGGAGCTGTTGTGCAAGGAGTATGAGGATCACATACACCGTTTAAGAAAATTTACACTAATATAGAGCACATGAACTCAAACAACCTAGAGCTGTAAAGCTGGGAGGTTCAGCAGAAGCAGAGCACCCGTCTAGGATTATAGTTCACAATTTCTCTCGATCGGTCATGTGAACTTTCTATACCTTAAATTGCTTTGAAAAATATCATGTGTGCGTGTATGTGTCCTTCATTTAATATTGTCTCTTTCACCTGTCTGAATTTGATGGTCCTTTATCAGTCCATGCTTTAAAAACAACAACATTTTTCAAGGAATTAATTAGAATCATTTGACCGATCAATTGGGGAAGCCACCACCTTATTTTAACCTTGATTGGCCATAAAGGTCAGCCATGTTTCTATCCTTATCCTATTCTCTGATTTAGGTCACGTCACCTCACCTCACTCTGGACTCCACCCATAGCCACGCCCTAACTCACGGGTTCTTTCTCCGTGACAACCCCGTACAGGTGTATCACGTTGGGATGGTTGAACTGGGCCATGATGGCCGCTTCTTGCAGAAACTTTACAATGTTCTCTTGGGAAGTGCCTTCACTGAGTGTCTTCATGGCAACTGGAACCTTTTTAGTGCCATTGCGCCACTCCCCCTTTTCAACGTTGCCAAACTGACCAGAACCGAGATGACCGGTCTCTCTAATAAGTATAAGAGCAATCAACGCAGTCTAATACCGGAGCAGTAAGATTGAATAAACATGATGCTGGATACTCAAATGGTTCCAATTTTAGATAAATAAACAAAAAAACAACAACAAAACAACAATAAAAAGAGCTCAAGATTCTGCTTTAGATACGGATGTTTTGATAAGAGTATAGTGTTGTTGCCACAGGTCGTAATAAAAAATATATTTTCATGGCATACTTTTGCACATGGCCAATGATGCTAAACTCACTCACTTCAATAATAAATAGAGCTAAAAATAAATGAATTTTCACTATTAAATCAGCAACAACAATAAAAACAAACATAACAAAAAAAAAATGCTCGAGACATTACGAGTTGGTCATCTGTACTGCCTGAAGGGCTAGGCTTCACCAGGATATACTCGTGTACTTATGGTATAGCCTTATTACCACTGTTCACACCTTGTCAACTTCTTTCTACCCAACTAATTTGTTGAAAATGATGTCCACCCTTTACCTAATCTGGTCCTTGTGGATGGTCTTTGTCTTGAGTGTCTTTAGTTGTGAATAGAGTGAGTTCTTGTCAGTGGCTGGTAGCATGTAGTGAAGGACATTCCCATACACATCTTCATCCACATTCTACACAAACCATAAACTGATATAATGGATATAAACAACCCAATAACAGCTGATAATACATCGATTCTTTGATATTCTGAATACGTGATATATTCATGAACCAAGAAATTGAAAATTACAGTACATTATTTCCACTGCATCGTATTATGCAATTAACTGCCTTTTTAAAATCAATATTGGCCACGATCTATGTTGTCACCCAGTCATAATCAGTTTCATTCCCTTCCAACCATTACACCCCATACTCCTTCACACCTTGCCCCAACTATGATCGTCTATATAAAATAGAATTTCTGTAGCTGTAAAATTCTAAATCTACAGTAAATGGAAATGGCCTCCAACTGCAATAGTGATGATACTTTACCACATGCACTTTGAAAATCTGCCCAGTTTTTGCTATGGGTACAGACATATCTAAATATGTAATGAGTTTATTTATTGTTGGAATGAGTACAATGACTGGAATGATAATCTCACAACCACTCGCCCAAACACTCCAAGCCTAATTGGAACACCCCATAGTTGAAATACTCACTATAGCAGGAAGTTGAAACTCATGAACTAAGAAAAAAATTAGTGAATAAAAATTTTGAAAGCTCAAAACAACAACAACAATAACAACTAAAATACAAACTAAAACCTTTAATTCAGACCCAGTGGTAAATAAGTTTAGATGTAGCTCTTAGTTATATAGTAGAAATTAAATGTAAGGTTGGCAGCCCAAATAAGTGTTGTTATAGTAACACAATCATTATCACACAAGCTCACAAGTGCTAAAATGGTTATTTAATCCGCAAGCACACATGCTTAAAAACGTCTTTTGCCTCCAAATTTGTCAATAAGCAGATATCCACCAGCAGCAATCATGTGATCAACAATTCTGAATTTACTTTAGCTGATGCTGTGAGTCAGGAGTAAAGGGAACACACATACATCTGTTTAGTTTGTATTACCTCAACACACAGAGTGTAACTAGTACTATGTATGTATAGTAAAATTGAACTTTCTCAAACAAGTGGTCACTACAAAGCAAAAGTAAAATGTGTGTAACAAACACAGATGTTAAGAGAAAACTGACTGTGTGACCCGGGTCCCTGGGTTTAGCCATCTGTGCTCTAGCCTTTCAGTAAAAATTATGTCAAAGGAGTAGCTTTTAAAAAGCTGAACACATAGCCAACAACAACAGCCAGGATAGTTTCTACTCTTGTGCGTCTTCATTAAAGTAAGCCAACTTTAGATCTGACAGCTTTGCTGGGTGGCACCTTATAAAGTCACACAGTGATTTGTTCTGTTATTTGCAAGCACAGGTTGCAAAACAAGCACACTCACAAACACAATAACAATAACAACAACAATAGCACATTAGCACACAAAGCATCCCACTAACTAAACCTTAGGAAGTATTAATCAAGCAATATTTTACTCACCCTCTGAAGCAACATGGCATATTTAGTGTCTTCTTTACCATCTGGGTAGATCTTTGACTAATGAAACACACACACACATACATACACAAACACACACATACATACACAAACACACACCCATACGTACACATATCAAACATTCCATGTGAATAATGAAGCATGAACGACTAATTTGATAAGGTTACATGTTTCCCAGGTAGTGATGTGAGAGATAATTGAAACCTTTAGATCAATCAAAATATTTTCATAAAACAAATGGCAGTCCAAAAATCATTGAAAGTTAAGCAACCATTTATAATTGCCCATCCCATTCAAAACAAAGCGATGGATTTACTTAAGACTGAGGGAAGCAAGATCATGTTGAAATTTATATTGGAAAAATGTCAATACACATATAACCTAATACAATTTCACTAGAATAGTTGTTATAAATTAAAACAAACAAACAAACAAACAAACAACAAACAAACCAAAACCAAATAATGAACAACAACAAGGAATATCTTTTGGTATGTCTATAATGTGTCTTCTCTCTGACCGACCCCTTACCCAGTTGAATGATGATGCCCTGTGCTAAACTCACCAGTTCTGCATACTCTGGGGATCGAGATAGAGTGGATGCTCGCAGAGAGGAGGAAAATGGCGGAGGTGAGTAACTAGTCTGAATGGGAACTGATGTGGTCTTGTGCACGGGCCTGGGAGGTGGGCCCTTGGGCTTCATTAGCCGAGTGGGAAGGGCAGGACGAGGAGGGGGAGGGGCCTTGGATACAGGCTTGGTTGCATTGGGCTTGCTGTTGTTGGGGTTATTGGGTGGGGAGACACCTTCAGCTATGGCGGGAATCTGGGAATCTATATACAGAATGATGGGGAGAATGGAGTATCGAGTTGCATTTTCAAATTGGAAAGAAAAATTTCTTGGTGCATGGTGACACACACACACACACACACACACAAAAAAAAAAAAAAAAAAAAAAAAAAAAAAAAGAAAAAGATAGAAAGAAAAAAATACTTAAAAGCTAAACAAACAGACAAATGAACAACAATAGAACAGATTCACTACCAACAATGTATAAGAATATTGGTGCCATGGTGATGGTTGTGTTTATTAGAGCCCACTTCATTCGAGAAGGCGTTTCGGGAGTATCGATAGTCTTAACATGACGTGACTGCTTCACGTTATGTACTCTAAATGAATTAGTGCCTGAAGTTCTCCTAAACAACAGAAGCCAAGGAAATACTTTTCATTCCATCCTTATTCAGGATCATAGTATGGCAGCACTTCCTGGGGGAGAAAACCACACACCAACACCTTTGCGCTCGGCATTTGTGCTAAGTTAGCAAGTAATTACTTTTGAAGTGTTGTGGTGGTGCCTATCTAATTTTCTTTATTGTTGAGGTGGGAAGCCATTGGAACGTGAAGTTTATGAGCCAACAATATTAATGCTGATGGCTAGTTGTGTTTATTGATATGTTCTGAAGACATTGGAGATGAATATGAGAAAAGGGGAGAGAAGTGGGACAAGCTGATAGGTGTGCATGTGATCTAAACCAAGTACTCGATATACAGTACAACAAAAACAACAATAATCTCAAATGCGAAAATCATAAAATAGGGATATTAAAAAAAAACAAGAACACAACTAAACAAAACAAAAAAACTCCCCAAAACAACTACTATGTTCAATTAGACGTGTTTCTATAGCAACCACTCTCAATTGATAGTCTTCCCATTCACTCTACTTAAAAAATAGTCGCCCTCTCAAATAATGGCCGCTCCGAGTTTATGGTCACCACTGTTGAAAGTCTGGCTACAGCGATTTTAATTTTAAATCTAATAACATTTGGCAGATAAAGTGGATTGTGTTAACAGTGCTATCCTTAAACTCTTCTTTATCACATACAGAAACTTGCACAATCTTATAGCCAATTCATTCCTAAATGCAATCATTTTAATGTCATTGAATGCACCTCCCTTAAACAAACTAACATCTGATTGAGCATTATACAATATACAGTAAAATGACAACAACAACAACAACAACAACAACAACAACAATCTTAGATTGCACTCTGAATATACAGGGCTACACAAAATGTGGAACCAAATGAATAAGCTCTGAATGGGCAGACGTCTCTCCCTTTTTGAGAAAGACTACTCGGTTGAGTGACTCACAGTATGAATGCTGAGAGTAATAAATGCCACACATAATGTCAGGAAGGAACCTCTCCCTTTACACTGGATCAGAAAAGATATTGTAATAAAATAAACAGACATATCTATGTATGAGCAACTCATTGAATAATACACTTTATGCGAAATTAACAAAAAAGGAAATTGGTAAAACTTCTGCATGGACCATTGTAGATCATAATATCACATTTAGAAGCAACTCCCCTCAACTATTATACTGCCATCCTTTACCCAACCATATTGAGATTCTAACCAGCTATCCCAAATGTTGTACCGTAAGTCTTGAGTGACGGGGTTGCCATGCTGGTCCGACGACTTCGCCAAGAAAGGCACAGCATCAAGGTAAAGACGGCTGCCACCAACACCACCAGCAGTACCACAACCACACTGATGGCAACAGTCACGCCCACTGAGAGAATCGCCGCCTCGTCAACGGGTCCAAGTGTAGTGGCTTCGATCCGGGAGTCCCGTACCTCAACGAACAAATGGAGTGCTACGTTGCGAAAATTCCACAAATTCTGGAGATTCAGCAAGGAGGAATTTTCTCCAGTGCTGCCTTGCCCGAGTATTGGAAGTCTAGTCTGAGAGCTGGAGTTTGCGATGATCCCTACCACATTGCCTTGGGCTATCTCTGCCCCGTTTGCTATCGTTTGCCTCCCACATTCAATAACGGGGACCTGGTTAGCGTTTCTCTGCGGCAGAGTTACCGTAATAGTGGTCAGGGTAGGTTCTAGAAGCCGGTACTGAGTGTCAGATCCGTTGAGTGCCCAGACGCCGACAGTGATCGAGTAATTGGCAGGGTTGACTGCCTCTTTGGGGTAGTAGCAGTAGTTCCAGGCCAACAGAGTACCGGGGCAAGGAGCTGGGCGGAGGGTGTCCAGAAATATGCCATTATCTGTGGACGGTGATGAAGCTACAGGGTTGCTACCAGCTACACACACATTCGGCTCTAGTGATGGGCCTGCAACAAGGTAATGAAAACAAACAACAAAACAAACAAACAAACAAATAAAAGCAGGATAACGTTAGAAATCTGAACAAAAAAAAAAGAAAAAAAAGAAGAAAGAAAACAAAAACAAAAACAAAATATCATTACATTGGGGTCACTAATTATTACCATATTGATACACCCACACACAACATCTGAATGTTGTGATTATAATTAAATATCACTTAATTTTACAGCAAACATTATAAGCCTACTTGTTGCTTGACAGTGAGGTCAGAAGGTATACGTAGTACAGAGAAGAACTGTGACTATCATCAGTGATAAACAACAGCTTGTATAAATATAAGTAGCACCAGGCACGAGGGATTGGAAAAACATTTCCTCTGATGCATCAAGAATAAGTAAATATACTTAAGAAACGTTAACACATATCCAGACACTGCAGATACGAATGGGCACTTGTTACGGTTGGGGCAGCTATATCAAGGAGAAATGTAAAACTGGAGCTAATAGAAACTTCATATTATTTCAGAGTTATGACGTTCTTCAAAACGAAGCATAATATCAAACGATGTTCAGTATATCTTAACATCCTAACACTTCATTTTCAGGATATACAAATTCATCGTAACTCTTGAATTCATAACTAGGTCTCACGATATCCTCGTAGTTAGAGGTTTGTGCGAATAATTTTGAAGGATATTGTCAGTGGACTTGGCTACTACTAGTTGTCCTGCAAACAGCAGAAAACGGATCAAAAATTGTCTGCTTGTACTGCTTCAAATAATACTATCATAAGAAAAACAATGAAAGTGTTGTCTCGTCTGATCTTCTACTTTGGGTGAAAAACATTATTTTGTTGAATGTTCTGAAATAATGTATGGCCCGTAAGAGAGGGGAGAGGGTGCTCAAATCCTGCACTTGATATAAACAGTAACTGCTCATTCTTTCTGGCCATTGTATTATCAAGTCTGGTAAGGTATCACAGACTCAAATTTTGAAAATTATTATCGTGTTTAATTAAAGGAATGTTTATTAAAATTTTATTACTGTCAAGGTAAAAACAACAATGTAAACAACCACTACATCACGGTTACCAATTGCAGATGGTTGAGACATGTACCTATCTCACTAGTCTTGCAAGCTAGACCCTTTACCTAACCGCTACGTGGGAAAGAGGGTCTGGACAACTGCCTTTACTTGATCCATTCCAGTGGAACGTAATCATGACATCATATAATGCAATAAACTCTTACGTAATCATCTAATTCGTAGCACGCACTAAATTCGAAAGTTTGTAAACTCTGCGCTTTACCAACGGTTTGGAGGAAGCCAACTAAGTTAGCATGGCCATCCATCAAGATGCATTCATTGTCAGAGCTTCTGGGTTCACTTGGATACACCCTTGGATATTAATTGGACCACGCCCTTTTTATAAGTAAACCACACCCACCCTCATAAGTTATACACGTAACGTATGTTCTTCTGGAGGAGTGGAACGAATCGAGTAAAGGCAGTTGTCCAGACCCTCTTTCCATGCGTAGCAGTTAGGTAAAGGGTCTGGCTTGCAAGACCACTATCTCACATGCAATATTACGAGATGGGACATCTTATGCTCAGAGCTGCACACAGATGAATCTACATTATAGGGGCTGATCAACTTCCTTATTTTAGGATGGGAAATGAGAGACACATTCTGTTATATAAGAGGCCTTGGCAGTACTTAAAACTTGTAAATTATGCTGATTTTATGTTGCATAGTCAAAAATGTACAGGATTTCTGTTGGAAAGTAATGTCCCTCTTTGCATCCTCCCCACCCCTCAAGGCAGCCCTGTATACTTATTATATTTACTTATTGCACTAATTGATGCAACTGCTATGCACGCGAAAATAACAAACTTACTAATTTGAGCTTCCACATGCAGCACTTTATCCACTGGATTAGCACCTGAAATAGTGTTCACGGATTCATCAGTGATGACAGCGTATCGGCAGCCATTGTAGATAGGGGAGTCTACTCGGCGAATTACAGGACGAGTGGCACCAGACGCTCTGCTGGTTACATCCAAGCCACGCCCACCAGACAAAATGCAAGCTCCAACTAAAGCATTCTTGGGAATATCAAAATATGCATCAGCTGATAAACTGTGATTATAGCAGACAAAGTTAAGATCATTATCACGGACTGATACATTGACTGTAGTTAAACTCGCATCAATAGTCTCGTAGACGGTGCTCAGGGGAGACGTACGCTGAAAGATTGCAAAAACAGCAGAAAACTGGCGATTGTCATCAACATTGCTTCTCGCCGGCAAGTGGGCACAGTAACTCCATCCCGTCACAACTCCACTGCACTGGGCTGGTCTGCTCAGGTCTAGCAATAACCTACTCCCAATGCCTGGCAAGCCTTTCAGGTCTTTCCTGCTTGATCCAACCGTAGGGCATATGTCCTGCCCCTTTACTGGAGCTAACAGCATAACACACCATGAATCAATTATATACTTATCTGTGTGGTCTACCTCAAGACTAACTAAATGGGAGGGTTGCATTGCAACTAAGCAAAATAGAGCTGGCATTGCACCATAAAAAAAGGTTTTGATGCTGCAACCAATCACAATATATATATATATATATTCATTCAAACGGTGTGCTTCTGGTGTTTACGACTGGCGAAGCACACACCCAACACACGATAAACAGTGACACCCAATTATAAACACCTTGCCACAAACTCGGTAAACTACCTGCATCTTCACTTACTTAGAAAATACAATAGCGCAAAAATTAACACAGCAGTTTTCATCATCAGCACTTCCCGTGGGAGGAAGGTTGCTAGTAACCCTTCCCGGACAGTTGGAACAGAAGAGTTCCTGCACGACGTCAACCTGACAACCAGCAGTTGTTCACGATTGAGCTCAGTCGCATCGCAGCTGTAGGTCAGGAAGTTACTTAAATTGGGCGGAGTTAAAAAAGAAGTAAATTGACAAGACGACACTTTACCTATGAAAACAAATTGAGAGGTGAATATGGACCCTTTACCTATCACTTCTCTGGGAAGCGGTAGGTAAAGGGTTTAGCTACGCGTAACTGATGAACGTGTTCATTTTTTCCTAGATTTTGGCATCAGCTCATTAACTATAATTTTCTTGTGGTGCATATGATATTAACGTTTGACATGACATGATATCAAAAATATTTTCTGACTATAGTTAAGTGATCAATAAACATAAAATAAAAAGAACATAATTATTTATTACGTAGTGCTGCCAGTGTGTCATCGATTGCTGCAAGTCAATATACATGTAATTAAATTTAATTATTAATTAAAAATATCTTGGCCGTTAAAACTGAGAAAACTACACATTTTGGTAAAGTGAGCACTTACTGTCATGTTTCCTCTTCATCCTATGCCTGGTATTTAATCTTTTATTAAGGACTCGAAGTTTGGCTGCAATTAAAGCCACTGCCACACCCCCTATGACCAACACCACCAGCACGGCAATTGTGGTACCCACTCCGATACCGATGACATCATTGTTTTTGCTTTTAATGGTTTCTATAACGCTTGCTTCAATCTGTGTGGAGTCTAATCAACACATTCCAGTGTGATGATACTTTACCTTACTAATATGGTCACTGCAGATACTTTAATACTTTGCTTACTTTTATTGCATATTATTTTTTCTGTATGAAATACTCCCAGTGTGGGCGTAAATATGGCAAAGCTGCAGAAGAAAGACCGGATAGATTTGTTGAGACCAGAAAATGTAACTTCAGTGACACTCAAAGGGACCCTTAGATACCTCAATGGTGTAATTCTGCTCACGGGGACAATGGAGACCTCAATCATGCCATTGGGACAGTCATTCATAGCCACTCTAAATATCACTGTTATGCTGTCCAGCCCACTTTGCACGACCATTGGAGGGGTTGAAAACGGGTTTTCTGAGTAATAAAAAAAGATGTAAAATACACTTACAAAAATGGGCTTGAGTGATTAAAATAAACATATAAAAATGTAAACAAAAAAATAATAGCAAATTTTTCTCGTTCTAAGTGAATTATTCCAATTATTCAGCCTAGAATGACTGAATCATAAAAAAATTGCTGTTATTGAAAGTCTTACTAAGAAATACCCTGTCAGTAGCACTATTGTTATACAGAGGCTCGTCCATTGCTGGAATTACTGGAATGATAGTGAAGTCATCCACATTGCAGTCTCCTTGAGGTGGACCGATATCAGAGAGGGACATCTTGTTATTTGTAGAGTTAAGGAAGTTGGATTGATTGGTGAGGTCTAATGTATAGAAGTACTTAACAATGCAACGCTGGAGATTGTCAGGAATGGACCATTTTACCTCGAAGTCTGTGGCACTAACTCCGGACAACTCCCCAATTCCTAGTTAAATATTATGATAATCATATAGAACCACACCACCTTACTAAGTTACTTATACACGAATTATTTGATATTAAGTATATTGTATTAATGTTTGCATTCCAATATTTATATACATAAATATTCATTTAATACCAGAGTTATGAGTCTGTTGGCTTAGTATTTATACAAGTGCCGCAGGGCATGAGTGTAAATAAAGCCAATCAGACAAGTGATAGTCTCTGGTATCAATAATTTATGTGCACGAAGCACAATGACAATGCTATAATGGAGGGCTTAATAGCCCAATGTAATTACCCAATGTTACAAACAAGGATATGAGTGATACACTGTCCTAAGCAAATGTTGTTTATTTCAAATGTATTTTCTAATAGGCAACAATTATTGGACACAATTCAGTACATTATATATGTAATATTATGTGTCAGTTGCGTAAGTTCTTGTTAGATCTTCGAAAGGAAGCATGCTTTACAAAGTAAAAATTTACAAGTATAGCAAATGATTGTATGAGTTGACACTGGGACATTGGTGTATTTTGCATGCAACAATTATTTTTAACCTTTTCAAAAATAAGTGAGCAGGTAGAATTGTACTTCAAAGTTAATTGATGATTTGCGATTGTGTGTGTGTGTGTATATATATAATATATATATATATTCTATCATGTACTGAACTGTGTCCAATAATTGTTGCCACATAGGAATTGCATTAAATAAACAAGAGTTTGCTTAAGACAGTATTTTTTCTCATATTACCTGTGTTGTAGGGTTCCCCCCCCCCCCCCCCCCCCCCCCCCCCCCCTCTCCCTCCTCCCCTTGTGGTTATAGTATTGTCATTGTGCTTTGTGCACAAATAATTAAGTAAATACCATCACTCAACCTCTGATTGGCTGCACTACATCTGTGCCTGTAGCACTCAGCTAACAGACTCGTAATATTCTCTGGTATTAAATGAATAATAATAATAAAATAATGTCTTAGTGGCATATACATGTAGAAATATAAAACAAACAACATACTAGTAAAATCCACATATGGTGCAGTTGGTGGAGTTGTTCTGCCATTGTTTGCAGCCACTTGAAAACTGTACCTTAACCTGCATATATCCAGAGCGACATTTCCAATGATCGTTTTGATATCGACAACAACGATGCTCTCTTGTGGATTCTCAACATGTATGAATCCATTGTAAAAATTATTGGCATTGTCTGTGAGGTTTATATTGTACTGAGATACGCAAAATTTTGCGATTTCTGGTGGGTTTATTGTCAAGTTAAATGTTTCGTAATTTTCATCTGACTTGGCAAATATTTTAGGAGGGGAAGGAAGACCTAGCAAATAGAGAATAACAATATGTTTTAGTGTTACTCTCTGTAATTAAACTCAGGCAGATGGTTCAACATATTGCAGAAGTCCTTTTTAACAGAAACTCTTAAGTTATTGACTATATAAACAAGGAATATTGCTATAGGTAGGGGAAGGGCATACATAACATAATTCATTCAGAAATTATCGAGAAATGCATTAATAAAATTATGTATGTATTACTATACATTGCAGTATAATATACTTGATGATCATCCTTGACTTACCCTGAGCATCTATATATATTGACTGTTGGACGTTAGTCCCTACTCCAAAACACCCAATGGAATTACCAAAGTTTTCATAAATAATTACGTTAACGGAGCTGATTCTTCCGTAAAGTTCATGATCTTCAACTCTGATGGTAAACGGGCCTCTTTGCTCTGTCTTTGTACTGTTTAATACTATAAATCCATTTCTGTTGCTCAAAAAGGGAGAATCAATGACCCATTGGTGAACACTGTCTACAATTGTGCATACAAAGGTTACATTGTCACCAACACAAAATCGTATGTTGCTGGTGGGTTGACCATCTATCAGAACCTCTACTGAAGCCCCTATAATAATAATGATAATGATAATGGTAACAATGATGATGATGATGATGATGATAATAGTTAATAGTAATAACAATAATAATGATAATAAGCAAATTTTCTCGTTCTAACAGCCAATATTTTAAATTAAAACTTAACCCAAGTTTTGATTAACAATATTGGCTGTTAGAACGAGAAAATTAATACTCATTATAATGATGGAAACAACAAATAGTTATTTATATTGAAACTTTTTTCAATTAATATTTGTACATTATAAATATAATGAAGTTAACTTACCATAAATAATGAGAGCCAAAATTATGGCTATATTTAATAGAAATGCCATTTTAAGAGATATTACAAAACCTAAGGTCTCATATTATCCCGTTCTGTACTACTCCTGTAATAAATAAAAAAATTAAACTAAAAAACGCACAGTCAATAGTCATAGCTATACTATTCTCAGACGTTCCACTCCGTCAGGTCTCCTTCAGTAATTAAAAAAAAATTGAAATAGCGAACTTTTGAACGTAAAGACGTCAAAGAAGGCCCGACGAGTCGAATTCGTCAGCAGTTATTTAAGTTTTTATACACAATTTGGCTGGCACCAAAGTTATGCAATGAATATTAATAATGACTTTAACTTATATTATACGTACTGGTCCCATTGGGGTTCTCGGTCCGCGCGAAGAAGGTTTTGCCGCCTCATTGCTCACACTATCTCGACCAGGAGCGACGGCAGCTTGGACGCCAAAAGAATAATTTCTGCGACCCTTTACCCACTCTGTGCCACAGTACTACTTTTACGAGCTTTGAAATTCGAAGATTTCTAATTAGCGCTATTCAGCCACACATTTCCCTGCTTCTGCTAGGCAGGCAGTCATTATATCTAGCCGTCTTTACATCATCATCTCTATCTCTTTAGTATCTTTAATTTATATTATTGGTAAGAATGAAAATATGCAAATAGTCAAATGTAGCCAATACACTAATGATGTCTGGGATGACTGAATGACAAGTACTCACAAAATATTAAAGACAATGGTGGTAAGTAGGACAAGAAAATTCTGTTCATACTCACTCATCTTGCCTGAAAGTTCTTTTCCTAATATAAAACAACATTATCAAAAGCGGTATAATAAAATTAATACAATTTGTTGCTAAAATATTTAGTTTTACTCTAAAAAGTCTTTAATTATTTATAATAATAATAATAATAATAATAATAATTATTATTATTATTAATATCATTATTATTATTATTATTACTACTACTACTACTACTATTATTATTATTATTATTATTATTATTATTATTTTTATTATTGTTATTATTATTATTAATGTCAAAAAGCATATGAATGATATTCCATGTAGCTTACTAGTTGGGCAAGGCATATCTTGTGAGTATAAAGTCCCCAATAACCTATTGCTGATCGTGAATGAGCATATATAAGATATGTTGGGCTTCAGGTTCGTGAACTCAAATTTCAGTTGATCAGTAGGTATTAGCACCTCATTCACGACACCGTTCACGTCACTGATTGATGCTACGATTTTAGTATCTGGGCAATCCTGCAAGCCAAACCGTAATTCCAAACTCATTTTGTTAGTTGTAGCCTCAATCTTGGGAATACTTGCAAAGGCATCATCTAAGTTAATAAATGGATACCATTATAGCATATCTTCTTCCCTCTCCCCAGTTTTATTCTTTTACTTATCAGTTCTACGTTAGCATATTGAACTGAAATAATGGAAGTTTTTCATATTGAATCATATTGGTGCTTTCATGAGGTGAATCATACTTGATTAACTCAGTAGACATGGCAAATGTGTATATTATTAGTCATTAGTCTAACATGTGGAACCGACACAGCCTATGTGTACATAGATATGGACTTGTACGAATATTGTTAGTCTAAATTAATCCATTATGTGTATAAGCCATCCTTGAATTGTATTTCAATAGAGTCTACAAAGTTGTCATGACAATTTACTTTTCCTTCATTTTTTTAAGGCTAGGCAGTGTTCTGGTAAATTATTAATATGGCAGCCTAGATAATGTTAAGATAATACTTTTGATCATATTAACCAAATTAAACTAATCAGTTAATGTCTGTAGTTGTTTTACACATCTATCAGCTTTATGTGAAACACGTAACTATTTATTTGTTCAGTGCCATGATATCCTGAACAGAATGAACAATTTTTTAAAGATTTTATCTTGAAAGTGTCTATCGTTCATGTGGTCGCAGTGCTTGCACATACTGATAACTTCATAAGAACTTTTAATATATAATATTAAAGTAACCTCAGGTAAGCAGAAAATTAAGATTAAGGTAAGTATAGCTCAATGTAGGACCACAACATAGTGTGTAACTGAACTCTGCAATGTTTTTTTATTGCCAGGAGCCCCATGTAATTATCAATGTAATATAATCTTTCTGTCGCATAAATGGACAAATTTTTTGAATATTAAGTGTACAAATAGTATGACTTAAATGATAAAACAAATAAACAAAAAAACAACACAAACTAACAAAGGAGTTGACAAACTACATAACTCTAAACTTGCCTGTTATAATGGTTCCAGATGCTCCATTGTTTAGAAGTGGCTGTTGAGTGGCTGCGCTGATGGGTACCACTGAGAGCTGATCCGCCTTACATGGACTACTGATATGTCCTGAGATTGCCTCTTTGGAGTGAGTGTTTCCTGAAGGAAGAGTTCCAGAATGGCCTGACATTTGAAGAGTGTATTGGTAACCATCAAAGCAGCTCTTACTTTCCACAACCTCTGGCAATCTCCAATGTACACTATCCTCATCTATTGTGAAGTTTTCGATGCCACCAAAATCTAAGGGAAAGTGATTTTCTTCAATAACTCACTTCTTCATAGCAGACTTAACTTTAATAAAATGAAATAACAACAAAAACAACAACCAAAGACAACTTACTGGCATAGTTTACATTGACTTGGATTGCATCAGTCTTATACTGATTGTCTGCGGAGGAAAGGGTAAGATAGTACACATATTTGCACAGATTTACGTCGAATCTTGGGAAAAGTTGTTTAACATCCTTCATGACTCTTTCAGAACCGACAACTCTCAAACCGTTTGATATCCTTTTCCTGCCACTTTCTACGATTGTCACTCTGTAGTCATTCACGCACACATCACCAGGTGCTACCATGAGTATAATGGAATTTAGTGTTGAGGTAGGTCCAGCTGAGATACTTGGCCTAGTTGATTTTTCTGTGTCGACATCATAGAGAATAAAATACAATTCACCATCATAAAAGAAAAATCAACTTCAAGTTTAGATGGTACAGAGGACTTAAATTATTTGAGCAGCAGCAACTTTTGGTATAAATCTAATCATACTTCAATTAAGTAAATTATAATATGCCTGCATATTGAATGTTAATCAATGAATATTACTTTCTTAGTAGATAGTAGTACATCAAAGTGATGCTAAGTGTGGTTTAGCAGAACTTTTGCTTCCTTTTTAACTAATTGTCTCCTGACACTCCATCTAATTCTTTACTTCAGTCTAAGTTTCTACATTTTTAAGCTGAATATTGTAGCGTTCAGGACTTGATTTACTTTATTTGGAACAATGAAGCAATATTAGAAATGCTTACCATGACATACTGTACTGTATAGCCATCCTCAAAATCCTCTGCCTAAGGATTATGTTTTAATAAAGACTCATTACACTGAGTATAAATACTGTTTAACCACATACATATGATTAATTCTCCCTTGAGATGAAAAAACAACAACAACAACACCTAAATACTATGAGAAAGTTCATTAATTATCTGTAGCTAAACAAATTGAAGTGGATTGTGAAAAAAAAAAAACCCAGCAAAAAACAAAAACTACAACAACAACAACAAAACTAAACAAAGGTGAAAGCTGTGGTTATAGAGTTAAACTTTTTTGCTTAAGTTAGTAGCTACATATTATTAATTTGACCAGTATTAATAGAATATGACATTGGCATTTTAACATACAAAAACTTAGCGAATTGTGTTTCAAACAATTCTTGTAATAGTGAGTCTTATTCTCATAGGGTGAGACCCTTTACCCTACTAATTAGATTCCATGGCAACAAACACAAATACACAGTCCAAAACCCTTTTCCACTTAGCAGTTGGGTAAAGGGTCTGACCCTATCAGACCAATTGTACTGTATTTTGAATTCTGCATTGACATAACATAACAAAAATTTCCTATAAATTATGCTACATATTGTGGCAATACCTGTATATTTGGTGTCACTTACGAGCTATATTTATTGTCACAGCTTGACTCTGCCCAATATTTTTTTCTCTACCTTCGCAAGAAATGGTATTATCTAAATTCCGATAAGCTACTACCTCCAAATATGCCAAATTTCCTGAAAAAGGATTGTTGACTGTATAAAATGTGAAAGGCCCACTCATGACTGTGCCTTGACCAGTAGATATTGTTTCACTGTTCTTAGAACTGTCTGGGAAGTCTATGTTCCACTGGTATATATTGTCATCAATGGTACATAAAACAGTTATTCGATCTCCTATGCAGAATCTGGTATTGGTAGTGGTGACATTATTAAGGAGTAATCGAATGGAATAGCCTGTATGTTATAGAGAACACACATTATTATATCTGGTACTGGTAATGGTGACATTATTTTGGAGTAATTGAATGGAAAAAACCTGTATTTTGCATAGAATACTCCTTGTTATAATTGTGGAGTATGCTGAATACTGTGTGTAAATACTTTCTATAATTGATGGATGATGCTATTGTTGATTGCAACTCACTTTTATTTGCTAAAATGATTATACCAGCTAATGCAAGCAGTTCCTTCATATTAGATATTCATGCCTTTCACATAGCAGTACAATATTCTGTTAAAATAAGTAATACAAATAATTATCAATGCACATCCTGAATTCAGATATATTTCATTTTCATGTCGTCATCAATAATACAACATACTAAAATTTATATCTGCACATGCTATATTTCAGTAGTAATAATAGTCATCATAAGTTTGAAACCAAAATTAGATCCAACCTATCCTCTCCAGTTGATAACCATCTACTGGAAGGGTGGTAAAAATATTTAGTGTGCTGCTTAATGGCGTTTTGGAGTGAATAAAGCAAACTTGCTTTGTTTTGACGCTTCAGTCGACGCTACATATAACCGGTGGGTCCGCGGTGAGTCGCCCAGCACTAGTCGGGCGCATGCACAACTACGGTCGAGAATTCAAATCCTTCTTATCTTATCACAACCGGCGAATCTTCGTAAAATAGGGGTGAGCTTGATTGACTAATTAAGCCAGTCTGCTGTCTTTTTGTTTCTCCTTTGTCTGGCGCAGCCTGTTCTCTTATCAGGGTGGTATAAAGAATGGAAGAAATTAAATTGATGTCGCTACGAGCGTTTCCACCATTTGCTCAGAGGGCAATTCCCTTTACCTAGTCTCGCGTAGCCAGACTTTCAATGCATTCTTTAAACAAAACGAAGTCATAGCAAAACAGAATGGTTGAGGCTAAGTCTGTCGCTCGTGAAAGACTGTGAAAGGTATACTGTCATTCTAATAGAACAGTACTAACTATACTGCACCAGTATACACGCCTTTCTTTCTTCCTTTTTTAGTTGTTTTATATAGTTGCTATATTCAATATATAAAATTGTGTAAGAAGTAATATTAAAGGTAAATTGAGTTTGATGTGATTTTATGGCATAAAAAAATCAATTTAAGTAACTTTTCTGTAATGGTAAATACATTTCTATGGCTTCACTAAGAGGAGCCCCAAGTTCACCAGCACGACCTGTCAGATCTTCTTGGGGGACATTCATAAGGAAAGAATCCGTTTGGTTTAGAGCAATGGCCACGTCGCAGAAGGTTGGTCGATTTTCTGGATTAGGATTCCTATTTAATATGGAAATAAGAACAGCAACAATACTAGCAAGAGTAGGGATAGTATTTATGACTACAACCACAAAACAGCAACAACTAACAGTATTATTACTAGTATTTTATATTTCTTCATGTACAAACAAATACAAGAGAGAGATTTACTTTTAATTAAACACTCAGCGTGCATGCATGATAGAGTTATAGTGTTTGTCCTGTCTGTTTCAGTGGTGTAGGAAGATGTTTTTGTTGAACTTTGGGCTTATTAAAAAAACATGACGCTATCAGCTCTGTGTTGCTTTAGTAGCTAAAACCCCTTTCGTCATGTTGTAATTACATGAGTGGATAACTTCTTGCAGTATGTGTTAGTTATGCTTTATCCTGAAAAGTGAATTTAGAGTTTCAATTGAAGTTTAATGTTGAAAGTACATAGGATTAGCTTCTCAGACAGCATTTACACCTGATCTACCATGTTCATTGGACAGATATTTCGATGTCTGATTGGTCTGAGAAATGATTTAATAGCTAGCTAGTGTATAGTAGCACTGAGGGTCTTCACATTTAGTGTTTCATTTTTCTGTAGCTATTCAAACTACTTTATAATTATCTTGCCTGTGGTGTTGCACTTACCATGAGTCTATCATAATTTTATACATAATCAGAGGACATCCTGGAGGTGGAGCCAGCCTGTATCCATACTTGAGGAATTTCATCACCTACAATTGAAATGAAAGCTTTGTTCATTTTGTTATATTCAGCATCTGTATACACTTCCTATAGCTATATATATTATATATAGCTATGAAGAACAAACAAACAAGATCATTTTGAATTTGTTTTGTTATATCAAACCGATGTATCCTTCAATATTTTTTACATTTTCATTTGCTAAATCTTCAAAAGGCTTGTGTCCCAGACTCCATATCTCATAGAGGACACACCCATAGCTCCACACATCACTGGCTGTGGAATACTTTCTCTTCAGCAGGGCTTCAAGAGCTGTCCATTTCAGTGGAATGAGGCCACCTGAGGACTTGTAGTAGATGTCATCTGTTGGCAGTTCCCTTGACAATCCAAAATCAGTTATCTAGAGAATATAAGTCTGTGACATTTCATCATGTTACTATAGTTGCCATTAATTTTGCCATGGCAATCAAGGGTGAGTAGCAATATTATATAAATGAAACATTCTGTTTCACTGTTGTAACAATTATTATGCTCTTAATTTCTGTTAGCATTATTCATACCTTAAACATCCCACATTATATCATCTTGATTTGACATAGATAAATATTCATACTTGGTGCGTATCAGGGATTTAATACTTTGTACCTTGACTTATTACAATTACCACTTTATCCCTACATTACTTAAGGTGTAATGGCTACCTACCTTACATATATGGCCAGCTAAGACTACATTTCTAGCAGCCAAGTCGCGGTGAATGTACCCTCTACGCGATAAGTACAGCATTCCATGGGCCACTTCTCGACTGAATTTCAGGCAGAGCACTTGAAGACGTTCAATTGACATCCTGCATCATTGTTTTTATAAAAAGTAGTGCAAGTAAACACTTCCAACTCACCTCAATTTCTCTTTTTGCAGAAAAGATAGCAAGTCTCCATTATCAGCATATTCAATAACTAGAATTGTCTGATGGAACAGAAAGATGACCAAAAGTAGTTGTACAACATGAAAGAGGTCACAATATAAATTATCAATGGTTCATCAATGTAATAATGACATTTTATTGTGCACTGAACTATGTATGTCCAATAACAGTTGCTCAAAAGGAAATACATTAAGGTAAACAGGAATTTGTGTGACTGCGTCACTAATGGAAATACTAAGCCAGCAGACTTGCGATATCCTCCTCTTTCAAATGAATAATGTATTAATTACTATGACATTTTAAAATTATCTTGCTTACAGCCTGAATAAATTTAACTGATATAGCCTAAATACACTTTTAGCCACTACAGAGTTCAGATGCACGGCCTATAGATGGTAAGTTTGTGGGGGAGTTATTTGGAGGGGATGGGAGAGAGTTTGAAGGAGTTGAGTGTAAGGGGATAGGTGAGTTGGTAGCTAAGCTGCTTACTTGATCATAATTCACAAGTCCATGAAGGGCTATGACATTAGGGTGGTTAAACTGAGCCATAATTGCTGCTTCTTGAAGAAATTTCACTTTCTTATTTATACTTGATGTATCTTTGAGAGTTTTCAGAGCTACGTCCACTCTCTTAGCACCCAATTGGAACACTCCTTGCCTTATGTTGCCAAACTCACCTGATCCAATATAACGAACTACCCTGAGAGAGAAAAGAAAGATATATATATATATATATATAGTAATACACTAGAGTAATTAATAAGAATACATATGTTGGTATTAAATAATATTTACTTTAACATTCATAGTATCTGTAATAATAGTTTAACTGTTGTACTATTATTACAGATACTACTACGGAAGTTACAATAAATATTATTTAGTAGCTATCTGTTTTGCGGAGTAAAAATGAAATAATACGTATATTCTAACATTCTTAAAAAAAACAGCAAACAATACATTAGGAAATATGTTCATGAAATATATCCATACAAAATATGTATTATTATCATGACAGTGCTCATTTAAGTTAATAATTTCTTTATTTGAAAGGAGAAAAAATATTTAGATAGTATTTTTGGCTTGTTTATATCAATTGAGGATACTTAGTCCGTTTTTCAGTCATGCGACAAAATTTACACAGCTCACAAGAATTATAATAATATTGTAATATTATAATTCCTAACAATGTGCATATTATGCACAATGTTAGGATGGATTCAACCTGCATTAATTCTCTGAATAGTTTAGATATACAAACCTGATTTGATCTGGATCAATAAAATTTACTGAGAAAGTTGTCAGCTGATGATACAAGGCGTTTTCATTGGCTGCTGGGGTTTCATACTCTCCATTGTTGGCTGCATTATCCTACAGTAATATCTGTGCTATTCGACTATTTAACTTATTTATGCAATGGTTATAACATTATTATTGGTATATGACACCTACCATTTCATACCTATCCCCAGGATTATTGACTGGTGATTCGTATAGCTGTTCAAGATATGTGGCATATAGTCCGCTATCTGCTGTGCCTGCTTGTCTACTCATGGTAGCAGTAGCTGGCTTATATTTCACTGGCTTTCTGTCCAATGCTGTATAATAATGATTTCAGGAACATAAATGGCTGTCTACTTGAATCAGCTGAATGTTACAATGTAGCAAGAATATATTTTTTTAAACAATGAACGCTTAACTAGGTTATTGTTACTGTTATCAATATAGCTAAGTCAGGGGAGTGTAACCCCCTTTCATATTGATGATATTAAAAGCAGCTCTGCTATCATTTAAGTGTTCTATTGACTATCATTATGCTCCCCACAGCATCTGGTGCCAAGATAAGCATACTTCCAGTGTGCTTGTCTCAGCACTGGATTTTTTAAGTTAAAGTAGATAAAGTTGAGAATGAAAAGGCACTGTAGGTATTCATGGTTTTTATCAAAAAGATAGCTGTGAGTTGAGATCTGATAAAATCGCACAAAATAAACAGTAATAGATATATTATTTTCAACTCTTACATAACATGAGTTAACAGAGGCACCAATACCACCAGTATCGTATGACTGATAAAATGATTGAAGTCATGCTTGAGCTCAGTTGATCAGCTAGAATATAAAACCTTAGTAATTGTGTGGATAAAGTATGTAATAATATTGGAAGCACTATTAACTTCTATTCTGATGACTTTCCCAATTAGTATTCTTGATAAAGAATTTCATCACTGGAAAAATCCAGATGGTTGGAAGTTGCTCCAGAAGAATGTGCTAGGTACATTGTTCTTGCTCATATTGAGTTTGAACAACTATCCTGATCTACTCATAACTACAGGATTGCTAACTGCTTGGCTTTAATTCACATCTTCTTGACACTGTTGTAAACAATTAAGTATCCTTGCAGAAATCAAGACAGTGTGCAGGTTTGCTGCTTCAAACAGTTGTACATCTTAATATACATTTTCGTCATAATGAGTGTGGTCTAAATAAAATGGGTGTGGCTTGGGTGTGGTCAATTTTGTAACCCCCCCTTGATTGTAAGTACAATTGATATGCATAAAATCTTTCTATTTGTCGCATGAGAACTCATATGGCAGTATTTTCTGTACCCACACCCAAGCTAGCTATATTTTAAACTTAACTTAGCTAACATTTTCTAGGAGTCAAAATGTCAGAAACGGAGGAATATACTACCAACATGATAATTATTTTTAACTGAATCAAGAAAGTCCTACTAAGAATAACTATCAACTTACTAAATTGGTTATTCTGCTTTTTGTAGGGAGTAAAGTTTAACAGATACTCTTTGAAACCACGTTTCTTGCTGGCAGTGTGCTTTATTTTGAAGTAGCAGTAGAAAGCAACCAATAAAGAGCCAGTGATAGCTGCCATGGTGATAACAATAAAGAACACAATTAAACCAGCAGTAAGTCCTACTGTGTTCGAGGAATGTCTGAATCGGGCTTGTAACAAGAGACTAGAGGAGGATGTTTCACCCACGAGGTGTTGACCATAATCCGACTGACACAGTTGGTCATTTCCTGTCAATATAATGGATCTGTGCGCATGGTCACTGTCTTGTTCCATGATAAGCTGGTGAGGAGACAAATTGCAAGCTCCCACTACATCACCTTCTTGAATTTCAAACGTTTCATTTTCTTTCAATTCTTTGCTGATGCACGTGTAGCCATTTTCATTTATCTTTTCTGAACTTTCATGCTGAAGTAAAGTTTGGCTTTGATTCACTAAGCTGTAATTATAATATGTCTGGTTGAATTGTTGAATTCGATATGCTGCCACAAGTATGGAGTAATTAGTTGTGGGACTAGTTGTGTTGAAGACATTGAAGCAGTACTGCCAACTTGTTATGGTGCCGCCTTCACACGTGGCCTTGTCTTCCACATTGATGATTAAGCCGGAGTGGTATTCAGGAGTGCCAGATTTGTCAACAGAACCTAAATGCTGACAACCCATACCAGTGGCTCTATGATCTGAGATACATCAAAAGTGACATGAATGACATTGATTCTAACTATACATTTGTGTTTATATTAAGCACTAAACTAAGTTGAATGATATCACTCTGTTCCAAACCTGCTTTTTAGTCACACATATAACCTTTCAATGTTAAATTTTTTTCCAAAGGAGAGCAAATTAGTAGATTAGCTATTGTCAACTGCATGTTTGTCTACATTTGATATTCCTGTGTTTCATTCATGCCTTAGTCATTATCTTTACTAGGTATACACTATGTTTAATTCCAATTTTAAGGTAACCAGTTAAATGAAACTTGTGACATTCACACAATGAGTAACTGTTGGACTTACATTGATGGAGAGTGGCTATCCACATGAAGAAATGTACACAAATCTGGACGGACTTCATTTTATCACAATGTTATGAGCTGGCATCAAGGGCACCTCATGAGCTGTTTAATGGAATATGACTGCATATTTACAGTATGGACTTGTATTGTATTATTCGTAGTATAGTAGTATTTATAGTAGTATAGTCCAAATATGAGAATGAACACTGATTGTAGTATCACAATCGTGTTTTATATATGGTAAGGGTGTTTTATATATGGTAAGGGTTCACACGGAAATATTCTCTGTAAAATACTGAGTTGAATTGCATTATTAGGAGGATCCATAGTTTTGTTTATGCTTTGTTAATTGGTGACTTGGTACAAGTACATAATAACTAGCACTTTCACATAATGACAGTATTGAAAAATACACTTATGTGTATAATATTATAATTAATAAAGCAATAGTGCGATTAAATTTGCTTTGTTTTGATTTTTCGTCCAACTAGCTATTTACTGATGTAGCTGGTAGTAGCAAAAAAGTGCTTAAAAACTCACTCAACACAATAATACACTAACTAACCTTAAAAGATTTCAGGCCTTTTGTAGGGGGATCATCATGTGAATATTACTAGCTGATAATTAGCTAAAACCTGATAGTTTCTATGTGCAACAGCTTTTCCATTGCCTCGGAATGACTTTGTTTGTCATTCTATAACATTCTTGATGTTGGTATACACAGCTGTCCTAGATCATTCATTTCCTCCTAGGACTTCATATAGCTAACACCTGCAATATTTGTCACTTGTGTGAGCTCTAAGTAAATCTCTACATTTTCCCTCCCATCACATGGTTATCTTTGAGAGCAGGTTTGTTTAGCTATTGCAGGCATGTGTGCTATCATTGCTCAAAGTACAAGAGAATTTATCTAATTAAGCTAATTAAGCATCAATTTAAATTGCTCTCTATATATTTTTGTGATCTGTTGACCCCCCCCCCCCCCCCCGGCTTTCCTCAAACATATATCTAGTCAAGTGGTATTATTTTTTTATTTCCCAATTTCTTTCTCAGCCTTCTTTTGCTCATAGATGTATTCTCTCTCTTTCATAGGCTTTTTTTTAAACAATACGGAATTAAAAATATTTGGTCGCCACCAGGAATCAAACCCAGGAGTGCTTGTGCACTATACAAGCGGTCCTGGGTTCAATTCCTAGTGGCGACCAAATATTTTTTATTGTTTGTAGCTTAACTCAATTTAATTTCCATTTAGTGCTCCCTTTGTCACATACATTTCAAGTTCCTCAGTATTACAGTAGCTACTGAAATGCAAACTATACAATTGACTGAAATTCATGATATATTTGTGAAGTAAGTTTGTGCCTGTGCTCATATTATATATAAAATGACTTTGTGATAAAAAACACTGTGTAGACATTTCAACAGAAAAAAAAAGTCTTATGTAATTTTTTGTAACTTCATATGCTCATTATTTATTAACGTAAGTAAATTGCAAGTCTCTGTAGACATTTCTCCCCACCTCTAAGTTTCCTCCAGGTAATTTGAATTCTGGATATGTAACTAAGTAGCTGCTTGGGATCTCAAGTAGATCATTAGATCCAGAGAGAGTGACGACTAAGTCTTGAAAGGTGGGCCGACTAATTGCATCAGGATGCCTGCAGTGAAGATAAGGCACACTAATAAGTGTAGAAATAATAACAATATCGACATAAAAATGAAATAAAATAAAACTAAGCAGACCTCATATCAATTTAATTTTCTGATGTGTTGTTACTCATTTTGCTATCGATATTTATGTAATTGCTTAAAACTTGTTGCAAAATTATATGTGTGGCTAGTCCCAAACTCAAAGAGCAGAGAAAAGAGGAGAAAAAAAAGGATGACTAAAAGAAGAGAAAAGAAGTAAGAACCACTTGTACGTGTGACTCATGCTGTTTAATCACAGCTTGCCCTTAGAAAACTTAGGTAAAAATATTTTTAGATATCTGAAGGAGCCAAAGATATAGTGGTATCCTATAGTGTCATATCTTACCAGCATGTTATCATAGCTTCATACAATGCCCTGGGGCAACCAGTAGGAGGAGGAAGGCGAATACCTTTGGAGATTAATTTTAGTACCTGTGTGACAAAATATTTTGTAATTTTTCAGTGGTTTCGTGCTTGCTAATTATAATTATATCAATGAGTACAGAAAGGAGTAGTCAAATGAGGGGATTTTTGGTCAATGCTGTTGTTCCAATTAAGCAGACTACTAACTATTATTATTTTATCATTATCATTATTTTATTATTGTTATTATTATTACTATTACTGTCAATGTTCTCTAAGAATATACTTAGATATAAACTTTCTCACCTAAAGGGGTCTGGAAAAAAGCAAAGGAAAAAAAATGAATAGTCTTGGTCGTCGCCGGGAATCGAACCCAGGGCCACTGGCTTCAGCCACCAGTGCTCTAACCACTGAGCTACGACAACTCCCGACTTCCAAGACCTTCACATTTTTCCTTTATAAATAAGAATAAGAATATCTTGTTGATAAAGTACGTTCAAACCTTTATATTGCTATTGTTTTCAAAGGGCTTGTGTCCCAGACTCCATATCTCATAGAGGACACACCCATAACTCCACACATCACTGGATGTCGAGTACTTCTTATACTCCAAAGCCTCTGGGGCAGTCCACTTTACTGGGATCAAACCACCTGACGAGGCGTAATAAGATTCATCAGCCAGATCTCTTGATAATCCAAAATCAGCAATCTAAAGTGTCCAGGTTATTGTTTATATTTTACATAATATAATTATGAAGATGGAGTTATTAATGTTAGCTATTTTGAGGAAGGACTAAAATTATTCACTGAAGTACATGCTATTGTAGCATACATATGCTCCCAGTTGACTTTGAGCATGGGCTTTTGCTAATATTATATATTTACCTAAATACATACATACATACATGCATGCATGCATGCATGCATGCATACATACATACATACATACATACATACATACATACATGCATACATACATACATACATACATACATGCATGCATGCATGCATGCATACATACATAAATACATGCATACATACATACATAAATACATACATACATACATAAATACATACATACATACATACATACATACATATAAATTGTTATATATTTATACCATGTGCTATTTCTAGGAACACTATCCATAACTATTTTATCTTCATCTCTAGCATATAACAATGAAACAATACAGACTGTGGTGGAAACCACCACATTAGTTGAATAGAGACATGTAGAACATGTACCGGTACATTGTCTATTCACTGAACAAAAGTATTACTTTCTAATTAATGAACGATCAAGTTACATTTTCCCAACTCTCATGTATTCACACACATCACTTACCTGTATATATATATCACTGTTTTCTTTAGTTCTTCAGTTCTGTCCTTGTGCTTAAAACTTGAAATTACTCTTTGAGCTAAAGTCTGACATCTAGCTACCGGGATATCTCTGAGTCGTATACTTAGCCCCGGGAAGAGGAAATCAAAAGCCTAGCCCTTAGCATAGACCCGCAAGAGCTAATCTGGACTTAACTCTGGTGGTAGCCTACTGAGTAGTTCCTAGCGCTCCCACAACATCTGGTGGCAGCGGTACTTCAGTATAGAGTTCGATCATTCTGCTGGAGTTAGAGACGAATCCTACGCCTACTCGCTTACTTAAAGTGCCAAGAAGCTGAGCTTTAGTGCCTACATTTGATTTACTCCCATTTATTTCCATTCAGCCTTCATTGCTGTGTTTCTTGCTCAGAAGCTTCAGCATTTTCAAAGAGTACTCAATCCATTCTTTTGTTTCTTCATTCCTTATAGACGACATCCCACTCCTGTTGGTCGAGAGTGTCTGCTGGGGTTCCGAGGATCCGTGGAGTCTACGGGCGGTACACACGGACAGGACATTTCTGAACGTCATTTATTGTATAGTTGATTGTTCTAGTTCGTGTACTTTGTTGTTGTTGTTGTGTATTTTAATTGTATCGTCTGTCATCTTTTGTAGTGCGAACGCTGTGTGTAACCTTACGCTGTTGTTACCTATTATTGACTGGATCTGTGTTCTTTAATTTTTGTATATTTCATTTTGTTTGAGATGAGTGATCTTGAAGACAACGCTGCGCACACGATGTGTACTCGCTCCAAGACGCGCACCACGGAGGAATCAGCGGCCAAATTAGGGAGCCCGAAGTCAGATGACGAGGGAGAATCCTCCTTGGACGGCAAATCCACTTCCACGAAGTCTGCTTCTCGTACACTGGAGGATGGTCTGGCAACGTCTGGGCGTTCTCCTGGCGAAGAGATATATATTGGCTCGACCCACTCGGCGGACGAGGAAAGTTGTGATAGTGAGGGTGAAGTTCCATCTGGGGCATCCCTGAAAGAGTTGATGGCTATTCTGGTCAGAGAGACTATTGCCGAAAAAAGGTCCAAGTCGAAAAGACAGAAGGCGGCTGAGAAGAAGG
>WLWD01003108.1_pt1 | contig 77167 bp, 49 predicted proteins | sample 6712731 | NCBI WGS metagenome assembly WLWD01 (sample SAMN12718690, study PRJNA576275) | sponge metagenome | isolation source: marine sponge | host: Mycale hentscheli | place: New Zealand: South Island, Marlborough, Capsize Point | collected 2014-11-01 | reverse complement strand
ATCTGATGAAATTACTGGCAAAATCCTAAATATTCAATTGCACATCTGAGGAATTATTGACTCCTGTTATGTATTACATAACGTAACTACATTTTTTACAAAAAAAAAAATGCAAAAATGAGATAGAAAAGTTTGTGTCAGGTTTATTATTGGTATCTCTGATGTAATATCACAGGTCCTGAATTTGAAGTGGGCGTAGGTCCATCTGTGCTAGTAAGCACAGGTTCGTCTGTGCCAGTAAGCACAGGTCTTTCTGTGTCAGTAAACACAGGTTTGTCTGTGCTAGCAAGCACAGGTTCATATGCACAATTCAGTGTAGGTCTGTCTGTGCCAGTAAGCAGCACAAGTCCATCTGCACCAGTCAGTGCAGGTTCCCCTGAAAGATCAGGCATGCACACATATGAAACAAGCACTTCCCCGTTGTTGGTGGTACACTTGTGGACTCGGGTCTAAATCCTGCAGGTACTGCTGGAGGTGCATTGGAACTTGTACCTACAATTGCATTCAATAATAGCAGAAGTAAATATATTTATGGCACAAAAAGTAATGCCCTCCCCCATTGTCATCCTTGAGGAATGTAAACAAAAATTTACATGACTTTTCAGGGTCTACATTTGACTTTATTTAGATGAAAAAAGATGAGGTGCAGATTTTGCAGAAGGCGTCACTTGGCATGGAGAAACTTCACCAGAAAATCATTGGAGTTGACATTGAAAGTATAGAATACTATTTATCAAGTAGTGTATATAGTATAAAATTCATAAATTACCTTAGATGCACACAGGGCTCTTTCAGCCCTGGCTTCTTCTCTCCATTTTGTTGTCTGTGTTTATTTATTTTTTCAAACTGGCTCTAAAAGAGCCACTGCCTTACAAAATATTTCACCCTAAACAATAATGCGCGAGGAGGGCGGGGCTGAAATTGACAAAATTGTGCGAGGAAAGATTGGCTTATTCTGCATGCAATTTCTTGCCATAAGTACGGAATGCGGGTTCAGAACCGTTCTATTTTTGGAATACAGGTACAAAAGATAAAAACTTAAAAAATTACAGAGGGAAATTTCGTAATAACGGCAAAAAATGGATATATTTAAGAAAATGGTCGCCACAAAAGTAATAACAATGAGAATAATTTGAAAACTAAATTGTAAATCGAAAAAAGCGTCTGTAATTTTGTCGGCGGTGAGTTTCTGAGTCCGTAGCGGTGAGTTTCTGAGTCCGTAGCCGGTGAGACCCCCAACTGTAGAGTTGAATTGTCGGGGATATTTTGCCATTCATGTTGGAGAATGTGGTGGCTTATATCTGCCATAGTAGTTGCTTTGGACTTCTAATTTCTGGTAAGCCAGCCCCTTAGATAGTTTACTGTGAGGTCCACTGTATAGGATAGCCTGCAAAACATAAGAAATGTATAAAAGTAGGCCATAGCAACATAATTGATTTAGTTAATGGATTTGCGTGGGTGCATGCGTAGGCGGTGTGCGGGCACCCTTAAGCTTGAAGGTATTCACTGATGTGTGCATCAACTGTAGAGAAGCTACTAACTTGATCTGCTATAAGTAAAATATATAAAAGAAATGTTTAATTTTCTTATGTGGTGGTTGTGGGCATGATGATGGTTCAGCAGGCTCCATAGGGATGTCCACATTATGCCATTAATTTTACATTATGTTATTTTGCTTTACTGCTATTATGCACCCTATCATGCCCTTTATAAAATTATATCACTTTATGCTACCTTTGTGCAATAGTATGTAATAGTACTAGAAACAAGTTTATTTTATAGTGCATAACTGTTGCCTCAACAGCGTGGTATATCAACATCATGCTGGGAAAATAAACTTGTTGTGCTTAATTGTGACCGGTTTTGGAAAATTGGCTTAAGGGGAGCTTTTACCATACAAAAAATGATTTTTTCTTTTTGTCATAACTTTACTATGCATGCATACTTTTTTTCACTTTTAAGTTCAAAACATTGCTCATCAGAAACACTTCAAAATGAGCTAAAACTATTGGCAGAAAACCACACCCATCAAAATATTTGGGCATTAACGTCTAGAAAACTCTTACCCGCTCTGCTGCAACTTTACTCCTCCTACTTCAACATCAACACTTCAAACTTCACACACACGTTCCTTGATACCTTGTTAATAAAATCAATGCATAGATTTTTCTAATTATTTTTTGTTGATTTTATATTAATAAAAACAGCCGTTTTTCAATAAAAATGTGAAAAAACGTGAATAACTTGATAAAAAATTTTAATTTTTTTTTAAATTTTAGCATTCATGTTCAAGAGTAAAAAAAAGAGCTTTCAGATGATATAAAAACATCACTGTAAAAAATTAGTGATAACAAGTTATGATTGGCAGAAGGTTGACAGTTCCACATTTGAGATAATTGAGGTTAACCACAAAACAAGTTATTCCAGCTGATAATGCCTGTAATAGGGGAAAATGAAGCATACAATGGTGACCCAGTGTAAAATAAGCATTTACTAAGTTACCTTGTGAACATAGGTCACTCCACAGCAGTTGATATAGGAAAATACTGTGAATATAGAACATATATTATATTGTATTGGTCTCAGATTTAGAGGGTCTTGTGTTTCATCACTGCCCAAAGTTATTTCGAAAGCACTTCATTTGCCCTCTTTCTCCGACACTCACTAGCAATATTCAGTACTCACTGGTCATCTTCCATGAGCAACCCTGGTGCATAAGTAGTACCCTCAACAGCTCTCCTGTGATGTTCTGCTGCCGTCTGGTGTCTTTTCAAAGCCAACAATCTTTTCTTCTCCACTGACTTATTCCGCTTTTCAGCTTTGCCAATGCGTCTATGATCTCTCACAGACAAGTAAGGTCTGGCAACATACAGGTCAGAGGTATAATTCTGACAAGCAGCACTACTCAATGCACCAGGAAAGTCAAACATTGCGCACACAGTTTCCAACGAAGAACTACCCCGACCTATCATTCTCATGGCTAAAACTGCCCTCATATGTACGGAGAGATGGTCTGCGTTATAAGGATCAGTTGCATGTTGGAACCACCCACATGGGCAACTTACCGTTATACGAGAAACCAACCCCCGCCTAATGCTGCTGTCCTCTGAAGCTGTCAAGGGAAGCCCAGGACAGTGAAAGAGCTTCTCTAAAGTACCATTGAACAGCCCAATAGAGAAAATAAAATTTGCTGAATTAGGCTTGTCCATTCTGGCAGTTTCAGAACTACTGTTTGTCAATTCAGGAGAGGGTTTACTACCTCTGGGACGCAATACAGTGGTAGAGCACCCAGAAACAAACCCTAATGAATCACCACTAAGTTTTAGCTTACTAACTGAAGGTGGGGTGGCCTCCTTTTCCACTGGTGTAGGCTCCACTGAATCCTTCCTTCGATAAGGAGTGCCCAGGAAGCCTCTAGGGCGCTTCCTAAATCGTTTTCGGTCAGACATAGTGGGACAAAATAGCGAAAGAGATTCTACAACACCAACTTTGATTTGATCAAAAAGGAAAGAACACTCCGCGTGCGCAGTCGCACACTCTTATCCCAATTGGAGTGCAGTTTAAGTGGTTGAATAGCTCTTCCTGTGTGCTTTATTTTGAACTGTAATAAGCTATAGTTGTAAATAAAGACAGACGAAGACGCGCTCCACAAACGGTAACGGTAAGCGATTTTTATCTGACGTACACTTCCTTGACTTAGGTTTTGTGGTGAAAGTCCAAGGTCAAAGTACATTAGGTAAGACGGAAGCCTACTAGGAAAGATAGAAAGCTTATATGCCTGCTTGCTATCGTAAAATGTGTCTGCTCAGTGATGTTTAAGTATGGTGAATATGCTGGCATCAAGACCACATCTGCTTCAATTTGAAATACCATTATTGTTGAAATATTGTGTTATCACAGACTGTTAGAAGAATTAAAGGGTAAGTTAGGGTCATTAGAGAGAAAAAAATTGGACGAAGTAAAAACTATTCCTCCATGTAACTGCTAATGCCTGATACTGTAAAAAAATCAAAAAAATCAACATTACAGCCAACTATTATTAATTAAACAATGGTACACAATAAAGGTTATTTTATTGCAATTTTATTATGCCAGGAAGAAGTGCTTCATTACCTTAAACAAGTAAATGATTACGCTACTGGACAGTAAAAACCATAATATCTTGGGGCATAACCTCAGCAATATAACAATTTAACGTGGCTGATTAATATATTAATAAAATAAATAATTAGAACAGGAAATAATCAGTGAAAAATTTATTTACCTATGAAAACAGGCATAACTTGAAATCAATAAGTATTAGTATTATAATGAAAACATAAATTGCAATATTTGAAACTAAACATAGCTAGCTAGCTAGCTTACATAATGGAGAAAGAAATAACAATATACAACAAACCAATAAATATACAAATACCAAAAACAATTTCTTTAAATTAGCTTAGTAAGAAAAAATATATGATAAAAGAGTAAATATGACAGTATCATAAATTGAAATATCAAACCATAATATGCTACAATATAACTAAACTGGTTAAGTATAAGTAAGTAATAAATAATAATACCAGTGCTAAATATTGTAAACAGTTTGAATTACGACGTTAATGTCCTCTGCCATGTTTAAAATGATTGGCACAATTTTTTAATTCATTCAGTTTAAGATTTTGTTTTCGTTTTGTGTGCTCACTCCTTCCTCGCTTTTTCTGAATATTTACATCAGCATCTTCAAGTTTGCGTTTTGGTGGTCTCCCACTTGGAGCAAGTTTACTGCCTCTTGAAATACCTGAACGCCTTCTTGAAACAGCAGTGGGTTGAACAGCAATTTGGCGAGTACCAGCTACTTTTGAAGAATTATTAGAAGAAAAATAAGTATGTAATAATGATGCCAGTCTTGGAGTTGCAGAATTTATAGGCTCTACGTAATAGTTAGAGCATAAGCGCTTGGGTACTGGTGCATTTAGTGCACTGAAGCCCAAGGGCCGTAGGCCTAAATCCACCACCAGTACCTAAGCGCATGCTCTAACTATTTTAGATCCCGTTTACCCAGTTTCCACTAGCAACTTTGTTTATCAGCATTTTCAGGTGTCCAGCGAATACTTCCGTGTAGGCCCAAAATTAAAATTCAATTAAAATTCAATTGAAGCACGCCAGAAAGTTTACTTTAGCAAGTTTACTTTAGCATGTAGCTGCCAGCTGTTATCTCCAGATCTAACTCTACCTGGGCTGCTCTGCAGTAAGCAGTAAAGCAGCTAGCTATGGTAAATTCCTGTGGTACGAGAGCGGGCAGGAGAGTTATATGGTAGGGCTGGTCCTTCCGTGTCCCATATAGGTGGATATGAAAGAGTAGTAGACCCTCCCATATCCGGCCTCACATAACCTGCTCCCTCCTGCTTTATCGGCCTATTCTATTAAACTAAAACTCAAAAATAGCAATACCCCAAGGGTTGTTAGTATGCACAGTTCATATACCTAAAGGCAAAAAATAGTGCACACTTACCAAGTTAGTACACCTAGTAACAATATAGCAACGGTTCTAATTTATTAATAATACCCATATAAGTTGAAAAAAACTTCTTCAAACCTGTTAAATATTGAATATCGAAATCCTGCATTCTAGACTGTACATCTTCAATAAATTTCCTACATAAACTACCTACATCTTCTTGCAATGCTTCCCCTTCATCAATATAATTTAAAGCGAAACTTAAATTTTCATCAGCAGAATTATCATCAACAATAGTAGTATTGTCATCCTCATCATCATGAGTGATATTGTCCTCACTCTGTCTATGGAATTCTTCATTCATTCCCATATAAAAAGATTTATCCCCAACTTGTTCTACTCCAAGTGCTACTAAAGCATATAAAAATCTGCCATCACCATTAAAATATGGTATTAAGTTCGGAGCAACTAAATTGAATTTGTTGGCAGCTGCATGTTGATGTTTACATGGCTCTCCTGATGGATATCCAGTTAAACTTATACTACATGTGCAAGTCCAAACTGTTGTATTAATTTCATAAACTCTATCTTTATAATGAGTACTTTTAACTAAATATATACTTTTTGTAGTGGACTCCTTAATGTTGTTACCAGGTACTTCCAATGCACCTAAGCCTTTATATCTCAAAGCTATATATCTATCCATTCTATTGTATGCTATGGCTAACAATCTTCGTTTATAGTACATATCAAAAGTAATAGTTATAAAATTAAATAGTTGTATTAAATTATATGCCTTAACTCTTTTAAAAACAATATCTTTTAAAATTCGAATGCCAGATTCAGCATAGTTATTTGTATTAATTCCTCTCATGTATACTGCATCTCTAAAACACAAAGCTCATTCTTTTCTGCGAACCCAATAATTGGCAATGTATGAGTTAAAGTTTTTATAATTCTTAACGAATGGATGATTTTCAAAGTGGCTGTATTCTGTAATTAATTCGGCTTCAGTTTTTGCGTACACTAACTTTCTAACTAAATTCATTAAAATTTGTCTTTCATCACAGTCAATTCCATGCTTAACATTTAGTAGCCATCTCCATATATTTTGAAGAAAATGAAACGTGCACAATAGTATATCTGCTGTGTGCCAAGTTTTTCTCAATCCATCCCTTTCAGCCATAGAATCGTCTATTATAATTTTTTTAGGACTTCCACTGCCATAAAAAGCATCTTCTGGAAACATTTGACTTAACTTAGTCATTCCTTGATGAATAACTGTAGCACTTTCTGCTGAAGTCACTACTATGCCTAAAGGTAAACCTCCAGCTGCTGAGGATGTAGAAACCACAAACATAGGATTATTAAAGTCTTCAAAAGAGGAGGATGCATCTATAAAAACTAGTTCTTTTGATTGTAATATATGCCTATGTACTCTCGACATAAGTGGAGTGCATACTGCTAATATTAAAGGTTCTTCTTTACCATTGCAATCACTATAACGCTGTATAAACGCTTTTCCACCTATATCATTATATTCTTCATTATATACAGCTACACATTTTTCTAGTTCAGCAAACAAATACTTACCTGTACGAACTCCAATATTACACTTCCTCCACTTGTTAAATAAATTATAAACATCACTCACTTTAGGATTGCAGTTTCTATCAGCAATCAAATCTGGTTTATCAGAATACATCAAGTTAGTTTCATATTCCAAATGGGCAGTAGCAGGTGAGTGTCCATGACTAAATAAATCGTAATAGTCTTTCTTTGATTGTTCTGACAAGGGCCTAAACCTTAAAGCATCAGCCACCTGTACCAAATGGTTGTGATTGTGTTTTAAAAGTACAGATACACAAAATCCATTTAATTTCGTTGCAGGAGGAAGCAATGTTAGCATTAACTGGGCTGGACAATTTGTATGCTTGTTATTATGAATTTTATGTGTTGTTTTTAATTTTTTATTACTTTTAGTATGCATTCCACTCTGCCTCTGTTTATGATGACAACGTAAATAAAAATTTTTTACTACCTTTTTTCCTTTACCACTTCTACATGTTTCATAAACCATGGTCTCCTTAGATTTTTCATTAAATGCAGTTACCCACTTTTTAATACTTTCTTCTGAATCTAATTCAATCTTGAAGGAGCAATTGTATGAATTCATGTTTTTATAATTTTCTACCCTGAGCATTTTGTACACATAGCCTTCTGGTAAGTCAGCTAATACTCTTTTCTCAACACTTTGCATTTTAAATTCATCTTCGTCAGAATCAACAATTGTATGAATTAATTTTTCCTCACAGGTATGTTTATCCAAACAGACATTATTTGACAAAAATTTGGAGCTATCTGAAACAGCTGAAGAAAAAGTACCAGAGTCAATTGTTTCGTCAAGAATCCAAGACATTGCTATTGAACGTAACTGTAAATTATTAATTGAAGGGTTAGTTAGCAAGGGTATTTGAACGTCACCATTCCATGTGACCCATTCTTCCCAAAGTTCGCAAAATACTCCAACCATACAAACCACAATAACACCACACATGTTGGAACATGTTTGTGATGGGTAAAATTTCGACAATGTCTTTACTGAATTTGAATTATTGCAATGATATATATTTTCAAGGCATTTGTTGATGTTTATTTTTAAATCCTTTGAGAGAAGATCAAAAGTTGACATGATTGTTTTATTAAAATTTTTTGGAAGAGGCCAAGAAAGTGAATCACCATAATATGAATTACTTTGTTCAATATCTATAACTAGAAGTGACCAATGATTTCCCCTATTGTCTTCCTGACTTAGCAGGCATGTGCCATCAGTTGTCCGATAAACATTAAGGGCAACTAATACTTTTTTTATTGGAATTCCATTTAATTTTGCCTTATTAACTTTTTCATTTACCCCAGCAAATGAATAAATGTATTGGCTTGGTTTATAAACAAAGCCTATAATATCATCATAATTTTTATTTACTATTTCAAATAAAGTGTCTATGTCATAATTAGACAGCCAGCGATCTCCTATAAAACTTTGGATAGTAGCACCTTTAGAATCTGATGCTAAAGGCTGCTTAGAATTCCAGACATTATTCGTTAAGTATTCCTCAATCTTGTGTATATTTATTGGCAGTTGTGAACTAATTTTTTAACCTTTTTTAACCATAGTTGATCTTCATTAACTTTATCTTGATACCGAACTTGATCATAATAAGATCTTAACTCTTTTAATTTGTTGAAACACAAATTCCCAAAAGGAAACTTCATATAAATATAATTTTGAGGTTGTTTATCTTTTTCTTTGTAAATTATACTAATTGCCTTGACAATTTGAGCTTCAGAAGGAATTTCAGAAACAGTACTCAAATCTACAGTGGGCATTTTCTCTGCAGATGAAACAACCTTCATAGAAAGCTGATGTGAAGCAGTAGAAAATTTAGTATGTGTGTTAACTTCAAAATTACCACCACCCTGCTTTATACCATAAATTCGTTATTAAATGGAATGTATTTTACTGGTAAAAACATACCTTCTTGTAGAGTGAGATATTACAATAGACCTTGCTATTTCTGCTAGTCCTAGACATAAATTTATATGAAGCTATTTGCCAACTAATATTGTTAAAATTCTAACCTGAAAAACAGAATTATTAGAGGTATCACTGCCCAGAAAGAAAAATAAATTACAAAAATACACTGTTGAATCCAAGAAGATTCTATGACTGGTGAAGTCCAATCCCCTGGATCTGGAGACAAGCCTCCAGGTTGTACTGAAAAGCACAAGGGATTGGACAGCAACAGCAGCAAGAAAATACATTTCCTTATAAATCGCAACTTCAAAACCGCCATGTCCACTAAACCAACAGCCAACCAACTTTATCGAACCAACTTTGACCTCTGCATGCTGTGTGTGGGGGCGGCATGCACGTCACTTTACAACATGAACTAACTTTACCACATGAACTAACTTTACCACATGAACTATTGAACTTTGTAATGAGTGTGAAATAGACTAAGTACGTGAAGTGTACGTCAGATAAAAAATCGCTAACGGTAAGACCCGATAGATTGAATTCTTCCTGTGCGGTGATACAATAAATAGTGTTGACAACAAATATTATAACTAAATAAAGAAATGTCCAATTGACTTGAAACTTTGGGAGCAACTTCAGAGTGTTTTGACCTACAGAATTAAAAATAAAAATTAAAAGTTAAAAAAAATAAATTAAGGGTGCCCTGCCACCGGGACCTGTGGTCGTTTAATCATTCAGTATAATGCCGCAGAACCGCCCGTAACCCAACCCTCGCATGCAATCTATTCACGCGTGGCCAGCTCTCAATTTCTACGCGGATCAATTAAATTTGGCGCCAAAAAAATCTACAAATTACCGCGGGGTCCCGAGCTATAACTTTATAACTGTAGCGTACTAGTCTGAAACAGTCACCTCAAATAACATCCTTCTATTATACTTTCAGGGTACGGAGTGAGGCTGTACTTGTGAAGCCATTGGAGCAGCTTAAAACTCTGTCTCAACGGTGACCAACTCCACCCTGACTGGTACAAGCTCCTACTATTCCACCAACCTTGTATTTAGACTTGGCTGCGTATAGACTCCGTCATCATCACTTCAGTTCTTTCTGTCGGGATTGCTACCGCTATATTCTTCAGCCCTATCACCTACAAGTCTGAAATTTGTGCTGAACTACCCCGCTCTCACTAATGAGCAACCAACTCCAAGCAACATTGGGAATACGCGGTCACTTCTCCGGGGACTAACCTTTAGCAAAGTTACAACGGCCATCTCACGGCTCATTATTGTATTTCTTATTTTTGTTTACAAATGGGCTCTTTTTAGAGCTACCACAAGTCAATTGATTATAATAAATTGCGCGTTCGCGGAGCTCAACGTTATGGGGGGCGGGGTAAAATAGCGAATCAGTAGTGAACTTGAAAATATAAATCGATATTTCGTGGAATTGTATCATTGAATTGAATCCAAATTTTGCGCACAAGCAGCATCCCCCTTAGAATAAAGTTATAGAGAGATTTTTTTAGAATAACGCAGGAGTAAAACGGCACGAAAATTTTACTATTTACAAAAAAAGAATATAGATATTAGAACTAGTGGTGCGCTCGAATAGCGCAAATGCATGGCGAGCGAGTAAATATATGAGTATAGGATGTAAAGATAATTTGTGAAGGAAATCGCTAAATAATAGCAATGATTAGGCATGAAGAGTTAACAATAACAGAATTACCTGAATAAACTTAGAAAGCAGTGGCAAAGAAGCGCAGCTTACAAAGACTTCACAATTGTTTCAAGAAGAGAGTCGCTATAAACTTTTTGGTTGAAACAAAGTTGAGTAAGGCAGTGCAGCAGGATTCTCCGTGCTCGTTAATTGAAAAATACTGGAACTGTGAACGCTTTACCTAACTTACGTAATTAGAAGCGCGGGCAAATATTTTGACGTACGCATACATACCTATATAATTATATTTATAGCCCGTTACCCGAGCGACCGCGCTTGTCGTTAAGAACTATAAATCTGATACAGTCTGGTATGCCCGTAAGAAAATGTATTAGCGGGGAAAAGTCTGATATAGTTCTTAGCAACCATAATTATGGTAGAAGGCAGATCAAAGCAAAATGGAATAATGAAGAGTTTGGGTACTTTAATACAATTACTAAGATAGCTAACGCTATACTTTGCTCGTTGTTTATGTTCTGGCTATAAAATAGTTATAAACCAAAATCATTAGGTTTGTATTTCGATTTATAAATCCTCGCCACTCGGGCTGCGCCCTCGTGTATCGGAGTTTATAAATCGCATACAAACCTCAATTTTGGTTTATAACTATAACATCTGAAATCTCAATTGAACATGACTGAGAGTCAGCTTCGCTCGCTCGCTGAAATATGGCTCTGTAATGTTGCGAAGAAGCCCGCTAGCTACCTCTGGAAAAAAAATGAGCACGCTAGTTCCTTCGGCCGCTTCGAAATAACACCGAATAGTAGCCGGTGTGCAGAGCTGTATCGCCGTCCCAGACGGGTCTTCATTCTTACTACATGACTAAATTGTTTCCAGTTTTTTACCAAGTACATTCCTCATCTACACTGCTTGTGGTTGCGCCAACTCAACTTGGACATACTATAAGTAGGCTGGAGAATATTTTTTAGTTTAGGTTTGCATTCTGTGAAATACTCACGTGTACATTGCTGCCGCTCTCAAATATTATGACCCAGCCTTAGGTTCACTAAACTTTTGTATTTATAATTACAAAAGAAAAGTAACATTCTGTGACCACCAAATGCTGAAAAATTTAGCATTCTGTTTATTGCCACCGTCAATTGTATTATCAATGAGACATGTTTTATATCATGAACAATTGAGCTTGCTGGAAATTAAATATAATGATGGCAATTACAGTTCACTCTAATACACTCGTCATTATAGTGCTTAATATTAGCTTTATTATTTGTCTATCCAGAATTGCAGATTTTATATTTCAGTTATTTTTTGTGACTATTTGGCTACTGAAAACCAAATGCTATACTTTGATGCAGAATTATGGCATCAAATTGATTTCACTACCATGGGATTATGCTTGTCTTTGTGTAAAACAATTTGATATATTTTCAAAAAAACAAGGAATATCGTACAGATGTAGACACTATCACAGAAATGATGTCCATCAAAGACTACTAAATGGTTTTATACAAAGAAGAACAAATTGGGAAATGAGAAATACAATGGTACTTGCTCCTGAACTTATTTCGTCTGGAAACTGTGGTGCACTTCTATTGGGAACTATGTTTGTGTGGTATTTGTATAAAAAGAAGATCAAACAATGCAAGAAAGAACAATTACAGTCATTTTTCTGTTTCGATCATTATTGTCAAGAAAGGTACAAATTAATTTATTAAATATTTTTATGTAATATTGTAAATATTCCATATAGAAAACAGAAGAAATGGACAACCAAAAACACATGTTTCACCTTTCATTTCTTCTCAACACTTGCTGTGACAACCTTGAAAAAAGTCCACATGGTCTTCACGAATATACAACTAAATTACTCATCAAGAAAGTTGTTACTATCAGGAGATGTGGAGTTAAATCCTGGTCCTGATCTACAAGGTAGGTCATTAGTTACAGTTTTATAATAGTATTATTGCATTATGATTTCAGGTCACAATTTTTATATTGAAACATTAGTATGTTTTACAAGAGAGCTAAACAACTTTTGATTTTCTTAGTGCAGCACACAAACTATTTTCTCTTAGTTATTAAAGTTTTAAATAGTTGTTTGATTGAGAACAGGTTGTCTTATCTCGACTATGGTGTGGGCGTTCAACTGTCAGCCTTGGCTCTGGCTCTTGAGCTCGCGCACCTGGGGCTTATAAGATCACTGCCACCAGGTTCTTCCCCTTAGTTTCCCCTCACTAAATCTTCCCAGCACACTGGCTTCCTTCCCTTAGGCTAGTAGGATTATAATGGATTCAGGAGGATGGTAAGTACAACGAGTTGCACACGATAACGGAAAGAATAAGGGTTGCACAGGCACATAGCCCTTATATACAATCACAAATATGACGCCACGCCTACTGGCTATGATCCACAATAAATAATGACAATAAATGACAATTACACTAATAGAGTCTATTTAGCAGATTTCTGGTACGGGCAACTCGGCGCCCTTAATTCTTGATATCTGTGTGGGCATCATTTGCAACCTCCGAGCCCCTCTTCCTTTCTTTGGTATCATCTTCATGTGGGCTATGCCCATATACGGCATGTCCAATTTAGGTTTGTTGTAAGAAAAACTTAAATAACTTTTTTTGAACGGAAGCAGCTACGCTTCTTGGGTTGCTCCATTGGAAAGCTTGCGCCAAAGAAATTAAAAATATTTACTCAATAAACTTCAAAACTGGGAAAGTACTATTCCCAAACTCATACAAAAGTCTACAATAGAAAAAACCACAGCTTTCTCGCTGTACACGCCCCCAAATTTTGTCGTGTTGTTTGGTGCAATTGATCACGTGTAAAATTTCATTGAGACTGTAAACAATGAACTTGTCCTTTCTCCAGTGGGTGCTTTTCTAGCCTCGCATTCCACTACTAGTGTGAGCTGTGTGCACGGAAATGATAAAAGGTAAGTCTAATAGCAGGTAGGGTTGATATTTTTCTCTGTGTACTGAGCCGTAAATAGAAAAATGCAAACATTTAGCTAATAGTAATACAGCATTTGTTTCGTTATCAGGGTTTTTTTTATTCAAGCATATCCAAACTGTGAGAGCTGCTTTAAAGCAGAGCTCCTACCCCTCCACTTGTTGTGGCAATTCTGAGTGACTGTTGGAGCCAAACCAAGAACTTAACTAACCAATAGATTGTCACTTCACTATAACTTATTCACATTCTTATATTCACTCATTATAATTCACCTCTACCAGCTAGCCCAGGGCAGCTGACTTAGCTGCTCTAGGGCAGCTGGTTGTATAGCTTAAGGGTTTACTACCAGTGTCACTTAGCAATGTTTTTGTTATATATTACTCAACTCTAAAAATCTTTAATTGCTACTAGCTGTGGTTAACTCATAACTATCCTATAGTAGAGGATTGAAGTGGCCATTATTGCCTAGCTTAGTAACTAACAGTGACTCCATCTACAACATGACAGAAACTTTTCATTATCATTCTTATTTTCTGTACTATTGTTAATTGGCAAGCTAGCGAAGCGAGTGAGACACTATCAGGGGTAACTCAATTGAAAATCAGGGATATTTGTTTATATATATGTTTGGACGTACGTATCTCATTTTTGTACTTTGACCCTGGCATTTTCGTGTTAGTTCCGTGGTCGACCCCGTCCCAAACTTCACTAAACAGAATCCTCTGGTTTATCGATCATTACCCATATCACCCTAGAAATTGAATTGTTTATCGTTTTGAATTATTTTGCGGGTGCAGTTACACATGAAAACATACTGAATTTTTGTTTCTATTTGACTTAGTGGCGGTGGTAATTCAATGCGCTCTTTGTCATAGTTATAAGTCTTACACAACAGTATTTACTTGAAAATGTGTAGTCCACTAGACTAACCGCATAGGTAAGTCTTGTGTAGGTATATCCAGTTGTGTAAAAGTATTGTGCGTTACAGCTTCTACTTAGCGAAAGAATATCACATCACAAAGAATACGTTTAAAAAACGTGTATTGTTTGGCTGTTTTTTTTTTGTTTTGTTTTTTCAATTCAAACAGTTGCGGCGAGTTGTTACTATGGCATTTAGATCCGTTTATCGTATAAACGTAATTTAAAAACTCGACATTATTTTAAGTAGCTTTGAGTGTTAGAAGTTAAAATCAATCATTCAACTAGTGATGTGCTTGAGCACAAATGGCAAGCGAGCCTCAAGTTAGGTACATAAAACTGCAGTATTGCTACAACATAATTTATATTAAGCTTAGTATAATAGCAGTTGAACATTAATTTTAGCATAGAAATAGAAAATTACTCTCTTACATGAGTAATGATAACCTCTGTATTATCAAACTTAAGCCATTCTGACTACCTCAATTACCAGTAACTCTTGAACAATCTCTCAGCTACAAAAAAAAAAATAGGCCAGTGTTATTTTTGTAATTCAGACAACAAATATGGAGATACTACTTACCTAAATTTCCTAATTATTGGTACTTTCTATAGTAACAAATTGGAGCCATTCTGGCTATCTGAATTACTTGTAATTCTTGACAATAAGTTTGAAGCTACAAAAACAAAGGCGGTTTGGAATTTCAAATTTTTTTGCAAAGGCTCAATATTAGCTATTTAATATTAACAGAAATCATTTTGACTGCTTGATTTCGACTGCCAACATTCGACAACGGACTGAGATCTTTTAAAATATTGGTGCGGTCATGGCCACACTACCACACCCATTCTGATATGCCTGCATCGAATAGGAAACTTTCAACTAGTTGGCCCACTTGCCATTGGTGTGCTAAACTACATCACTAATAATATGAATTGACATACGAAACAAATCTCAACAATGTTGTGAAGTTACTATTCAGTAAATAATGGCTTGGCATTTTCATAATCAAAGTCCATTTCTACCACTATATTAAATGACATTAAATGGTGTGTTGAAAGAACTAAATTCACCATCGCATAGCACTAGGGGTTCATATTTCCAACCTAGAATGTTACTATCAAACATTGCACATTTTACTAGTCATAATTTTTTAAGTACAAACATTTCAACCTATTTGCAATGGCCATCTTCAGTGTGTGGAGTATATTTTAGTGAAGTAAAACAATCCCATTTGTAGCAGTCACACTTTTAGAACTTTTTTCATTTGAGAAACATTTTTAGCACATTAGTTTCACTGACCAGTACACCTGACAAAAAGTTATATTCTATTCTAGAAAGTTACCCAAATTTGCAGCATAGGTACACAATAATCACACAAACAAATCAATAATATTTGATCATTACATATATTTGGATGTATGTTAGGTTTACTTCATATTCAACTTACTTTTACATACACATAATTTGAGGTTATATATCAATGGTTAATTAATGGTTATTGGCGAGCGAGCGAGACACTATCATGTGTGACACAATTGCAAATCGGAGATATTTGTTTATACATGTATATGTATGTCATTTTTGTACTCTGACCCTGGCATTTTTGTGTTCGTTTGGTAGTCCACCCCATCCTAAACTTCACTAAAGAGAATCCTCTGGTTTATAAATCATTACCCGTATCATCCTAGAAATTGAATTATTTACTGTTTTGAATTCCTTTGCGGGTGCAGTTAAAACTTAAAAACTTACTACGAGTACCATTTCTATTCGAGGTAGTGGCAATGGTAAGTTCATGCACTGTTAGTCATAGTTATAAGCCCTACACAACTGTATTTACTTGAAAATTACATTGGCCATTAGACTTTTCACAAAGGTAAGTCTTGTGCAGGTATGTCTAGTTGTGTGGAAGTATTGTGCTAAATATATCAAGAAAACATTGAAATGATGTGACTTGTTTTTTTGTTTTGTTTTTTTGTTTTTCATTCAAACAGTTGCGGTGAGTTGTTACTAAGTCATAGAAACACCTTTACCATATATACGTAATTAAAAAACTTGACTTTTTTCAGTTGCTTGAGTGTTACAAGTTAAAATCAATCATTTAACAATAGTGTAGTTTTAGGCTTACTCGTCATTTGTGCTTAAGCACATCACTAGTATGTACTATAAAATTATGAAATAGAAGTAACTGAAATTAAATTTAGACATTTAAATTAAATTTAGACATTTAAATTGAAGTTTTGTTATGAGGCATTATTATTTCTGTTTGTTTGAGCTTAAGTCAGCGTGCCTGCCATTTGTGCTGAAACACATCAGTAGTTATGTGATATTTTTTTTAATAAGGTGATGGGTTTGCCTTCCTAAAATGGCAATGAGAGCGAAGCAACTGTGAATTGTTGAGAAGATAGTATATATTATTGGCAAGCTAGCAAAGATAGTGAGACACTATCAGGGGTAACGCAATAAAAAAATTTGGCAGCATAATTTTGATTGTTTATATGTGTGAAATGTGTATGTCATTTTGTATTTTCACCTTTGCATTTTATGTGTTAGCTTGGTAGTCAACCCCATTTCCATCCTCCCACTAATCAGAACCCTTTGGTTTATCAATTTGTCTGTATCATCCAATTAAAGTTAATTGTGTATCCCTTAGAGTTAGGTTGTGTCTGACATGTTCTGAATGCTGCAAAAACAGTTATGTCTTACTAACTTGTTGGGGAGTTCATATTCTATTCAAATTAGCAGTCTTTGCAAGTTATCTTGATTGATGTGTTCTTTGTCCAATACTATACACCCTGAGCAACAGTGTTGTTCTTATGTTGTCCTATCGCCAGTTAAGTCACTAAGCGAGTACAATTTATGTCTTGTACTGACTGGTACATGCAATGAATGTGTATGTAAAAGTGTTGTGTGTTACAGCTACTAATTAGCTAAAGAATAGTGCAATAAATCTTAAAGCAAACATAGATAAATACTAGGAGATAATAATATGCCTTTAAAACAGCGTTTTATACTTCCCCAAGTTTCTTCTGTAACCACAGCAGTTATTTTGGCTTAAAACTTGGCCATAAAGGCTTAGTAATGTAAAACTTTAAAATTAGCAGTATGTTCTTTGTAATTCATTTTGCCGTGCAAGTATATCTGGCTTGATTGAATTATAGCCTTAATTTGAATATTGTTATTTTATTGTGCATTATATTTTTGTAGAACTTTTGGCTAATTTAGTGAAAGACTTGATTGAAGTACAACATAAATACTTGACCTTTGGAGTTCAACTTGGCGTACCTTTAGACAAGATAAAAACTTTTGAAAAAAATTTTGGTTATGAATGTGACGAAACATTTGTTCACATATTCGACTACTTTCTGAACAACTTTGCTACAGATGTTTGGTTTACTAGAATATGTGATGCTCTGGAAGTAGTTGATAGGAAGGACTTGGCTGCTATGGTTACGGAGAAATATATAGCACCTCGAGGTAATATAGTGTGGTTAATTGTAGTATAGTTACAAGTTTGTTTTGGTGTCATTGTTGTAGTGTGATATTTAGCAAGCTCAGGGTTGATGTATGAATATTGAGTAAAGCAGAATTATTCAGTGATTATTGTATTAATAACTTAAGTTCACTTATTTCCAATTTGCTCAGCATTAATTGCTATCTTGATTGCTTAGGCGTCCGAGCGTAGCGAAAATGCTGCTATAGGGCAAGAGATTTGTGAGGACGCTGCTAGAGTCCATGGATTTTTAAACTTAGCCAATTCACTATATCTGAATCCAACTGTTTTAAAATGTAGCCATAGCTGAAACTAACAAAAAAAAGTCGTTACAATGCTGCAGAATGAATCTATTTGAATAGATTCATGTCATGGATCAATCAGATTGCTTTCATGCGACTAGCTACGTTCTAAAATTCTTATATTTTATTATTATGTGAAACGTTCATCAGCTAATGTATAGAAAGGTGCATTTTCTAGAAGATATGCCTGCTTTGTATTGTCTATAAGTCTTTAGTATTTAATTTTATTAATATCATACTTGCTGCTAATATGCCACAACTGCATCCACACAACACGTACGTCACTATATGACCTGAATTTGCACCCAATTTTGCTTTACTTGTTCACCAATAAATGAAGGTGACATGCATTGTATAGTTAATCATTGTGCTAATTTTAACTGGTGAATGTGATCAGCCTGTAGCCATAGGATTAAACCAGTTCAAAATTGGCACTTCACAAGTACAGCCATCAAATAATTATTCAGTTTTAATTAACTGAAAGGTTTTCATTGTTGTTCGGTAAAGGTATGGTAAGCAATTTTTCTCTTTTTTGTTTTCTAACTTCAACTCCTGACAATTTTCAACAGCTGTTGAGCTCAATTAGATACTTTACACCATCAAACAGGCTGTCTTGTTTGCATTTTATACCTCTGATGACCACCATGTATTTCAATTAGAAATCTCTTTTTTTGTTTGTGAAGTGGGCACTTCATACCACTTAACAATTATCATCATGAACAACAGTTAGCTGTGCTCTGCCTACCAATACATCGTACATGGATCTGAATCTTTTCATGACAATACAAACTTGCTGAAAGTTTAGGCCCAAAGTCACAAATTTTTCAATTTGAGCTAACAAATATGCCAATGTAAATAGAGTACTTCTTTCTATACTTTTTCCAGGAAATGTTTTTACCACTTATTGACATTGAACATTGTTAAGACCACAGACACTCGAATGAGGATTACATTAAATTCAAAACCAGAAGCAACTAAGCCATGTGAATCTAATGGCAATGAGTATCACCACTTAGAATTGTATAGCCAGGCAGAACCTTTCACCAGAGCTGAAATGATATTACTTGGCTTGGTGTTTCTCCTCTAGAGACAATCTCAGCTGGGTTTTTGTCAGTAGGGATGTACCTCCAGTTTATTATTGGGACTCACTGTATCAAAACAACTCTGTTGCAATATGTCAGCTATGCAGGCAGAGTTACCAGCCAATAAAGGAACTATAGTTGAATCACACCACACAACATGCAGGTTATTTCAAGTCACTTGACTGGGCTGATTATCAAAGTCAATTCACTCTGTAATGATCTTATTATTACTGCTAATAAGTGAGAAATATGCTGTAATAATGGCACTAATCTTATGAAGCTTATTGAAACTATAAGAATTAGCCACTTGTCAATAATAATGTTTTTATTTATGCTCTGAGAATTTACTAATTGTATGTAGTCAGAACATTGAAAAATGATAGTAATTCCTGAGATTGTAACACTGAGATTTAATAGGTTATATAAGTTATCAACAATTGAGTTATTGTTTCATCGTTCAACTTGATAGTACAATAGTATTTATTTTTAGTTACAGAAGATATATATTTTTTGCTATTATAGAAACAAATGAGTTTCCGTGGCCTTTTAATGCTGCAGAAACTAATGAAGAACAAGTAAGTTCAAAGAGCTTATTTCAGACAAGAATTAAGATGTAGATTTGCATTTATATCTAATACAAGAACAGAACCTAGCGAGATATAGCACCTAGGGATATCTTGCTAACAGACACCAATGAGAGCCATTTCATTCACTTACAGTTTGTAGACAAGGGATATTTTTTTGCGCTCACCACATACACTCTCCACATAAGACACCATATAATATGTTGAACTACACACAGCTTGTGATACTAATAAGAACTTACAAGAATGGGGTTGCTATTTCTCCTGATCGAGCACAAATTAACTGAAAATAGTATGAATTTCAGAGAAGCTACTCAAGGTAATACGTGATTAATCTTATAGTATGTCCACGTTGAGTTGGCACGACCACAAATGTGGCAAAAGAGGAATGCACTAGGCGAAACCGGAAACCAATTAAGGTCACATGACAGTAGTAGCTCAAACTCGTGAAAACGTTGACGCCCACAGTAAAAACGGGGCGAGTCTAAGGTGCGCATTATTACCGTAAGTTTACTTGTTGAAATGAAAAAGAAGCTATGGCAGTTTCTACCGCGGCTGTATTCAATATATACTCGGTTATACGCAGTTTATCGTTTATACGAGCTTCTAGTTGTGGCTAAAACTGGCTGAAGGTTGCGAAGGGCGATCCGGAGCTACCAATGTAGTACAAATCTTAGAGGAAAAGAAGCACAGGACCGCGGCTGAAAGCCTCCTCAAGTAAGTCTGATTGTTGTGTTCTTAAGCCTGTATTTAACTCTTATCTTGGTGTGACGAACTTCTGAAGTACTCAACAGTAATGTGAAGAATCCAGTACATCACCATTAGCTATGACCACACACATTCCAGTATTACTTTGTCCTTCGTACTGAATCATTCATATCACTTTATTCATGATTTTACTATTATTTTCTATCTACTTGTTAAATTTCAACTTTTTTTTAATTATACAAAAAAAATTGACATAATTAATATAATTTTATAATGACATATATAATATATATTATATGATTTTATGATGACATGTCGAAATTGTGGTAGATACAAGCAGCAGTTGAATTTGGAGTGTGGTCAATAGCATCCCCATAACCATAGAGAACAGTACCTATAGATATGAGGAGTAATGGACAGCTAAAGCATAAATAGTAGCATACAGAGTCCATGATGAATTGTATATCTTATTATCTTGGTCAGGAAACAGTAAATTGGCCGAGTTCTAAATAAATAGGCCCTATTTAAACTGGTAAGAAAATCTGAGTGGTCAAAAAACCCGTGTTACAAACGTACCTCACATTGTAGCTTGCTCTTGTTAAGTAGCCTTGAATAGCAACAAGTCCTGAGCCTAAAATGAACCAGGTCAAGCAGAAGGGTAAGAAACGAAGTCACCTAACTACGACTGCTTTTTGTTTACAAATTGTCTCTGAGGTACTGCGCACGTGGTTGGCCCGGTTTGAGCGCGTGACTAAATCCCGCCGCGTGTAGCGCGGGAATCGTGTGGTTATATTTATTCTCATAGACTTTTCTATTGAGTTTTGGAACTGCACTTTCCCGCTGGCTCTAAAGTTTTTAAAGGGAATTTTCTGGACCGCTTCGGCACGAGCTTTCGAATGGTACAAACCCCGGAAGCGTAGCTACTTCCGTTCAAAAGTTATTAACGGTTTTTACCGAGCCAACTCAACTTGGACATACTATAGTTACCTACTCATTTAGCTTTTCCATATTCTCTAAACGGATTGCACTGGCAATATTCTTTACCATCAAGAAAATTTTTTGACGCAATTTCTGTAAAGTGGAATTTATATTCAACAATTGCTTTATTATAATTAATCCTGTGTCAATAGTCAAATTTAGATTACAGCCACTTAACTTACCATGCGTAACTTCACTAGAATTAGTTGATATTATGATACAGCAACACCAGTTTATTTGGTGTTGTATGACCGCATGAAGCAGTTATACTCAACAGTACAAATGTGATATGTGTGGGGCTTAGGACTAGGCCAAAGTGTTTAATTTCAATTACCTCACGTATTAGGTTCATTACTTTATGCTAAGAAATATTCATCTCTGCAACAAGACTCAGAATTAATAAAAACATCAAAAATATGTTAGTGTATTATGCTGTAGATTGAAGATTAATAAATTGTCTAACTTATTCACCATACAATGCCATTTTATTTAGTGTTTAACTAATTCTTATTTCACACTAAAGAGTCAACATTTTCATAGAGTCTAAATTTCAGTGAGGCATTTATAACAACAAGTTTAGTGAAGCACAATTCAGAAAATTGCATGGGAACAAAATTGTTAAGGCCTGTACAACTGTACTAAACCTTTATAACTACTTACCTTTTAAGCATTTCCTGCAATAATGTTGGGAACTGCTTTTTGACTGCTTTCTGCAGAGGTCATTCACCAAGTTAAAAAAATCCCATTTCTATTAATACTGCTGGTGATTTCACTATGAAAAACTTCATTACTAATGATTTACATACCTATAACTATGAACTTCAACCCTTCTTTTGGTAGCAAATTCAGAGTTCAACAACAAGAAATAACGGGAAGAAAGACCATTAACCTGACCATAGAACTGGTTGTCTTTACCAAGGACCGAGCAGAACGACATAATCACTAATGCATATTTAACGAGGCTAGTACGAAAGTCTATGACTTCTGGTTACACAGGCGATTAGGCTGGGTAAGTCATATAACATCACTTGCTGGACATCTGTCAGCTGTGGGGAACTCTGCAAAAATGCGAATGTTTAATTTCACACTGGCAAAAATACAATTGGAACTGTAGGGTTTTTCTGGGGTGTAGAATCACTTTCTGATATTAGTTATTAATTAAGAGTTACAGTGGAACCTTACTTAACGGCCACCTGTCATTGGCGGCCACACTGTCTTAAGCGGCCACTTGGATTGGTCCAGACCGCACGACTATTGCTTTTAGTACTATAGAAACCCCTGCAATACGGCCACCTCTCTACTCCGTATTACGGCCACTACTGTTAACACCACTAGTACAGCGGGACCTGCTTACAACGGACAGTTAGCTCCACCCCCAACACACCCTTCGGTATTTCATATACATGCATTCATTCTATAACAATAACACAATGAAAACTACAACAATCCATCAGAACGCTGCTTGTCCACAATAATTTTTAGTCTTTCTATATACAAGGACGATCCAAAGAAGTGGTACTTGCATGGAATCTCCAACCCGTAGCCAGCTCCACGATTCACTCTGTTTCCTGTCACCTCAGCCATTCCCTTATTTATAGGCCTCCTCAGAAACGCTGACATAATAGGAGCTAAGTTGAAGGGTACATGACCGACTATTCCACTAGCATTGATTATCGCTACAGCATTGATGTCCTCCTGGTTGGTTGGATCTCGTTCCAAACGTAGCACCTCCCCTACCCAGGGTTCCCATTGCGCTTTATAAGCATGATAGCCACGTATGAACGATTCAAAACTGAAGCTAGCAACCTCTGTACTGGCTATGGGCTGGCTAGTCATCGCTCCGGTTGAGATAGCGGTGGGTGGAGCTTGACCACATTGTGAAGTCTCGACCCTTTACTCTCTATGGGTTGCCTGTTGTGCTGCTAAATCCATACTTCTGGAAGGAGCCATGTCTTCGACAAAGAAAGCGAGAAATGCTCTTAGCTTGAAGAAGAAATATGAATTGATTGAAATGAGGAAGAAGAACCCACACATAACTAGCAGGATTCTGGCTGATAAGTTCAATTGTGGAAAGACACAAGTTAACACTATTTTAGCCCATCAAGATAACATTAGAGAGCAATATGAATCCAATATTTCAAATGATAGTGTTGTGCTAGGCAAAAGATCCCGTACTTGTGAGTTTGGTGAAATCAATGAATTGCTTTACAAATGGTATTCTATTGCCACTGCCAGAAATATTTATCCTTCCGGTCCACAGTTGTGTGAGAAGGCAAGGTTAATTGCTGAGCAATTGTCTTTCCATAATTTTAAAGCTTCCAATGGGTGGCTAGACTGTTGGAAAAAGCGATATGATGTTCACAGGATGAAAGTTTGTGGTGAATCCGGTGATGTGTCTGGAGAAACTGTAGATTCTTGGAAGGAACGACTTCCCGAGTTAGTTCATGGGTATTCAGCTGAAAACATCTGGAATCTTGATGAAACAGGATGCTTCTGGCGTGCTCTACCCGAGTATGGCTTTGGAAAGAAGGGGTCTCAGTGTAAAGGAGGAAAAAAGGCAAAACAACGCTTTACTATTTGCTTTATAGCTAATGCAGCTGGTGGTAAAGAAGTTGCCTGTGTAATTTGGAAATCAAAAAAACCTAGGTGTTTTAAAGGAATCGATGTATCAAAGCTTCCAGTACAATATTTCAGTCAACCCAATGCATGGATGACCGGCGAAATATTAGACGAGTTGCTTTCGCAAGTTAATCGCCGTTTGTCATCTTCCTCTAGATATATTGTTCTTCTCATGGACAATGCTGGATGTCATCCTCACGAGCTGAAGGAAAAATACTCTAATATTAAGATCATTTTTCTCCCTCCAAACACTACATCGCATCTACAGCCACTAGATTTAGGTATTATACAAAATTTTAAAGTGTTTTATCGAAAGCTTTTTCTAAGATTTGTGCTTTCAAAGATTGACCAAACCACAGAAACAGCATCCCAACTAGTACAATCAGTCAATGTTCTTCAGGCCATTCGTTGGGTAGCTCAAGCCTGGGATTCAGTAAAGGAAGAAACTGTCATGAAATGCTTCCGGAAAGCAGGAGTTACTCGTACTGATTTCTCTGTTGTTGGCCGCCAGTTTGAAAATGAAGACCCGTTTGCTGATATGGAAGAACAAGAGGAATTGCAAGCTTTAGTTAATCAAATTTCTCAGACAGAAATGTGCTGTGGAATGGAGGAGTATATCAGTGGAGAAGGTGACATGTCCATTTGTATGGAACATGGTGATGACTGGGAGGACAGGTTTTATGCTGACCTTAATGCAAGTTCTGCTTCTCCTCCACAAGTAACTAATGAGGAAGAAGAAGAATTTGACTTGGAACCACCTCCACCTAAGATAACAAAATACGAGGATGCAATAGCTGCTCTAGAAGATGTTAGAGTGTTTATGGATAATAAAGGGCATCCTGAAGAAGCAACACGACTTACATTCACGGTAGATAAGCTGATTCAGCTTCATACTGCTAGCCTTTGTCATGGTAGACAGAGCACTCTACAAGAGTTCTTTCAGCCTCGTGATATATGATTTTTATAACCAAACTTTACAGCAAACAGTAGTAACACCTAACCATTGTCATTATTTATTCGACACTATTATCACTTATTCGACATTATTATCATATTTATTCATTATTATTGAAAACCTTTGAAATAAGGCCACCTTTCTATAAAGGCCAAAATTTTATTCCCGACGTTGGCCATTATAGAGAGGTTCTACTGTATACAACGTGTTATTTACTGAATATATTTTAGTATATCTGAATACAAAATATTAATAAAACTTTGGGCATTTTAGTTTTGTGGGTACTTTATTGATGGCATTATCATCTGTGAGCTTTATCGGCATCGTAAATAAATTGTTGAAGCATGTCAGATGCAGCAAAATGGGAGAAAAATGTTCTTTGTTGATTTGGCTTTATTTAATTGTCTGACAAGGTTATGAACAAGGCCATACTAAGCTTTCCTTTTGTGAACAAATTTGATGATTTGTCATTCACACCTTGTAGCAGGCTATCTACCTCAGACTTCCATCCAGAAAGACCCATTTTAGAATTTGCAGCTGACTTCTTGTAATGCATAAGAACAAGTTACCCCAATATTACAGAATGCTCCGATAAGTTCTATTGAATCTCTGAGTGGCACTAGCAAAGCTATTAGAAAAGGAGTGGTTAGATTATTCACCACTGATATTACAAGATTACTTTATGGCTGACTTTTGACAATAATTCTTCTAGGGTGCAGCTTTTAAATGAGAGCAGATATCGTAGTCAACATGATAGCAATAATTTTTCTTATCATTTTCAATACTGTCTATTTCAGCATTAGTCTTCTTGGCTACATTATCAATAGCCTCACTTATGTCATCAGAAATTGCATGGAATAATTTTTTATTACACTTGATTTGAATGCTATTAGTGATGAATATCCTTGAGATTAAGACATTTTCTATAATCAGTTTTGAATTTAGCATTCTCCTAGAAAACTCATCCTGTTGCTTTCAAATGCTTCACATTTTACCCAGCAGATATTGAACAACAGAATCCAATGCAATAACATTCAGCATGGTATTGGTAACACCAAAACCTTGGCAAACTGCCAAGTCTATTGATCAGGGAGACAAGAAAGCTGCCATGCAGTTGCATGGCACCACCTCACATCTACTGCATGCAAGTCGGAGAGAAACAATCCAATTTTCTCAGTTTGAAATCCTTTCTGGCTTCACAAGTGTGGTGGAATTCCCACCAACAAGCAGGATTCCTCACACAAGGATCATGACTAAACAGTTCTTTCAGCTGACTATGCATATGTTCTCTGATTCTCACACCTTTCTTATTGCCATATTTGGTCATATACAGAACTCAACCAATCACTTTGCGACATTTCCATTTCTATTTCTTCAGGAAGAGGGTGTGGTGGGCAGTTTTCTATATATATAGGCTGTTCCAGCATGCCTGATTCAATCTACACGTGTTCACTTCAAACTTGTAACACTTTGACAAAAGAGTTCACAAAGCCAAATCCTCTTAGATCTTGGGTTGTGAACGCTGCCTGCAACTGGGTAGAGGAGGAATAAAAGAGCTTCTCAGAGTAGTTAGCTGCAACTCCCTTCCTCTCTCTTGTGGGTCAGTGTTGATTCTGGTGGTGGCCTACCAAGCACTCCTGTGGCTTCTAGTCTTGCTTCTTGCCACACTTGGAGGCAGCTGTGACTTCTAGTCTTGCTTCCTACCACACTTGGTGGCAGCTGTGACTTCTAGTCTTGCTTCTTGCCACACTTGGATGCAGCTGTGACTTCTAGCCTTGCTTCCTACCACACTTGGTGGCAGCAGTCTCTACATCTTTGGCCATACTGGAGACTCGACCATACTACTCTCTATAAAAATAGCTACTCTTAGTTAAGCATTTTAATCTTAAAGTTTTTTTCCTCCCAATGCAAGTATGTCATCTGTTTGAGTGCCTAGAATTGTGGAATGTTGGTCAAAATTTATTTTCACAGGTCACAATTTCCCTGAGTTCATCACGGTTGATGTATAGCAGACAAGTGATTTTATGAATTTTACTTGATAGAAAATAGCTAGAACCTATTAACAGTATACCATGGATTTGATCGTGAGGTATTACTCTTGCTACTGAATTCAGTGTTAATTAGATAGAAAATATTTCGAATTATCCACTGCTCACAGAAAGCCAGCAAGTTGTTAGAAGATTACTACTATAAGAACATTTTTGGGCAAATAGAAAACTATATACTGCAATGCTAACTTTGACCAAAATAGTCCAATATTCTGCCACATATGTATAAGCTACCAATGTAAATTAGACAAAATTAGAAGCATAATTTGAGCTGTTATGATCATGTACGTCTGTAGCCAAATATAGCGAAAACTCTGTAAACAAAATATTGTAATATTATTAAAATGAGATTATTATTATTAAGGATTATTGTGAAATAATATATATCACTCCTGCATTAATCTACTTTTATATTTTTAATTTAGTGTACAAAAACAGAATCAAAATCTGTCAAAGTATATAAATGCACGTATGTGAGACAATCTGCCCTTTCATGGGTAAGCAAGACTGGATGCTTGATGCAATTAAAAAAACTGATAACTAATGATGTGGACATAATTCATCAAATAAACACTGGAGAATCTCCTCTATATATTGCCAGTCAAAATGGAATAGAAGTCGTGAAGGAACTAATAGCAAATGGTGCACAGATAGATCTACAAGAGAACACTGGAGCATCTCCTCTATGTATTGCCTGTCAAAATGGACATATAGATGTCGTAAAGGAACTAGTAGCGAGTGGTGCACAGATAGATCTACAAAAGAACACTGGAGCATCTCCTCTATGTATTGCCTGTCAAAATGGACATATAGATGTCGTAAAGGAACTAGTAGCGAGTGGTGCACGTATAATTCTACAAGAGAACACTGGAGTATCTCCTCTGCATATTGCCTGTCAAAATGGACATATAGATGTCGTAAAGGAACTAATAGCAAATGGTGCACAGATAGATCTACAAAATAGCACTGGAGAATCTCCTCTTTATATTGCCAGTCAAAATGGACATATAGATGTCGTAAAGGAACTAGTAGCGAGTGGTACACAGATAGATCTACAAGAGAACACTGGAGTATCTCCTGTATTTATTGCCAGTCAAAATGGACATATAGATGTCGTAAAGGAACTAGTAGCGAGTGGTGCACAGATAGATCTACAAGAGAACACTGGAGTATCTCCTGTATTTATTGCCAGTCAAAAGGGACATATAGATGTCGTAAAGGAACTAGTAGCGAGTGGTGCACAGATAGATCTACAATGGAACATTGGAGCATCTCCTCTACATATTGCCTGTCAAAATGGACATATAGATGTCGTAAAGGAACTAGTAGCGAGTGGTGCACAAATAGATTTACAAGAGAACACTGGAGTATCTCCTCTTTATATTGCCAGTCAAAATGGACATATAGATGTCGTAAAGGAACTAGTAGCGAGTGGTGCACAGATAGATCTACAAGAGAACACTGGAGTATCTCCTCTTTATATTGCCAGTCAAAATGGACATATAGATGTCGTAAAGGAACTAGTAGCGAGTGGTACACAGATAGATCTACAAGAGAACACTGGAGTATCTCCTCTTTATATTGCCAGTCAAAATGGACATATAGATGTCATAAAGGAACTAGTAGCGAGTGGTGCACAGATAGATCTACAATGGAACACTGGAGCATCTCCTCTACGTATTGCCTGTAAAAATGGACATATAGATGTCGTAAAAGAACTAATAGCAAGTGGTGCACAAATAGATCTACAAAAGAGCACAGGAACATCTCCTCTATATATTGCTTGTCAAAATGGACATATAGATGTCGTAAAGGAACTAGTAGCGAGTGGTGCACAGATAGATTTACAAGAGAACACTGGAGAATCTCCTCTTTATATTGCCAGTCAAAATGGACATATAGATGTCGTAAAGGAACTAGTAGCGAGTGGTGCACAGATAGATTTACAAGAGAACATTGGAGTATCTCCTCTTTATATTGCCAGTCAAAATGGACATATAGATGTCGTAAAGGAACTAGTAGCGAGTGGTGCACAGATAGATCTACAACGGAACACTGGAGTATCTCCTCTTTATATTGCCAGTCAAAATGGACATATAGATGTCGTAAAGGAACTAGTAGCGAGTGGTGCACAGATACATTTACAAGAGAACACTGGAGAATCTCCTCTTTATATTGCCAGTCAAAATGGACATATAGATGTCGTAAAGGAACTAGTAGCGAGTAGTGCACAGATAGATTTACAAGAAAACATTGGAGTATCTCCTCTTTATATTGCCAGTCAAAATGGACATATAGATGTCGTAAAGGAACTAGTAGCGAGTGGTGCACAGATAGATCTACAACGGAACACTGGAGAATCTCCTCTTTATATTGCCAGTCAAAATGGACATATAGATGTCGTAAAGGAACTAGTAGCGAGTGGTGCACAGATAGATTTACAAGAGAACACTGGAGTATCTCCTCTTTATATTGCCAGTCAAAATGGACATATAGATGTCGTAAAGGAACTAGTAGCGAGTGGTGCACAGATAGATTTACAAGAGAACACTGGAGTATCTCCTCTTTATATTGCCAGTCAAAATGGACATATAGATGTCGTAAAGGAACTAGTAGCGAGTGGTGCACAGATAGATTTACAAGAGAACATTGGAGTATCTCCTCTTTATATTGCCAGTCAAAATGGACATATAGATGTCGTAAAGGAACGAGTGGTGCACAGATAGATTACAAGAACACTATCTCCTCTTTATATTGCCAGTCAAAATGGACATATAGATGTCGTAAAGGAACTAGTAGCGAGTGGTGCACAGATAGATTTACAAGAGAACACTGGAGTATCTCCTCTTTATATTGCCAGTCAAAATGGACATATAGATGTCGTAAAGGAACTAGTAGCGAGTGGTGCACAGATAGATCTACAATGGAACACTGGAGCTTCTCCTCTACATATTGCCTGTAAAAATGGACATATAGATGTCGTAAAAGAACTAATAGCAAGTGGTGCACAAATAGATCTACAAAAGAGCACAGGAACATCTCCTCTATATATTGCCTGTCAAAATGGACATATAGATGTCGTAAAGGAACTAGTAGCGAATGTTGCACAGATAGATTTACAAGAGAACACTGGAGTATCTCCTCTTTATATTGCCAGTCAAAATGGACATATAGATGTCGTAAAGGAACTAGTAGCGAGTGGTGCACAGATAGATTTACAAGAGAACACTGGAGTATCTCCTCTTTATATTGCCAGTCAAAATGGACATATAGATGTCGTAAAGGACCTAGTAGCAAGTGGTGCACAGATAGATTTGCAACGGAACACTGGAGTATCTCCTCTATATATTGCCTGTCAAAATGGACATATAGATGTCGTAAAGGAACTAGTAGCGAGTGGTACACAGATAGATCTACAACGGTACACTGGAGCATCTCCTCTATATATTGCCTGTCAAAATGGACATATAGATGTCGTAAAGGAACTAGTAGCGAGTGGTGCACATATAGATCTACAAGAGAACACTGGAGCATCTCCTCTAGATATTGCCTGTCAAAATGGACATATAGATGTCGTAAAGGAACTAGTAGCGAGTGGTGCACAGATAGATTTACAAGAGAACACTGGAGAATTTCCTCTTTATATTGCCAGTCAAAATGGACATATAGATGTCGTAAAGGAACTAGTAGCGAGTGGTGCACAGATAGATCTACAACAAAACACTGGAGCATCTCCTCTATTTATTGCCAGTCTAATTGGACATATAGATGTCGTAAAGGAATTAGTAGCAAGTGGTGCACAGATAGATCTACAAAATAACGCTGGAGAATCTCCTCTTTATATTGCCAGTCTAAATGGACATATAGAAGTCATAAAAAAACTAATAGCAAGTGGTGCACAGATAGATCTACAAAATAACACTGGAGAATCTCCTCTTTATATTGCCAGTCTAAATGGACATATATCCTCTTTCTATATTCCTGGAAGTTCACCTTGCAAACAAGAAGAATTAGTGTCAACTGAATGGTTGCGTGATCTAGATTATAAAAAGCTACTAATACATCACAAGTTACGAAACAATGTTCTTCATATAGCTTCAGAAAATGGCTTGTTGAAATTAATAGAAGACTTGAAAGCACACTTTCCAGAAATCTTTTACAAATTGAGGAAAGAAAAAAATATATTTCGTAATTTACCACTTCACATCGCATCAGCTCATTGTAATTTGCCCTGTATTAAAATAGTAAGTGAAGGATGTGATGTCAATGTTGTGAATGAATATGGTAGAACAGCTCTTCATGAAGCATGTCAAAATGCAGACAGCTCTGACAATGATTTGGAAGCCGTAAAATTTTTAATTGAGAATTTGAAAAGCCTGGTAAATGTTCAAGACACAAAAGGAAAATCAATTCTTCACTTGGCCTGCAAGAATGGAAATTTGAAACTAGTGGAATATATTTTAACGCATCCTGAGTTGAACCCCAATCAGAAAGATTGCAATAATTGCACTCCACTGATGTTGACTTCCTTGGACAATCATGAAATCATCAAATTACTCATTGAACATGGAGCAGACACTAGTCCCCTGTATGACACGTACAAGGAATTCTTCAAAGCGTATCAGTCAGAGAATCCTCCACCCACTCCTCTCAACATAATAGTTGCTGGGAAACCTTCATCAGGAAAGTCTACGCTCATCAAGGCTCTATGTAGTGATGGCAGTCAAACTATAGTACAGGCAGAACCCCACACTGCTGGGATCATTCCTTCTTCTCATGACAGTGAAGAGTTAGGTTGTGTGTCCTTCTATGACTTGGCAGGCCAGAGTGAATACTATGCCAGCCATGAGGCAGTACTACACACAGTGATGGCTTCATCAACTCCACTCATTCTGCTACTAGTCGACTGCAGGAAGGATCAGAGTCTAATTTTACAAGACATTTTATACTGGATCCATTATTTCAATTGTCAAGTAAAATCAAAGTCAGAAGACGGTCAGCCACAAGTTATAATTATTTTTAGTTTTGCTGATCAGATTCAGCATCTAATAGCTCAAATGAAAACGATTTGCAGCAAAGATGCTCTGAAACATATTTTTAGAAATAGTGGGTTTCATTTAGCTCACTGTTACTTTTTAGACTGTCGAATGTCTTACTCCAATGAATTAAAAGAACTTCGAGAAGATATCAATACATGTGCTTCAGTTCTACGCAATTCAGCTCCAATAAACTTTCTGCTGCACTGTTTTTATGCTTTTTTGCTTCACTGTTTTAACCTCCAACCTGCAGTACAGATAAGTGATATCATAAATATAAAAGAGCAGTGGATTTCATTAGGAATGGATCCAAATACGTTTCCAGTATCTGACAGTGACAGTTCTTTGAGCTCAGGTGAAGAATTTGATTTTGAAAATGAGCCCACATTTGAAGAAGAGAATCCAGCCTATCTTCTTCCTGATAACAGTGATAGTTTTGTGAAATTGTCAAAAAAATTGCATCAAAAAGGTCATATTATATTTCTACAAAATCACAAAAACATCCCACATAGCTGGCTAGTCATCAACAAAGAAATTCTTTTACACGAAATAAATGGCTCTCTATTTGCTCCACCTGCTTTTCAACATCATCACAGAATAGTCAGCACCAGTACTGGAGTAGTAGCTTCTTCTACTATAGCAAAACAATTCCCACACTATGATATTGAAATGTTGATGGGATTTCTACTACATTTAGAGTATTGTCAGAAAATTACTGACAGTTCAATTCTTGAGCTTCTCTCTGCTGAGTTTCAATTTAGTTCTGATGAATTCTATTATTTCCCAGGACTAGTGAGTATAGAGAAACCACAGAATGTGTGGAATTCTCTGGCAGGACCACCAGTAGTGCAGTGTGGTTGGATACTGCGAGTAGAAGATGCGACATCATTTTTCACACCTCGTCTTATTCAAATATTGCTACTTAGAGTGGCATTTCAAAATGCTTTTCCTGTGAAAAGTTGGAATCGTGGCTTTAAATGTCCTAGTATTTGTCGTTCTTGTTGTGTATGGAAGAATGGAATTTTTTGGAGAAATGAAGTCGGAACAGAATGTCTTTTAGAAGTAGCTGAACAAGGCCAGGCAGTTGAGTTGATGTTTCATTCATTAAAAGTTAACCTTCAGAATAACAATCTCAAGAAATTATTATTTGTACGTTCTTCTGTGATAAGAACTGTTTTAAAATGTGTTGAGGAAATATGTCCATCTTTGAACGTGCTAGAGTATTTCTGTCATCCAGATCAAGTTCAATATCCTCCTAAGCCTTGTGAAGAAATGGCTTTATACAGTATCAATAATATAGCCAAAGCTGTATGTCAGAGATCTGAGATAGTCATGTGTGACAATCCAAGTTTTGATTATTCGATATTATCTGAACTGCTCCATTTCGAACCTTTTATGAGTTGCTGCTTTGAAGAAATGTTTGATGATGCAAATCAGAATAATCTAATATCTGAAAATGATATGAAGACAATCTCTGGATGTGTGAAGTGTGATAGAATGTTCATTGCACTCTCTGATCGTGATGGTGAGAGTGCGGATGGAGTAATACTTACTTGGAAAAGCAAGACATACCGAGAGTTAAGATGCCAACTGGCCAAGTTCAGTGTATTTGGATCAAGGAACCTCCAGGTTAGCAAATGATTGGAATTATTACCACTTGGGACATAATTTTTTTTCAAAAGATGTATAATTTGGTCATTTGATTGTATGTAGATTGTGTGTTTGCTTGTGTGGGTGTTGTGTATGCAGTCTGTGTTATAAGACTTCTAGTGACAGTACATTTTATTACAATAAGACCCTAGAAAGTCTTGAATGCAATATTCATTCGCTGTATTTTGTTTTAGGTGATTGGAAATTGCTGTGTGCAAGAATTTCTTTCGGAAGCACTAGCCAAGAAACCTACTCTTCAGTCACACCAGCCTGGTATGTTATTTTTAGCTAACATATACTGAATGATGATTGTTTACTATTTTTAGATTGTTCTACTGTATTTTTCAAGTTTTATCCAATATTAGTTGAACGATTGCAATTCAGCGTCAACTCAATCGCAGACCACTGTCTTAGCAAGACGCTCATATCACAACAAACCTACCGTGAAATAATAGATTTGAACATATCAAAAGGAGACAAGACAAGAAAGTTACTGATGGACGTTGCACAGAATATTTCTTCAAAAACAGAAGCATTTGAAGATTTTTGTCAAGTTCTGGAAATCTGTGAATTTAGAGATTTAGTAGTTTCTCTTACATCAAAGACTACTTAATGTGAGTAAATCGGTATTGCTTCAAATTATAATATTAACTACATGTATAATTGTATTCATGTTATGTTAGGGTTTGTGCTGATTACACTTATGTATGTCCAATCTTGTACTAGTTGTCCAATAATCATACGCTCATGACGAATGTTGTTTGTCTATGATACCATCGTACATAAGAGTTTGTCCTGCTTGACAAACTTTCTTAAACAAGCATAAACAGTAGCAATTAGTTAGCTTGTCACAGGAGGAATGTTTATTCTCTCTGTTATATATATATATATATTTATTGCAGCTTTGATATTTTTACTTGAATATTTCCGCATCACGCGAGCGTTCTGTATTCTCCCATATTGTACGGTTTATATTGTACGCTCGTTGTAGCGAGCGCGTAGCGAGTAAAATCAATGAAAATTGTATTGTAACCGGTTGAGAAAAATTTCAAAGAAGCAATAAATCACTTATCACACTCGTCGTACAATATGGGAATGATATTTTACTCTCACGCCACATTTTCACTCGCCTTTGGCTCGTGAAAATATTTTGCGTGCTCGTAAAATATTTTCCCATATTGTACTCTGACTCGTGCTATAAGTATTATATATACCCCAACAGCTTCACAGCCTCTGCATTTATTTTGCAATATATCTCCAAATGTTTAACGGTAACCTGGCAGTCACAGCACATCCTGATGTGACCGCCTCTTTTAGGTACAACCACTGTTGGGGAAAATTGTTCACCAGATTTGACCTTTTCCACAATGCCTTGCCCGACACATCCCAATAGATCCAGTTAAAATACAGGCCTTGAATGAACCTAGCCTTGAAATGATTTGATGAGACAATATTGAGTTCAATGTCTTATACACAAAATTAAATATATAATAGTGATGTGCTTCAGCACAAATGGCAAGCAAATGGGCCTAGCAGCAAGCAGTAATTTAAATTTTAATTCGTATGATAATGATTAATAATTTTTTTGTTTTTGTTTTTTGTTTTTAATTTTGTGGTATTCTTTAGTAACACACAACACTTATGTGGGGAGATCGTCCCAGATTAGCCTTAGCTGACTCAGGAAACCTCGCGCACTCTGGGGCCAGTAGTTCGCTGCCACCAGAATCAGTCTATATCTCGCTCTATCAGCCTTCTCCAGCATACTAGCTCCCTTCCCGTAGGTTAGGATTAAACGGTCATGACAAGAATTACACGACGTATCGTGAACACGGATACAGAACAGACTTACTCACGCACGTGCTGACCAGAGTAGTTCAATGAAGGTCAGCGCATGCGCAACACAACGAAGAAACCATCCGGACATGCCCGGGGCACAAATCATACACAATAACAAATGTGACCACACCTACTTAACTAGCTAGTTACGAATAAAAGTGATATGATACACGCAATGATTACAAACACTAATATCTGTCTCTTTGCTCAGTTCAGATTCTTCTCTTCTCTTCTCTTTAAGTGGCTCTGCCCACAACTTACACACTTACACAAGTAAGAACAACTCTGAGCATGAGAGTGGTATCACACCCAGTGTTGCCATAGTGTATGACTTGATGTTAAGTGTAAATCATAAATTCTGGACACTCATTGCTACATACATTTATTCACTCAGGTATTTGCTGAATGAGCTTCAGTTAGAGGGTCTGTCTATAGAAGAAAAGTGACTATACAAGATGTATATACATTAAATTTATTGTAAAATTAACCGAATTTATATCCAAGGCCCATGTAACAAGACAAGTTTAGAATTTCAAATATTTTAGTACACAGCTATTGTTCGGGCCAATGATCATTGAATATTACGCGCATGCGCTATTTTTATATTGTTGTCAGCTAACCCTGTGGCTTACTTTAACAATATCTATATCAACGATATTCTTTGATCTTATAGTTTTATTCTATAATTGTGTTGTTGTCATCAATATCATATCTATTACAAATATCAGATCTAGTATCTATTTTGATCTGAAGATAAATAATGTATGGCTGGTTAATGACTGAACTAAATATAATCATATAAATCCAAGAGCTAGTGACTGATTTACAACCCGTTAGTCAATAGACAGCTAGTGCCTTGGCAGTCCGGTCAGCTATTCATAATTAAAACTTATTTTCATTATCACACCATTGAATGAAATATATGTTATTATAGAATACATCAAGACACACAACAGTAAATAACAAAACATAACTTAGAGACCTAATCATTTCTTTGCTACAAAATTACATGTACATCAGTAAGGTGTGACTACAAGGTTGCTATGGCAATGAATGCTGAACAAGAGTAGACTCTGTAATCAATTCTATTTAAATGTGATGGAGACAAAGTCAGAGAAATAAAAAAAAATGAGAATGGAACAATGAGAATAAAACTAGTAGATCTACTGCTGCAATAAATTAATAGTTTATTCAATACCTCTCAGCTGGGCTAAGAGTCTTTGAAATTTATATGGCTAGCAAAGTTGCTGAAATCATCCATTAGCGATCCAGTTTCTGGAAAAGATAATAGTATGGTAATATCAGTCACACCCACACAGATGTCACATTACCTTGAAGAGGTGGATTATGCTATTAATAGAGGGTCCACTGATTCAGACTACAGCACAAATAAAATCACAAGAAAATCAAATAAAGCAGTTACTGCTTCTATGCCATAGCCATTCTTCAAACAGTAGTAAAATTTACTAACGTACCATAGTACAAATTTAGAAGTATATAAATAATTTATAATATGAAAAAATCATCGTGATCGTGCAGGCTAATATGCTCTTGACCTTAATCATCAAAAAAAACTTCCTGGCAGTGTGTTGTCCCTAGTCTCGCGTAGCCAGAACCTTTACCTAACAGCTACGCTGGGAAATGTTCTGGTGGCATTAGTACATAGTACCAGTTCAAAAGGAATGTAATTAGTCCTTCACCGATGCTCCGCGGTTAAACCCTATGTAAACGTAAAAATACCGCACACACGAAAAACTTCAATGCCAAGGTAAATGCTTGTACAAAATATCACTTGCACTGTGAGAGAAGGATTGATATAAGGTGTGCATAACTGCCTTATGGCACTTATTGGTAGCTATAAGGTACAACATACTAGCTTATTCTCCTAGCTTATAACAGTGGCATTGTTATTATCAGTTTTTTTGTTGTTGTTTTTGTTGTAGTCAATATCAAACAGCAAAACTTTCTTATATAACCACCATATTACTCCTGCAGCCCTTCCATGTATCCTAGTGTTTTTCACCTTATTTGCAGCAAGTTCCACTGCCCAATTCCTCTACTATAGCACATAAGCGTAAGTCTCTGGACAGTGAAAAAGAGCTGATTGAGTGGCTGCGGTAATCCTAAATTGCTGACAACCACGACCGGAACCGCAACTTCCCCCTGAGATCTGGAGGGTATTGAACTGGTATGTACTATGTACTAATGCCACCAGACTCTTTCCCAGCGTAGCTGTTAGGTAAAGGGTCTGGCTACGTGAGACTATGTTGTCCCCACAAGTCACAAGCACAGTGTAGCCACTCCTTCCTAGCAAAGGGCAAACAAAAAAAATAGCAAGTATTACATAACTCATTGGGTGTTTTGTGAATGTCTGTACGCTATGCCAGTTAATAAATTTAATTTTCCATGGAGTCCAGAAACTATGCCGGTGTCACGGAAATATGGGTATCCTGTAAAATTGGGTATCCCGGCGTACCCATATTTCCGGAAATATTGGTATCCTGCCGTAAATTTGGGTACCCTCGCAGCCGATTGCTGGTAACACTTGTGCGTTCTCCTTCTGGTGTGCTCACGCTTACCTGGACCGTACAGGGGTTGGAAAAGAATAGGGAGAGTGTCCTGAGGTGGTGGGCAAAGTTTTTTTAAAGTTGATCTAGGCGATTTATACTACTATATATCGGAGAGGAAATAGCTATCATTGCTTAAGTTTTTTGGTTTTTATTGTAATAACAGATTATGTATTTAACATGAGCTTTGAAGCTAACTGCTTTATGAAGATTTCTCATGTATGAAGTTGAGTAGCTAACATTAAATGAAGACTCAATCTATTTTTTTTTTAATAATTTGTTTGCAAAGCAAAACAGGAAATACCAGCTAGCACAAGGCTAATATACAGGATTTCCAGAAGCAGAAGGATAAAAGGAAGTGACTAAAAAGTGTATGATAATAAGACAATACAATGCAACATTATCTGAAAATCCGTTTTTTTTAGAGAACTCTTGAACGCAGACTCTGAGGGAAGGGATACTATGTGATCGGGGACTCTGTTCCACTCATCAATAACTGCATATTTGAAATAGTGTTTGTGGTGAAGAGTTCTTTCAGCGAATACCTACAATAATTTCTGCATTCTCACATACTCATAGGAGTCACTTCTGTATTATTTAAAATAATAATTTAACATCATTACATTAAAGTATGGTCTATTATTTAAGTAAGTAAAAACAGACTGTAATGATCTACATGAAAATATAGAAAGTATTAATTATTCCTTCTCTTAGAAACAATCAAATTCGGTAATTTTTAAGATTAAAAAATGTAAAACGTGTAGATGTAGATATAGCTAATAGTTCATTCTTGTCTTCTGATGGTGGTATAAGGAAGGTAGGCTGGGGTGGGGAAAGGTGGGTGAGGAACAGTTTACAATTACAAATTAAATAAGTTTTTTGCCTCAAGTAGATTCTGCTTCTTTAATTCCATGTTTTTCATGAGTGTCATATCTTTCAACTACTCAACTATAACAATAAACCCTCTCATAGCAAACTCAATGATAATTGGAACTACCATTCTTGTACCATTTAGAAGTGTACACTTTAAAGATGCCTGCTTTTGAAGCAGAAGTGACATTTGCGAAGGATGGCATTGAACTTTGGTTGAATTAAGCTATTGGTTTCTTGAAGTATGCAGCCATTTTTAGTTCAAAGAAACCAATGATGGAATACATGATTAATGATCAAGATAGAGGAGAGGTAGTATTGACAGTCACCATAGATTCTGTAGAATTTTTTAGAATCGTTCTAAAATGATCTAAATCAGGAACTGTTAAAGCTGAACAGCTAGTTTGCTTGCATGTGATAAAAAATGATCACAAATTGCAATTCTATAGAGGAAAAAACTATAAGTATTCTCTTTACCTCTTATGTTATTAGGTGATCATTGTCAGCACCGAAACAAGCTAAAGACATTAGCGGGTACACTATACCTTATTCCAGTCAAATCCAAGTATTCCACCAGATGAGAGTAGATTCAATTCAGCCGGTGCCTCCAAATTCACATAACTATTTCATATTTTTTTTGCTTACTCTTAAAGATAACATTTATCATCATAATATTTCATAAGTAATGTGTGTCAATTTGTTTGCCCTCATATTTTGATTACTGATCAGGGAAGATGATTTATTAATTGATTTTTCAAACTCACCACAAGATTTCTGGTGTTTACACTCAAACATGGGATTCTCATTAATTTTAGAAAAAAAGAAGAAAAACTATTTAGCTAAGCAAGGTTATCTAGAAAGAAGAAACTGAGTATAGCTAACTAACTTGCATAGCCACAGATTTTAATAATATATGACCCTTTTCTTTCTTATTGCATACATGTACGCTCCAACTTTCAAAAAAATGCTTTAAGGACACTACAAGAATTTTCCCCCTCATTGTTAGCGAGAATGTTGAGCAATGTACATCCATGTTTAAATATTAGTGTCAATTTAATAATATAAAATGGCACTATGAAAAAAATATAATTTGTATCAAAACTGTTTTACCACCCTCATCTCAGTTAAAGAAATTTGAATGTGCCAGCAATGCTTAGAAGTTTCAAAATTATGTGAGGAAAGTTCAGGCACTTAGCAAAGATAAAATTTCTGTTCTAAAAATTAAAATGGTAAAAGAAATTTAGACTATATTTTAATACTCCCATTTTTAGTGTATATTCATTGGGCATGTTAACCCTCAGTGTGCATAAGTGCAAGTAAATTTGTCAGCCTCTACACATAATATTGTTGCTTGACACAAAGTATGTTTGCCCTAATTTTGAATATTTTAAAGGCAATAGCTGCATTTATCCTTATTACGTGGTTGTTCACATTACTCTGTATACATGTAGTTAGTTGCTCTAAGCAATATATTTTTATTTCTTCACCCATGTTATATAATACCTATAATATAATAAGAACATGCTCCAATCAGTTAGTAGCTGTAATTTACTTATATCAACCATTGATGTCTTGATTCAATAGTGAAGTATCACTGTTGGCAAAGTTTTCGGAAGAGAAATTGTGTACTTGATAGATGCTTCACGATAGAGGCCACAGTAGGCAAGGTAGAGTGGACTGGGAAGTGTATGCATACACACTCGTATACATACATAATCTAGTTGCAGGAATAAGAGTGATCTAGTTATGATGACTGTATTAAAAGTCAATACACAAATATTTAAGTTATGAAAGCTCGGTATGTTACATATGCAACTTTTGAAAACAGCCCATTGGGTGTCTCTGCACTACCAAGTCCTCCAGAAATCTTGCTGTTTACTTTGTGTTATTATATCACCATGGAGAGTTCGATCTCAGTTGACCCCTGAAGAGCACTTCGGCAAGAAGTCGAAATGTCGGGTTAAGTTATAATTAAAATATTGGCTGTTAAAATTCCTATTATTATAATTATTTCAGCTGAGAATGACTGAATCATTATCTTATGATAGATTGGAGTGCTGGAAAAAGATGCTGAGGGAGCCAAAGTTGATCAAGGGATACTAGAAAGAGGTGAATGGCTGCCAGATAAGCATATTACTGCTATAGACAGCTAATGAAGGAAAGGTTTCTAAAGAAACAGGATCTACAAGACACCCTTTTCCTACAAAAATTGTAATAATTCATGTCATTGGATATGATTGGCTCTGTGTGTCCAACAAGTTTTGGCCTCCAGGAACTGTGATGTACATGACTGCTCACCTGGCACTAGGTCACTTAGGTGGTGTCATGTGATTGTTGTCAGCATCAAAACAAGCTGAAGAAGTCAGTAGGTACACTCCACCCTATTCCAGTCAAACCCAAGTTATTCTACCAAATGGGAATGGATTTAATCACTTCCTGAAACCACAAGGGGTAATAAATATATAGTTACAGTAACAGACTATTTTTCGAAGTGGGCAGAAGCAGCCCCTTTTCCATCGAAGCATGCTGTTGGAATCTCCAAATTTATTTATTCAGTAATTTTTTTGCTATTCTTTAAATATGTTAGTTAGCTAGTTGTTTTTTTTCTTCATAGGTAATGTGTCGACTTGCACTCATATTTTGATTACTGACCAGGGAAGGGAATTTATTAATAGATTGTCCAGTGAACTCTACTCCATCACCAAAACTCACCACCGAATTACAAGTGCTTACCACCCTCAGGTAAATCTAAATGCCGTAAGTTGTAATTTAACAGCTGCATTTGTCATAATAAACACAGATTTCAAAATAATTTGCATTATCGGACTCCAAAACATTACCAAACCAAAAAATTGAGTATACTTTAATTTCAAATACATTTTAACAATCATTTTAGTTTCCATATTAAAAATCAATTTTCTTTTTATAGACCAACGGGCTAACTGAGCGCTTAAACTATACTCTTTGTCAGTGTTTGGCAAAGCTAAGTAATGAAGAGCAAAGTGATTGGGATGACAAAATTGATTGCGTACTCATGGGGTATCGGGCATCATTTCAAGGTTCAACAAAACATTCACTTTACTACATGCTTTTCCAGCAAGATATGAGGCTACCCATTGACAGTGATAGCCTCCAAGCATGTAAGGAAGAAAATGGTGATAAAGAGAAGCTGGATGAGGTCATGGAATCCTTACTTGAATCAAGAAAGAAAGTATTCAATGAAGTTGAGATCAATATAACTAAAGCACAGGAAAAAACAAAAAAATACCTATGATCGAAAACATGAAGTGGCTACTATAAACGTAGGGACAGAGACACTTCTGGAGAATACTGCTCAGAAGCAGAGAAAAGGTGGCATGCTTGAGCCTACATGGCTAGGACCATACATCGGCAATAGATGTATGGGTAAGGGGTTGTATGAGTTGTCAAGGAATGGCAAGATTGTCAAGACTAGGGCCAATATTGCACGTCTGAAAGTTTACAGAAAAAGAAGCTTACAAGAGATGCACTTGCCTTCACAAGATGATCAAATTATATGGAAGTGATATGTCTGATGGAGGAAAGATTGATAGTACTCATATGCCAGTAAATGTAGTACAGGAACACCACAAAAAAAAAACTAAGACGGGGAATTGAAAAAAAGTAATAAAAATTCTCATCCTATCCAGTTGAATGGTTATAATAGTGATGAATATGTCATTGTCACCATCACCTACAGATACAAGTTGCAGAGAGAATTCAGAATTGATACAACATTTGTGTTTAAGAGTTTTATTAGTCTCCTGTTTTAATCCCTCTAACATGACATTTATATAGTTTTGAAAAACAAAACAAAATAACTCAGTCAGCCGCAATAAGTTTTTATTAGCCTTATGAAAGAGTCTTAATAGAGCAAGAATACTATGAGTAGCTGATCAATAGAGACTAGCAAGTCTTGACTAATTTAACTATACTTTAAGTATTCTCATTTGCATGAGTCACAGCCAAAATGTCGATAACACATAATAATTGTTTTAGCTAGAGTTATACAACAATAGGCTTAGATAGCTAACTAAAATGTTTTTCATCTCACTGTAATTAATTTTTGTTTTACGTTTAATAATCAAAACAGTGCTAGCATGTACATACCTTCATAAATACATACATTGAAACGGATACATACATTTAAACGGATACATACATACATGCATACATAAATAGATTAACAAGAATGCATTCATGCATATCTATTGTAGTGGCAGGAACATGAGTGCCCTAGCTATAATAACTTCATTAATACTTCATGCAAGAAACTTCGTAAGTTATGCTCACTGTATATGCATAATGTTTTATACTGATTTACTTATTTTTATACTCATAGAAATGTTGAAAAATAGAACTCATATTACATGTATAACACTATCTGAATTTGAAGAGGTAGTTGAATTTCTCCTTTCTAAGTATTGTTGCAATGACAAGTCAAGCTCGGTAATGATAGGCTATTTGTCAATTATTCCAATGGTAATGTCAATTTTGTCATAAACAGATTTTTTCATACACAATGGATGTCTTGCTGCCAGAAGCCTTGTGTCTCATTATAATGGATTTGTTCAGTGTTAGCAAGAGTGAGGTATTTGTTATTGGATCATTTATTGGGTAAACAATCACTAATAATTTATTGTTTACTAGGCTAGAAGTATTATGTATACTTATGTGCGTAAGAACCAGTGTGTTCTACAAATGTCTCTACAACAACAGGTTTGTTCTGCTCTCTAGCTATGTAAATTTACCAATAGCTACAACTGTATCCGCAGCATCTGCACTTGGTCCAGAAAGCTGGAGATTATATGAAGACCTAAAGAAGAAGTTTGATGGTAGCTAGCTAAGTTAATTCAAAATTTCATTTCCATTCTGTAATGTAACTTACTTTTGTAGCAAAGAAATGTGAAGGAAATGAGGGCAAACAAGTGAAAGTAGCAAAAGTTACACCTCAAGCTACTCCTTTAAAATGTTATTTGCTAGATATTGAATAAAATGAATTAAAAGAATATTCCTTTGTATATAGCATGTATGTAGTAATAATATGTATTACATTATAGAAAAACCTTCTACAAGTCTGCAGCCGAGTTGTTCTAACTCAAGTGACACATTGAATAGTTCCAGTATTGTGTTGAATGACTCACCAGTATCCAATGATGAATGGAATTATTGGAACAAGCGGCTGGGATTGTTAACAGCTGATCAAGATATGTTAAAAAGAGGAGAATGGCTGACAGATAAGCATATTAATGCTGCAAGTGTGCTGATAAAAGAAGAGTTTCCCAAACAACTTGGTCTACAGGACACCCTTCTCCTACAACATTTTGACCAATATGCATGAATCAGAAGATTCTCAGTTTGTTCAAATAGTTCATGTCAATGGCAACCATTGGCTGTGTGTGTCAAACATGTTCTGTCCTGCAGGAACTGTAGACATATACGACTGCTCACCTGGCACTGGATTTTCACCGTCTCTTAAGCGACAGTTTAACCAGTCTGCCATGTGACAACATTTTGATTTGTGTGTGGATAAAGAGAAAAAAGATATGTTTCCAGTATCAACTCGTCGGCGAAAAAAAAAACACGAAGAGTAGAAACAAGTCCATGAAAATGGTGCCAGTGTTTGTACTTGTCGCCTACAAAGCTGATACAGTAAAGGGTCCATTAGTCAAGTGTTCCCAATGTAAAGAATGGTATCATTCAAAATGTGACAACATCGATTTGGAGTTGTATGATGCCAAAAACGACTGTTGTAGCAGGTGTCTGAATGCATTTTGAACTGAACCATTGATTTTGTAGCTCGTAGGCACGAAACTTGTAAACGTTTGATTTTAATTATTACTACTGGTATTTTTATGTCACTCAGCTAGTTAGCTATATTTTACATTACTACATCAATACATTTATATTGACATTATGTTGAGAGAAACTTGAAAAAATATACATTAGATCTTGCTAAGCAATGCTTGTATCCTTATATGCTATACGATCATACTTTACATTTTAGTTTTAAAATAGTAATGTCCTTAACATGTCAGTCTGCCTCATTCACCCTCACCCCAACACTATATAATACATTTAGCATTATTAACTTCCATGTAATCTGTTGTATGAATCTGAAATCACTATTAGTGTGTGCTTTCTTATGATATTATAAGCTTTTGCTCGTGCTATTCCTAGGATTGTTTTTCTCTTGGTGTGAACATATCAAATGAAAGTAGTCGTAAATCATTAATGAGCATAATATTATTGGTAAAAATAAAAGGAACTGCCATAAGCACAATATAACATAAGTAGCATATTATTTATCTAGCTAGCTAAGCTAGTTTAGTATAAAATTAAAGATAATTTCCCTCATTTTAAGCTCTGTTAGAAGGCTAACTCACTGGTTTAAGCTTTGCCCATTTCTCCTCTAGGTTTGCTTGTAGAAAGTAGCTTTAAAAAAACGCGAGAACAAACATACTACACAGTTTTAGTAAATTAAAGATAATTTCCCTCATTTTAAGCGCTGTTAGAAGGCTAACTCACTGGTTTAAGCTCTGCCCATTCCTCCTCTGCTCTGCCACTTCAACCCGCTCGCTCCACTCCTCAGTAACCAGTTTAATAAAATGGGGATACCCATATTTCCGCAGGGATACCCATATTTCCCGTAAATATAGGTACGGGGGTACCTATATTTCTGGAAGTATGGGTATGGGGGCACCCATTTTTTCGTAAATATAGGTACCCGGGACACCCATATTTGGGGATACCCAAATTTACTTGACACCGGTCCAAAATAGAACCGGAATAGTCTATAAGAGTTACAGGCGACTTGCTCTATATAACACTTTTTTGTTTGTTTGTTGCTATTACTGTTTATTTGTTGTGTATGTAGTGGACATTGTCATCACTTCAAGTTTATATTTTTGCATGTGTGCTATTCTTCTTAAAAATGTTTTCACTTTGACAAAAGTTCAGCTTACTTCTGAGTAATAAATTGTGTGTTTATTTGCTTTTTGTTCATGTTCTTTTTTCTTTTTCTTTTTCTTTGTTTTTCCCTTTGTCTTTCGCTCTTCTGTATTGCATCAAATGACATTTGGTAGTATTTAAATTACTCAATTCTCCTATTGTTTTTGCAAATTTTTGTGATCTCATCTTTTTCTTATCTCGTGGTGATTAGACCTTTGTCAGAATGGAAGTTGTGTGTGGCGGAGTGATTGTGATAGTTAAGTTTCTTTGTTCGTGGATTGGCACTTTTTTTTACAAAGTTATCTTATGTTATTCGCCAAATATACTTCATGCATAGTTTACACAGAAAAACACATTTTTTAATTTTTAATGTGTTGTTGTTTACCAGTTCATTTCTTTTAATGGGTATTGTTTACAGCCAATTTTTGTAATTTTTTTATTATCCTCAGAAACTGATTGGCTCATTATGGGCAGAAGGTGAGAAGTAAGTGCAGAAACCAGAGTAGCTCGGGATGATGACAGACAGCACATCAAGCGTGGCCCTGGATAATGGATTCATCAAACTCTTCAAAACTTTTTAAAACTTTTTTATTATTATTAATTTTTTTACCACATACCTAGCTAAGAAATTAATCAGTATTGCTGTCAAAGAATTCTATATAATATCATGTTATTAAGAAAACATTTGGAATACATATAGTATACATAGTATCTATACACTGCATGCTGTGGTATGACATCATCAAGAATACACAGGGTATACTCCAGCAACATACACACATAGTATGGTGTACACCTGGTGTAAGGTAATGCACAGTACTCCAGTAATACAGTCTTACGAAATATACACACTGGTGACGGAAGTAAGATAGAGTCACTGGAGTATGCCACGTGTATAACAAAAGTATGACTTTTATACACTGGTGTATTATATCCATTGCATGGTGTTGCTCATTACAGAGTTCACTGTTAAATGTTCCACTGTAAATGCATTTATGGAATATTTTGGTGTGTAATAATATACCCAGTATAGTTAACCTGGTATATACAGTTATAATAATATACATTAGTTTGTATACTAAGTGGCCAAAAACAGTATTTGTAACATCGGTGAACTATGTACGAGCAATCGTCCCATACACCATTTGAGGACTACCATGCAGCAGTTACCAGCACCAAGTGAGCATGTGAAACATCTGATAGTAAACTCTCTAAAGTGAATTACCTCTCTGTTTAGTGAACTTCACTTTGCCCTCTTATACCCATTCCAGTAGAAAATGCATGGCCCCGCTCCCCCTCCTTAAAACTAATATGAATTTTCTGTATTAATAATTATAATTAATGCAATACATGATATTTGGAGGCAATTTATAAACAACCTTCAAAGGCAAATTAACTGATTTGTGAACTGTGAACCTGGTCCCAAATTGTTCTCAGTTCAGAGGTTCTACTGTATCAATTATAGTGCATGTCAGAGAACTCTTGGGATTTCATCTAACCCCAACGTCAGTTGGGCAATCACCTCCTACAATACTCATAAACTGTGCCATGCTGAGACCATGCATCACAGATCTTTGCCCCCCCCCCCCTCCCCCCACTAATTATTGGCCTTCATGGATATAATGTTTGTGTCATTTCTACAACATCATCATTATTGTCATTTTAGCTGCATTGATTAATATAATTTTAAAAAATCATTTGTTGTAGCTCAATAATGTAAAACAATGCAACCATATTGTAAACTCAACTATAACAAAAGAAGGAAAAAAAAAAGAAAAAAAAGAAAAAGAAAAAAAAAACAATAATAAAAAAAAAACATTAATCCTTTCACCGCCATAGATGCCATATGGCATTCTGAATTTGGTCAGCGGTTCTCCGTAGTTTAAAAAATTGATTATCCAATACAACATTCCCATTTTTGGTTATTACGCTGCTCTGACGTAGTACTTCCTGTAATTAAAAAAATCGAAATGATAGCACAGGTGTTTAGTTTTTCTACCGTTAAAAATAAGAGTTGTCTGTCCTTCCGAAATATTTTATAGTACAATGTTGAGAAGCTCAGAATCCATCAAATAGAAGACGTATAAGCCGTGTACTCCGTCTGAACTCCATAGCAGCTCTGAGGTCATCAGAAATTGAGTTTCAGTTAGCTAGTACCGTTGGCAACGGTAAGTCTGAAGTTTTAGCTATTCTTTGTGCGGACTAATAGACTTTTTTTTTCATCACAGTAAACAGTTTAGTCTGAATTTGCTTTTAAAATATATCTCATGCTGAATGTCTGTGCAGCAAAATAATAAAAAACAGCAACATTACTACATTTTCATGTTACCAAAATGGTCATCATAAACTTGGCAGTGAAAGGGTTAACAACAAACATGGAACCCTAAATACTTGAAATACACTCCCCCCTCCCCTCCCCAACAGACACACACACACAAAAGAAACAAACAAACAAGGCTATTCCTGGATCCATCTTGGTTTATAGAATTCTTTCAGTTTTTATATCCTTTCTCCAGCCCAATTATTTTCATTCCAGGTATGTTAGTGGGTGTGGTCTGTCACTGGAAAGTTGGGAACTATATTAATGAGGGAGGGAAGTGTGGGTGGAGAGTGTGTGCCACATTTACATATAACAAAATTTGCTTCAAAATTTGCACTGGCCTGACCTTATTTGCTATCTATTAGAATTCACACTTTCAACAACACACCAGAGTTGGGGTCAAATATTCCAAAGCATTTAATTGTGAATGCAAATATTTTATTTTAGAATTGTATTTAATTAGCATTGCAAACACTTTGAAAATACGACAGTGTTATGTGTATGCCACATACATTATCTGCTGTCACAAACATTATCTGCTGTCACAAACACATATGCACTTACACGTACACACACATGTGCAGGCACATGTACATACACATACACACACATATACACACATATACACACATGCGCGTGCGCACACATGAACACACACATGCACACACATATGCATACACATGCACACACCTGTGCATACACATGTGCATGCACACACACAGTGACCTCCAATGAAATATCCAAATGGTATTTCCACTTTCCTTTTCCCCAGGAATTTTTGAGGGACTTGCCCATTTATTTTCTCTCGCCTCTTTTCATTTCTGTTTTATATTAGCAATGCACGTATTTCAAACTTTGCAATTCTAAATTTTGCTAGTATTTCAATACATTGCAAATACATAGAGCCCAGATTCACTCAAATACAATTACATTGAAATTACTTCAAAATATGTATTTAATTGTAATTAAATACAATTGCAATGTATTTGACCGAACTCTGCCACATACCACTCGCCTCTCCCTGGCCAGTGCTTTAATAGTGAATGTGGTGAAGGAGGTGAGAGCAGCATATCAAAACCAGTTAAGAAGAATCTGATACCAGGTTCCTTCAACTAATCACAATAATAATAATGATTCAGTCATTCAGCTGAATAATTATAATAATAGGAAATTTTTCTCTTTTTAACAGCCAATATTTTAATTATAACTTAAATAAGAGTGCCCTCCAGAAATCTTGCTGTTTATTATATCAGGGTGGAGAGCTGGCAAGAAGTCGAGATGTTCGGGCCGACCCGCGCTGAAGAACAACCGACAATGTCAGAGATGGCAGCCAACGACTGTCAACCACCATCTCTGCCAACACCCGGCGGCAGGGAAGAAATAAACAAACCATAGTTGAACTTTGGACTGAATGAATGAACTAGAACTTTCTGTATGTTATGTGTATACTCGTCAGCATTTATGTACCCGGCAAAAGTCATGTCATACCCCGACCCTTTACCTAACTCCTCACCCTTTTCACCCAATTGTATCACCCGTATGTTCTTCCCTATATGTAGTTCATCTTCTTAATTTACAATATGTCTTATCTTGCGCAGTATAAGTTGTTGCCGCGGGAGCTTACGACAGTCCTTGGGGTGATAGCTAAAGTCATAGTGCTGCCTAGTGGGCTTCTGGTCCTTCGAATTATATCTTGTCGACGTCAACGGCCAGAGGTGGACGACTCTGCTGACCTGGCCCCCTTCACGAAACGTCGGGTTAAGTTATAATTAAAATTAAAATATTGGCTGTTAAAAAGAGAAAAATTTCCTATCAATAATAATAATAATAATAATAATAATAATAATAATAATAATAATAAGTTTTCCATTCAAAAATGTATAGGAAAAATCGCTGTTCAATTGAAATCGCACAGGGAAAGTGAAATAGCGTGTAAATAATTGAAATACCTCGGTAACTAAGTGGAAACTAAATGAAATACCACGGTAGCTAAGTGAAATAGTACGGGCAAGTGCGCACCCGTGCAGTGTTAGCCTTGGAAACGTACAGTTCGAGTAGTTTCTAGCTGGAAACAATGTCATTCTTTACCACAGAAGCTCTACCCGTATTAGATGGAATGTTTAAACAGATTAGGAGGAGCCATAATAATATGTGACCGTCTATGGGAAAACCGGGCACAACGCGGCGTGCGTAAATATCGAGAAAAGATCGATCGATTTCTTAAAAATGTATTGTTTCAAGCGGACGGAAGGGAACGGTTAGGTCTATTATAGCGGGAACGACTTAAGCTACGACGATAAAACTTGGAGAGCTCAATATCTGGACACCAACAACTCCGTAAGTGAAAAAAAAATTTTTTCGAAGGGTGCCGCGTTGTGCCTGGTTTTCCTATAGACAGTCACATATGTTGAATACGAAGTTCCAGAGGAAGTTAATCCTGAAATAAGGAGATAGTGAGTGAACGATACAATGTAGCTACAATTGCAAATGACTTTTTAAAAAGCTGACCTACTATTAGCGAGTGATAACACGATAACCTGTGCTATTAGGGATCAATAGCACTCGTAAAGCTTTTAAAATAGCACTACTCGTGCCATTAATCCCGAATATCAAGTTTATCTGTGCTATTATTCATACAAATAACAATATCATAGCAACAAAAACAATAATAATAGTAAAAATGACATTAACAATAGCAATAATAATAATGATAATAATAAATAATATCGCATAATAATATTAAGTAGCAAGTACTCTGCCACACAGTGCGCTTGAGTAACATTTTCACAAACTAGGAGCGCTGTAACCACATAACCGGCTCCGCTTTATCCGGCCCAAAATTAAAATTCAATCAAAATTCAATTGAAGCACACCGCAAGTTTACTTTAGCATTGTAGCGCAAGTTTACTTTAACATTGTAGCTGCCAGCTGTTATCTCCAGATCTAACTCTACCTTGGGTTGCTCTGCGGTAAGCAGTTACTGTAGGCTAATAATGGCTACCCCTACACCTTCAAAAAGGAAGCGTGTAGTTAATTAACTCTGTCATTTACTTTAATCATTAAAAAATCATTTAAACCAATTTTTTTTAAGTGGCTTCACATATCCAGAAAACTAACTTATCCGAACTAGGGCTGGTCCCATATAGGTCGGATATGAGAGGGTCTACTGTATGTACTTTATCTCTTAATTCTATACCACTTAGTTTAGTTACATCATTTGTCCTCTCTTGCTCTCTTTCTTCCTGAACCCTTCCCTCGTTCTTCTTGAGTTAATGGATTCCCTTCTGCTCCGTTATCTGCACCTCTTCCTGGTTCTCAGTGTCTCCGTATTTCAATCCATGATTGTGGACTTTGCCTTCCCTGTTCAGTCCTCACTTTCTCTTAGGTACACATGTCGTTTCCTTACTTGCCTCTACTGAATGATATGTTAGCCATTCAATTAGTGGCGCCATTTTACCATCCTGGCCCAGCTAATGAATTATTCATGAATACACACACTACCGTCATTGTCAAGCATATTATTATATAGGTAATGATGATGATAATAATAATAATAACTAGTGGTGCGCTCGAATAGCGCAAAATAGCGAAGCGAGCGATGCGTGTTCCCTATAATTGCAGCTATAGATACAGTTATTTATTTTGATGTTGTTAATGTTATGTCTGTCTGTTGTTTCATATAGATTCATTGGTGCTTCTATTTTATACCACTGTATGATGAAGGCTATAAAATTTAGGCTATGTATAATAAAGTTTAAATGTTATACTTTATGTGGTAAAACAAGAGTAATGAATTATTTTATTATTTATTTTATTAATGTAATTCGTAATTAGCTACATAGTATTGCTTTATATAATAAAGTTTAAATGTTATATTATTTGTGATAATATAAGAATAATGAATTATTTTACCATCAAAGTTATTGGCTTGTGTTTTAGACAGAATATACAGCTATTTAATTAAAAATGGCATACATCATTACAGTTATAGCTGATGTAAACTTTGTGGTTTAATAAAAATAAAAAATAAAAGAGTTTGTTTGGGTACTATAACATATTCAGAGGGAGAGCAGAGTATGTTAAATGGATGTAGATCTTAGACTTAGGTTAATTTTTATAGTTTTACATTAAATTTAACCTGTAATTGTGGAGGAATGTTTCCAGGATGCATGTTATTTTGAGCTGAATAGAGCTTAGGGATATGTTTATCCTGGCTACATCGACAACATTCCAATGACTTAAATTTCATTTTGGTGCCTGGAAACTTCTCCATACACGTTATGCAGACTGGGATAGTAATCGATGAGATTTCAGCATGAAAATTACGCATTGCTGTGTGAACTTGAGGATCATCAAATGCTGGAATAATATGGTGCAATGGAACCTGGGGATGTTGTCTTGACCTGTTCCCCCTAACTTGAGACAATCTAGTCTTCCGTTGAAGTGGTGTTTCATCAGCCAATCTCTGCTGTTGGTTAGTTGACAACTGCTCTAATCTAGAGGAATTTTGAAATGAAGATTCATTTGCTGTTCTCAACAGTTGGTTAGTGGACAAACAGTGGAGCCTGTGATCTCTTTCACTATCACTTTCAAACAAATGTGTGACTTGCTGTTTTTGTGACATTAGTTGTAGACGTTGCTCTCTGCATAATGGTTTCCTAAACGAAAATATGTCTCGTATTAACTTATTGAAGTATATATTTTATTTTATATTTACCTCTTGCATTCGTTGCTGATAAGCTGAAAGGCTTTGCGGTATCGAAATTGTTTGAGTTATATTTTCTGCAACTTTTTTTGCTGCTTTGGGTGTATATGAGAATGGATGTCCTCTGATAGATGCCTTTTCCTTCCTCTTGCAGTACAAACAGTACGAGTGGGGATATTAGCTTCTTGTTCAGATGGTGTGGCTGCATTTTCAGTGTCTTCAAGAGTAGTTGAGTCTACAGCTGTATAAAGTTGATTGGTACAGTAATCCTCAGGAATAGTTTACTAATAAATAAATTAGGAACATTTAATGGCTTTTCAAAAAGAAAGATTCTTTACTTTGCTACCTGCTTCTGTTTCGTTTTAGCTCTCCTCCTCCTTGCCCTATCTTTTTCATTTCTTATCTCTCTCCTTACTAATTTTTCTTCTGCAGTTTCTAACGCCCTCAAAGCTCTTGACCGAGCGTTTCTAACGTTTTGTCTACTGGGCATCGCTACTTCGTACGGTGGGTAAACAAAACAAAATGTTGCTAAGAAGGTTACCCGGCCCGCGCAAGCGCGTAGGAGAAAGGGTACACACGTACGCCCACGCAAGAACAAAAACAATTTCTAGACCTAAATATATATATATATCGCGAACTCATTAGAGAGTCAGCTCCGCTCGCTTCGCTGAATAATACCATAGTCTACCATGTCTAACGGTAAGTGCTTAACCATTCACTTACAAAAATTGGCCAGTGGGCGCTCACCCATTTTTTGTACATGCAAGAATTTGCACATACACAAATTTTACATACACAGCATTATTGAAAACCTGCACTGGCTGCACTATTTACTCGACTTTAACAAAACTAGCATAAGACACCAGATTTAATAGTCTTTAAGGCTTTCTGGACATACACCATTGATATTCTAGTCAGAAAAGTCAGCCTTCACTGCCGTCAATTTTGCTGGAAATGGCACAGCACAGGAACGACTTCTATTGCTGGCCACATAATTGACAAGGAATACTTGTTCGTGTATGCAATTTAAGACCTGGGCGTTAATATTTATCAGAGAAATGGACAGAGTGGGCACTGTCGTGATAGTGGGTGCCTACCCCGTAGAATACAATAATAATAACAATTATAATTGGTAAGCAAGTGAAGCGAGTGAATTCAGCTGCCTGTAATTCTTGCACGAGCGTCTTAAGAATCCTAATGAATTAAAGTTTGTGCCTACAAAAGCTGGCTATCCTTGGGGTAGACGTGAGGACTTGAAATTTAGTTACTTTGTCGATCAACAACACATAGTCGACTATGAGACCTATCATAAGACTGCACTACCATGTCAGCGTCATTACACAACAAGTATAGCTAGATCACTATAACTTCTACCACTTAACAAAGTGTAGCAGATCATAAGAGCTCCTGATAAAATACTATTATTACTTGACAAGTGCACTTTGACCTCAAAATGCTGCTAAATTTCAACTTTAGCGTGAGTGCGAAACACTACACTTGGGCTCAAGAATCTAAAAGGTTAGGAACAAAAAATTATGCTATTTAGCCTATTGATCTATGGACAAAAATTAAATTTTTGAGAATGTAATATTACTAAATCCTAAAATATAAGTTATCTCACTTACTAATTGTGTTGAAACACACCACTAGTGATAATTATACGAACAGCTTAGTCCTGGCAGCTGCTTATTGAAACACCACCTTGCTGTGTGCATGCATGTGAGCCTGTGTGTGTGTGTGTGTGTGTGTGTGTTAAGTTTCCATACACACCTCAAATTTGTATTGTTTCAATAGCGACAGCATAGCCAATGCTCTCTGTAATATTGTGTTGTGTTGAAGACCAAAGCCAAAGCTGAACATTCCACTAGTTATCATTTCACCATCATTCTAGCACGCACAATTCTTCTTTCATTATATGAATAATTCATGAGCTTAAACAGTTTGGTAAAGAAGCAAAAGTTTCGCAAAACCAAGTCCACAATCATGATAGAAGGACAGAGAGACTCAGAAACAGGAGAGAGAGACTAAGGAGAAGGGACTCCATCACTAACTGAAGAAAGGAAAGGAGTGGGATAAGAAAAGCTGAGATAGTTCATGAAAAAGGAGAGTAGGAGAGACAAACTGATGCAACCTTAACCAAGTGGTAGAGGATGATAATGAATAAAAATAATTTATGCTACCTGCATTTACTTTGCAATACATCAAGCGCCACTGTGTGGTGGGGTACTTGCCAGTAATTGTTAATGTTGGACCAAATTTTCCCGGCAAAACCTGCTACTAATATTTGGTCGTTTACACAGTATGAAATGGTATAACCATGGTATAAAATAGTTAGACCATGACAATTCGGGATAAATGCCCTTGGAGCGATAATTTTTCAAACAAATGGTTTAACTATTATTTACTTATTATGTAATAGTTTAACCATGTGTTTGAGGAATTATCACTGATAAACAACCTGATCCTGAGGAGGAAGCCCTAGGGGGAGGGTGGTTATCTAGCAATTCCGAAAGTTGCTGTGGTTTAACTATTTTTACACCACAGTTATTGCAAACAGCTTAAAAGTACCTTAGATTGCATTATTAAATATTAATTCATCTAACCATTTTGCCTATTCCTGTTGAAAATTCTGCAAGGATGTCAAAGGTATCTTGAAAAGTCTTCACTGGTTTAGTGTTTCTGGTATGCTTATCTTCTACTATTTCTCCTTCACACAATTCTAAACCAAATAAATAATATAGCCATTCTATACTAAGCCATATCTTCATAACTTACTACTACTTGTGGCACAGTTAAGCCAGTATCATCAGCAGTTTCTTCCAACACATGCTGACATGCCTATGCTTCACTGGAACACCAGCTCTGAATAGAGTATTGAAATGGGGAGTCTGAGCAACAATAAATGCTTTCCCTAGCCTGTCCAGCGACGTTAGAAGCTCGGTCGCAGCTATAACAGCTCAAGACCCACCCTCTGTATAGTCTGGCGTTGCCGACCCTTTACCCTCTATTAATACGGAAGGTAAAGGGTCGGCAACGCCAGATTACCCTCTGTAAGGCTTGCTTCCTAGAAAGCAAAATGGAGCTCACTGCGTGGGTGGAAAGGACTAAGGTCGGAGAGAGATGTGGCTTTAATATGCACTACTGATCGTACACACACACATCATCATACGTCCGTGTGAAGAGAACCGCCCTGTCCCAAACTTCAGTAAACACAGTCCTCTAGTTTGTCGATCATTACCCATATCATCCTAGAAATTGAACTACTTACCAATTTAAATTATTTTGCGGGTACAGTTAAAGCTTAAAAACTTTACCGGAGTTTCACTACTATTCGAGTTAGTGGCAGTGGTAAGTTAATGTGCTATTTGTCATAGTTGTAAGCCTTACGCAACAGTATTTACTTGAAAATTCATTGGCCATTAGTCTAACCACAGAAAGTCCAGTGGACACGGGAGATGGACGAAGCCTTCCAAGGTTTACGTAAGTGTTTATGTTCACATGCTGTGTTAAATGTTCCATGAGCGAAAGATTGTTTTGTGTTGTATACGGATGCGTCGGGTGGAAGAGTCGGTGCATGTTTACATGTTCGTAGAGAAGAGCAGGAGTTACCTGTGGCGGCTTTCTTCAGTAGACAACTAAGAGGTGCCGAGAAGTCATACTCCGTCACCGAGTTGGAGGGTGTGGCTGTGGTTGTCTATACAGATCATCATGCTTGCAGTCACTTCTGTCCAGCAGGCAGCTGAATAAGCGTCTCAAACGATATGCCCTTAAATTACAGGACCATGAACTCGATATCAGATACAGGCCTGGCAAGACCAATGGCAATGCAGACAGACTTAGTCATCAGGACTGGGACAAAGATGGGCTTGATTCTGAGTCAGAGGTTGTCCTGGGTTATCAGACTTCACCTACGGGCGAAGTCTTAGCCGGGGAAGATATGGGGCCTCCCTCCTGTGAGTGGAAGAAGATCCATGAGAAGTAAAGAAGATCAGGAAAAAATATTATTATTTTTGTGTCATGTTATTCGTTGAGTTTTGAGTCAGCTGTATATTCCTGCTATGGTAAAGGGTCGATCGCAGTTGGGCCAGTCTGCTCATGCGCGGTGGCCTCTGAACATATTATGTGTGTATGTCTAGTGTTTTGCTCAGCCTGTCTTTTATTTCATTTTGTGCTAGCTGTGTCCCCAACCAGTGCATAGACTTAACTAGCTTAAAAGTGAAATTGAGAGCCTATGCGTACCTGCAGGATACCAGTCTCGCTACGGACTCTGGTGGCGACTACCGACGGGATTCGATAGACTAATACTTCATTTGTGGTTGATTGCAGTTACGTCACCCACAAATAACATAAAGTATAATTGGAATAATTGGCGAGCGAGTGAGACACTTACTTGGGAAACACAATTGAAAATCGGGAGTGTGGCATATTTGCACTGTGAACTCGTAATTCATTGAACACGTAATCATTATGTTTAAAATCTCTTCCCGATCTCCTACTGCCTGGCGGCCATCACTAGCTAAAAAAAAACCTTGCATGACAGGAATGTTTGTTTATATGTTTGGACGTACGTATGTCATTTTGTACTTTGACCCTCGCATTATTGTGTTTGCTAGGAGGTCCATCCCGTCTCATATTCCATTAAACAGAATATTTTAATTTATCGATTTTTACCCATATGATTCCAAGAAATTGAATTGTTTACTGCTTTGAATTCTTTAGCGGGTATACAGTTAAAAGTTACAAACTTACCAGAGTTATTCATTTTTATTTGAATTAGTGGCAGTGGTAAGTTTATGCGCTATTTGTCATAGTAATAGGTCCTATGCAACAGTGTTGTTCCTTACCTGAATATCCATTGTCCAATAGTTTATAAGCATGAAGTATGTCAGTAAGCTTGTCTTAATAGGTTAGGTTCAAACCTGTGCTAACTTCTAAGAAATGCCTGTTGTTTTTGTTTTGTTTAGTATTTAAGTCAAACAGTTGCGGTGAGTGGTTACTATGGCATTGAAACCCCTTTACTATGGTATTAAAACCCCTTTACTATGGTATTGAAACCCCTATAAAACTCGAGCGCTTTTATTTGCCGGAGTGTTTGAAGTTAAAAACAATCACAGTACTGTGACCTAACTAAGTAGGCTTGCTCGCCATTTGTGCTCAAGCACACCCCTCAGTTTTTTATTTTTTATTTTGCAATATTCTTTACTAACACACAACACTTACACACACACATGTAAGAACAACCCTGAGTGTATGGCGCGTAAAGCTGCAACAAATAGCACATTAATCAAGATGCCTTACTGCCGCCACCAATACAAATAGACATTTACTCGCTAAGCTTGCAAGACCTAACTTCCATCATCTTGTATGCTCTGCTTCCGCTGCTCTTTGCCATTTTCTCTGACACTATCAGTGTTTTCTCTGGATTTTTTTTTAAACTTCTTACATCCGCGCTAATGCTAACATTGTAAAGTAGCCTTAGGGGGTGAGTAGGCGTTGACCTCTCTGAACTGCCATATATACCAAAATTTTCTATTGACATCCGCTAGTAAGGGTCTGGCTTCGCTCACCCAATTTAAAAAAAAACATGCCAAAATGATTAAATAATAAATATATATTATTCATTTGATACAGGAGAATATCACGAGTCTGTTGGCTTAGTATTTACGCGAGTGCCGCAGGCACGAGCGTAAATACCGCCAATCAGACGAATGATATTCTCGGGTATCCAATGGATAATAAATTTATTAGGTACTGCTCATGCGCGAATACCTTGGTAACAATTCTATAACCTAGGGGGACGTAATAACCCAACGTAATAACTATGAACACAGGTGATATGGAAAAATATTGCCCTAAGCCACATCCTGTTTACTTTAATGCATTTTCTATGTGGCAACAGTTATCAGGCTCTGTTCAGTACCTAATAATAACTAATATTTAATGGGGCACAAAAAAAAATCAAAAAAAATGTGAAGGGTCTAATGACTTGTTTTTTACTAGTGCTTACAGACTTCTATTTATTGTGATATTTAGCCATCCAGATAGCCACAAGACACATCGTGTGAGGAGTTGACATCTGGTTTCTACAAACAACTTTCAAGTAACTCAAAATGTATTAATGTATTGTTGTTGCTTTTGTCTTTGTTGTTTTTTTTGTTGTTGTTTGTTTGTTTGTTTGTTAACATAAGACTTTTTAATACTTATCACAGGAGGTGTATCTACCAGTTTCCATTATGGTTCATTTTCGTCATTAATTTTTATGAATAGTTATGCATTTTGCAGTCCATATTGTTACAAATTAACTTTAAGTGTTTGTTCAAAACCACATATTACTTTACAACTTTACCCACTTCTCATTAAACTAGAACCTTGCATCATTTCACTCTCAAGAGGAGGAACAACTTTGGGAAAATCAACTTCTGGGTGACCATAGCCCCCAAGCTCTCCTCAATACAATGGTTTTTATGATTGGACTATATTTTGCACTAAGAAGTGGAGATGAACACCGCAATTTACGACGAAATCCATACCAGATTAAAATAGTAGAATGTTCTGGTCAAAGATCATATTTGGAATATACTGAAGATAGCTATATCAAAAAATCGTCCTGGAGGCTTACAAGGAAGAAAAATTAAACCTAAAATAGTGATCCATCATGAAAACTTGGAGAACCCAGTCAGATCTATTCAAAAATATCAGTCTCTTTGTCCATCTGATGCTCCTGATGACGCATTTTACCTTACACCACTTCAGAAGCCAAAGGAAAATTGTTGGTTTAAAAATGTTCCAATAGGGCGAAATAAACTATCCAAAGCAATTTCAAATATGTGCAAAGAATGCGGAATTAAAGGATACAAAACTAATCATTCTTTAAGAGCCACAGCAGCCTCACGTTTATACTCATCTGGAGTTGACGAACAGCTTGTTATGGAGCGTACTGGACACAGAGAAGTGCTGAAGGCGTTCGCTCATACAAACGTACTTCAATGACGCAAAAGCAAGAAGTTTCAGACATCCTTAATACAGGCAAAAAAATTAAAACGAATACTATCCATGAAACCAGTGCTGTAACAAATGCAAGCAATCAATCATCTAGGAGTGGTACCTTCAACTTTCATGACTGTAGCCATGTAAACATCATATTTAATAACAGTTCTGCTGATAAATTTCCATAAGTGTAGTCATGTAACTAAACATCATGTTTAAACAACAGTTGTGCTGATAAACTTCCGTAAGTAGTCAAGTAAACATCATATTTAATGTGCCTTAATCTTCATATCTATATTATAATCAGTACACATCCTAGTTATTTAATAACTGATAAAATGAAATACTAAATTAGAAAAAAACAACAGAATTGAAATGTTTTATTATTAAAATCATGCATTACTGATTAGCCAAAAACAAATGCCAGAAGGGAGGATACTACCAGTAGTATCCTCCCTTCTGGCATTTAGTATCCTCCCTTCTGGCATTTAGTATCCGATGGCCTAGTTTGACAAAATCTATGCTGAGTAGAGTGCCTGCTTCACAATACAAAAAAGGAGCCAGCTATGTTCTAAAAGGAGGAAGGGTACCAGTGGAGAACCCCTGCCAGGTGGTGGGGAGGCCGTGGAAGAGAGGGCTGACGCAGAATTTGACAGGAGAGTCTAAGCTAGAGTTGAAGCTAGAGTTGAAGCGATGGTGGAAGAAATTTTGCGCTGGCAGGTAAGTGCTAGACCTACGTCAACAGCCCCTGGGGGCAGCAGTGCCAGTGGGGCCACCGAGAAATTGGCAAGTGAGACAGCAGAGAAGACTGGCAGCGGTTGCGGCACTAGTGGCACCACCGCAGCTGGTATGTTGGACTTGCTATTAAGAGCATCAGTAGGGGGTAGTTAGGGCAGCTGTGTTTCTCAACAACTTTGGGGGGGTCAAGCCAATTTTTTTTTTGGTGGGGTGTTCGTCCAAAAAAAAAAAAAAAAAGTATCTGGAGCTAGCCCCGGGATCTCCCACTTATTCAGAGTAGTGTAGCCTACTCTACTGGGGCAGGGATGGGTGTGAACCTTACAGGGTATGAGGCTCTATTATGGGGTAGATTAATGCTTGGGTTTGGGGCAGTCTTTCTTTGCAGCCTAGACTGGGGCTTATGGCCCACTTTGTCTGGGTTGACTAGTGTTCTATGGGCTTGTGGCTCAATTTCTGGGTGGCATTTATATGAGCAAGTGGCCCAAACATGAGTATAGATTAGTGTGTGTGGGTAGATGACTCACTGTAAGGTCAATTTATAGAGGTAGATCAATGTGGAGCATGTGGCTCAGTTTACAGTACTTATATAATGGGCATGTGGCCTATTTACATGGATAAATTAGTGATGTGCCTGAGCATGTGGCTCAATGTGTTGCACTGACATGTGGGCATGTGGCCCAGTGTACGTGGTTAAATTAGTGATGTACTTGAGCACGTGGCTCATTGTGTAGCACTCATATGTGAGTATGTGGCCCAGTTTATATAGGTGGATCAGCGAGGTGCTTGAGCATGTGGCTCAGTTGCATGTGTTCTATTTTGTCATGATGCGAGATTCACCTCTCCATGTAGTGTTGTGACCAATGTTTGTAAAGGCCTGGCATTGTAAATATTGTCAGGGTGTGCTGGGGAACGTTGGCAGCGAGACCAATGTGCTAATGGCACTGGTTTGTGTTGTTTCTGTAGGCCTGGGCATGGTTGATGAGCGTGCTGTTGCCGCCTTAGGGCTACCGAAGTCCACAGTGCCTGAGTTGGTTGTCTCAGAGAAGGCCAGCTGTCCAACAGATGGGGCAGCAAAGTTAGCTGGTGGAGAGGTCCAGAAGTTTTTGATGGGCGTGACACTGCCTATGGTTCCCACCAGGCTAGTGAAACGTATTCTGTCTGGGGAGTACGTAGATATGGGGGAATTATCCCAGGAGGCTCTTCGGGCAGAATTTAAGCGAGCCACAGAGGGGGAGGACCAAAAGTCGTAAAAGTCGAAGTCTCTCCGGCAGATTGCTGATCGAGATGCCTGGGCAGCTAGTTTTGCTCAGTACGCAGGAGTGGTGTGCCGCTCTCACCCGGGAAAGGCTGTGGCTTTGTGGGGTCACTTGGCTGTTGTGATGTCCTGTCAGAACAGGACCATTTCAGGGTGGTGGAAGACATATGATGAGTCGCTACGGCACAGCTACTCCTCTATGGAAGAGGCGACTTTTACCCTGAATCAGTGCCTGTACACTCAGGCCATGGTGGAGAGTTCTGAGTCCATGCAGCGGCCCACACCCCCAGTATCTACTCTGCCAGTTCCTCCAAGACCCAAGAGGAGGAGAGTACAGGCCTGCTTTGCCTGGAATGATGGCAGGTCCTGTTCGATTCCTTGCCGGTTTTCGCACTGCTGTGCTAGATGTGGTGGTGACCACGCTAGGAGGTTTTGCCCTCCCTTAGTTGACACACCTTCGGTGGAGGAAGGTCGCCGCGGGCTGAACTGAGGAGCGGCTCGTTCATGAACTGAACTGTATCTGTACTCATTCAGACTGAATTTGCTTGTGTGACACCACCCTTGTTATGTATGGTGCTATATATGATCATGAAATTGTTGTGTTGAGATATCAGTGAATGCCACTTGTTATGGGTAGGTGTTGGGGGACTATATAGATAGAGTTGGGGGTAGGAGTTGAGGGGATTGATTGGGGAAAAAATATATAGGCTGGTATTCTTTTCTCTACATGTTAGATGGATGGGTTATTGTACTCTCTGCTTGTTGCAGGTGTACTTGGTAATGCCTATGTGTACATGGCCGACTTGCTAGCCATCTGTGACAAACGACCAGTGGGTCTAACTTCGTGGCCTGACATTCCCAATTGGAGCAACATAGTGACACCCATGGTGGTGGGGGAGTGGAACAGACTGTTAGCATCTCACCCAGACCAATTGTATCGAAGGTACCTAGTCGATGGCCTCCAGTATGGCTTTCGGATTGGCTTTAGCCATGGAGTGGCTGATTGTAGAAGTGCCGTGTCAAATATGTCGTCTGCTAGTGAGAGGCCTAGTGTGATAGACGAGTTTGTTGCCACTGAACTTGCAGCTGGAAGGATATTTGGGCCGGTCGAGGCTATTCATTCTTCACTGCACATAAACCGATTTGGGCTTGTCCCAAAGGGTCATGGGTCTGGAAAGTGGCGGTTAATTGTAGACCTCTCTTTTCCAGCTGGAGGAAGCGTGAATGATGGGATTGACCCAGCCCTGTGTAGTTTACAGTATACTTCAGTGGATACTGCTTGTTAGAATATTCTGAGATTGGGTCAAGGAGCAAATTTAGCAAAATTTGATGTATCTGGAACTTTCAGGACAGTGCCTGTTCATCCAGACGACCGCCACCTCCTAGGTATGCAATGGAGAGGTCACACTTATGTTGACAAAGTGCTCCCTTTTGGCCTTCGGTCGGCTCCCAAATTGTATAATGCCATTGCAGATGGCCTGCTGTGGATATTGGTGAGAGTAGATCAAGTTACGGGCATCCACTACCTGGATGATTTTCTGATATTTGGTGCATCAGACTCGCCTCAGTGTGGGGAGTCTTTAAGCAAGGCATTAGCCCGGTGTGATGGGTTGGGCGTGCCAATTATCCCCAACAAAGACGGAAGGTCCTGCTACCAAGCTTGTCTTCCTAGGTATTAAAATTGATTCCGTGTCAATGACTATTAGCCTACCCCCTGAGAAGTTGAGTCGTCTGCGAGCCATGATCCGAGATTGGGAATCCAAGAGGTCATGTACCAAGAGGAAGCTTTTGTCCCTCATTGGCTATTTGCAGCACGCATGGCGTGTGATTAGGCCTGGACGTTCTTTCCTACGGCGCACGATCGATCTCTCAGCGGGAGTTAGGGCATTGCACCATCGAGTGCGATTAAATGCGGGGTTTCGATCAGACCTTAAGTGGTGGAACTGCTTCCTGCCGGTGTGGAACGGCACCTGCCCTATGTCCAGTGTTGTCAGGGAAAAACCAACGGTGGTACTGGCTTCCGATGCGTCGGGCTCATGGGGCTGTGGGGCATACACGTCAATGGGGCATTGGTTTCAGCTCAAGTTTCCTGATAGCTGGCTAGACGTTCACATAACTGTGAAGGAGCTGCTACCAATTGTCCTGGCCGTTGCACTGTGGGGACATCTGTGGAAAGGTGTAACAGTGTCTTGTAAATGTGACAACATGGCAGTGGTGGCGATTGTAAATTCTGGGAGAAGCAAAATGGACAAGGCCATGCATCTGATGAGATGCTTATCTTTCTTTTTGGCACAATGGGATGTGACTTTAGTGTGTCAGCATATTCCTGGTGTGGAAAATAATGATGCTGATGCATTTCAAAAGTACTATATGATGGGCCTGGCTGATTCTACACACAAATTGTACGCATGTGGGGTGAGGAGGTTCACGGGAATCTGTGCAACTGCTGGGCGAACACCTGTGCCGGCGGATGAGGATACATTATGCCATTTTGCAGCTACCTTGGCAGCGGAGGGTCTGCGACATAAGACCATTAAGTCTTATATGGCAGGAGTTCGTCACCTTCACATTTCCGAGGGTCACGGTGATCCCTTCTCTGGTGGACTTCACAGATTGCACTATGTCTTACGTGGTGTGAAACGTGCTGAGGGGATGTTCGGGGTGACGAAGCGTGAGCGAAGGCCAATTACTCCTGACCTCCTTCGCAAGATCAAGAGTGTGTGGGATCCTCGAGCACATGAGGCGGACATAGTGATGCTATGGGCTGCATGCTGTCTGGCATATTTTGGGTTTATGCGGATTGGGGAACTCACGGTGCCAACAGAAAATGGTTATGATGCTTCAAGTCACTTATCATGGGGCGATGTGTCAGTGGATGACCCAAACTCTCCATCTAGGATAGAGGTGCGCATAAAGGCATCTAAAACTGATCCTTTTCGTCAGGGAATTTCTCTATTCATTGGCAAAGTGGCATCAGATCTCTGCCCTGTTTCTGCTATGCTAGCATACATGGTGGTAAGGGGTAAGAGTGAGGGCCCCCTCTTCTGGTTTAGAGATAGGAAACCACTGACTAGGCAGAAGCTGGTTACAGCTGTAAAGAATGCTTTGGGAAAAGCTGGAGTTGATCCCGGGCAATACTCTGGGCACAGTTTCCGTATTGGGGCGGCTACCACTGATGCAGCTAGGGGGCTGGAAGATTCTACAGTGAGGACATTGGGCAGGTGGAAGAGCCTTGCATACTTAGAATACATTAAGATTCCAAGAGAACAATTAGCTGCATACACCTCAAGAATTTGTTAGCCACTCATCATTCACTCTGTTATTTGTGTTGATTATATATATTATGTTTCCAATGTGCTAAGTGAGTCTCTCTCCCCCTTCTCTGTCTTGGTCTTGGCCTGGGGCGGGTGGTCGTTCCTTCTTTGGCGGAATTAAAGGGGCTTGCCCCACCCCCTTTAATTATGCCCCAGTCAGCCCAAGCTGATTGGGGGTGGGGTTTCCGGCCCTACTTGTGCCAAACAACTCAGCTACTAGAGCTGCGGCTAAGGGGTGAGTAGGAACGTGAATGACTGGAAAGACAGGTAAGTTACAATGTATCTTTATAAAGTGAAGTTGATATAATTCATGGTTCACGGCCGGGAATGGCTGTGAACAATGGGGTGTGTATGGGGATGAGCCGCAGGATTAAACACATGCACACACATACACCATTCAGACAGCCCTATCACTGAAGTTTAGCATGTGGCCTCTAACACAAGTATTGTGTGCTTGCCTTCTGAATATTCAGGTCCTTAGCAACCTCCATTGATGATTCTCATGTCATCTCTGCATCACATAGAGATATTAGGTAGTCAATTATATCTTACAATCAGTGACAAAATTCCGCTTCTATACCAAGTTGTGGCGAAACACACTGAATTTTCAGTAAATTAGTACTTCACACTTTATATCTTAAAATCTCAATTTCTTAAAGTGAGGCAGCTAAGTCAAGTAAGTCAAGTACACAAGAGTTAACATGTGTAATTGTGTGACAGAGTGAAAGAAAACTTTCTCTATGTCTAACTCCACCCAAAAAATTATATTCCTCACACTTGGGGAGGTTGAGTACTACACAAATACAACTAGCTACTGTTTGAAACCAAACACAACAAGAACTGCTCCAACAGTAAAAAGTGAGATAATTCTTAAAACTTAAAATAAAATCTTATGCATATAGATAATTGTACCATAGTATGTTCAAACCGCCCAATCAAATTGCTCAAAATGCGGTGAATATATTTCATGTATACCTCATAGGCAGCGTATATTTTTTGCCCCGAGCTTCTTTAAACGGTCCAATCAAATTTACGATTGATTGCATTTCCTATGGCCTAAAGCCATGGTACTAGTTGGCTGCACCACTCGGTACGGTCCGTACGGAACTTACACTATCAAAACGTAGCAATCCGGTTGTAGCTAAAACTGGTATAGTGAATTTTCTGTAATTGAGAAGATTACTGCAGCAGTGATAATGCCGTTGCTGTAGCCATTGTATTGCTTAAAATCAATGAAATATTGGTGACATGCTTCAAACTTGGATGTTGATCTGTAATTTTTTTAGGACAAAATGAACTGTAGATTGAATGTGACCTTATACCGGATGAAAAAATAATCATGCCGTTGTTTACTTGCTCTTAGCAGTGAAGGTGAGCAATGTCATACTTTATAAATGAGGACCTAGGACTAACGAAAAAATTCGAGTCTGTCCCGCAGATTCTGGGACAGTTGGAGCCTATGAAATTTAGGCTGTTAACATTTCAACATGCATCTACATTTTCTCACAAAGAAAAAAAAAAGTTTTGAGTGTGCAAAGAAAAATATAACAACTGAATCCACTGTCTTAAAGATTTATGGAGCTTTACCCAAACACTGACAAAATAATCTTTATTATAACTCAGGTAACATTTGCTTAGCATCATTCATTCTAATAGGATAAAAGTTGAGGACAAGAAACACGACTTAAACACAGTTTTATGATGTTTGCTGTGTAGCTAAAATTAAAATGACACCTTTAGTGACTACTGACAGCATATTCAGAGATTTACAGTATATCTGGCAAAAGAGAATTCAGTTTTCAGGCCAGGAAACTACTCACCTAGACTTTGAAGCCCGTGTACACCTTAGCGCAAGTTTCCACTCTAGTCCAGTCCATGTAACATATTGGTATTACAGTCTGGCGGAGCCGAACCCTTTACCATTGGACCATCCACCTCATCTGGACCACTTGGACCCTCCACTTCATCCAGACCCTCTGTGTCACTGAGACCCTCCACCTCATCAGTACCCTCTGCATCATCCAGTGATGAAGAAAGCATCTTTCCAAGTAAGGAAGAAATGTGAAGACGTAAACTTCGTCATGAAAAGGGAGAGTTTATAAAAGTAAGTGCTACAGTGTAACATCTAGATCCATTTTGAATACTCTGGTATGCAATAGAATTTACGTGAGAAGAACAAGGATGATGTATTGAGTGCCAAAGACAGGGAAATTATGTCCAGTTTAAACTTGAGTGTGATCATCAGGTATTTATTAGTATGTACAACACTTTCTATTGACATAATGTTTTATGCGGTAGATTTCCGAAGCGAGTCTAAAAAGGGCTACTTACATTGGAAGAAAAAAGATCTTGAAAGGGCCCTAAGAAGTTCTAAAACAGGTTTTTTACCTACATGTAGACCTTATTTTGTAAAAAGGCTATAAATTGCAGTCATTTTTTCATCGTAGATAATCATTTCAGTGTTTTAAATTATTAACTTATTAATTGTTCTAAATTTGATTTGAAGTGGCATTTTGAATCATTGTTCATGCATGTGGACGCACATATACACCTGCACACACATTATGTCATGTCTTGCTGTTCGATTCCAATGACCCTATACTCGACTTCGCACAGAAGGACATAGACTCAAGACACAAACTTTATACCTCTGTATGGAGCTCTTTGGTGAGCCAGCATACATGTACACAGTACACCTGCTGCTATTCCACTGCATAATTTATGGTCGTGTGGAGGGGCAATTGCACTAGCATGCCACACTCTTACTCCAACTTGAAGCCAATCTCATGAAATCTTCATCAGACATCCTTGTGGAGGAACATAGTGTCTGTTGCCTCAAGGCCAGGTATCACTCACATATGCTGTTCTACTAATTGCGAGATGGAATGTCCTCATTAAGAAAAAAAATTCATGTACTTCTTACCCATACTTGTTCTGTTGAGTGACTTAGGATGGTTATAAATCCTCCATGGGTCCAGCAGTCTGTGTTACTCTAACAGATTCCAGCTAATATACATAATCTGCAGATACACTCATACACACTAGCATATATAGGCAGAATCCAAAGCATTATGAGTTGCATTTACAAGCTAGGGAATAGAATTATAGGGAGAATTTGGAGCATAATTTATATGATAATAATACACATGATCTTTATAATGCATGTGCAGATACATACCATGTTTAGCCTCCCCCCACCAGATTAAGCTTTCTGCAATAATTCAGTGGAGTCTCCGATAAAGGACACTCCAACAAAGGGACAATGTATTATTAATCTCTCTTAGAAAGATGAACCTTAAGTCTCCCAAAATTAATCCCCCTACCAAAATAACAAATAGAATATCCAAAATAGGACAATCTCTCTACAAGGGACAAAATGCCCTGAATTTATATTGCTCCCAAAGTATCATTTCTTCGTAAACTCCACTCCAGAAGGTCCATAATAAGAATATTAACAAGCCCAAATAGAACTAATTGTCACTAGAATCCAAAATTAAAATGCTATAAATGCACAAAGATTAGTATTAAATAGTACGATATCGTTAAAAATAATTAAGTAGTCAATTATTGAGAATAAAATAATGATGGAGTGAGAGCTGCTTCTACTGCTGAGCAGTTACTTAAACGAGCAGAAAACGATGAGGAACGTACTCGTCTTCTTGAAGTGTCCACTAAAGACTCTGGTGCATGGCTGAGAGCCTTGCCAGTGTCTGCTCTAGGCCTGAGAATGGATGACAACACAGTGAGGGTTGCTATTGGCCTACGATTGGGAACAGCAATATTATGGCGACATTATTGTCAGCTATGTGGGGAGGAAGTGAACACCCTTGGCAGGCATGCTCTCTGCTGTAGGAATAGTGGTGGAAGACACAATCGACATGCTGCACTTCCCCAGATGGAGTTACCCTAGCACCATGGTGCCTGCTAGTATGGAATATCACCTGCCCTGACACCCTAGCACCATCATATAGGGCTCTTGCTACCCAAGAGTCAGGAAAGGTTGCTTCCGCAGCAGAAGAGAGGAAATGTGCGAAATACCAAGGTCTTCCACCTGTGACTGGTGAATCCAAATTAACTAATTTCCTTATTCAGCGTCTGTCTGTTGAGGTAATAGCACCTCAGTGATGTGCAGCACAGGCACCTGACAAACTTTATAATTATGTATGCTTTAGTTTTATATATGTATTGCATATTATTTTTACTCTGTATTTACCTTGCATTTTCTTCATCTTTATTACACTTTGTATAGCTTTGTATTGTTTTATTCTAAAAAATGTGAGCATAATCTGGCAGGCCCTATATATAGTACACAGGTGGCACAGTTTTTTGTTTTGATTTTTCACCGCCAATGGGTTAGTTCCTCCAGCCTCTAATAAAATGACAATAGATAATAAATTATTACTGGTCAATACAATTATGGTTATACAAGAACGTTTATGTGTTAGTCTTGCTTGGCTACTTGAGCAGAGACAGTTATTTCTTTACCATCCAATACCGATAGCGTAGAATAGCCCACGTGTGATCTACATGCACCTATCCCTTCTTTAGATGAGGAAGACTTAGTGTAGGCGTGGTCACTCACACTCGGCAGCACTTCAGGAGGCACCCCAATGAACATTAATAATAGGCAGCAAAAAAAACAACAATAGACGAGCACACAATGAAATTGGGATATTAATGAAGAGTATGGCAGCAAGTGAGTCAGCCCAAACAAATACAATAAAGTATATAAACATTGTCCAAACAAAGAAAAGAAAACAAAAAAGAGAGCCGAGTTATTAATGAAGCCATACTAAATGTTTCATATTAGTGCTGGCTGGCGAAATTTTTCTGCACTTAACAAAATTTTGCATGCAAAATTTACTACATATTATAATTTCCCGCTTCAAAATAGTAGCCTTTTATTTTTCTTATATTGTTTGGACGCTGTTTATACTCTTAGCGAGACATATTAACTTAGAGCATTCCTTATGCCATAGACCAATAGAAACAGCTGCAGCAGCAGCAACAACAGCAAAATACCAATAATAATAGTGACAATAATAAATTGTATTGTCATTATGAAACTCTGCCCAATAGATAAAGAGTGGCAACGTGCCACACATACTAAACACACACACACACACACAAAACATACACACAACAGCAGTAACAACATCATCACCATCATAAACAACAACATAATAATAAAAATTATATTCTTCCGTGACATCCAAATTTTGTACAATTACACCGTAACCACGTAATTTGAAAGACTCTACATTCTTTACCAAACACTAGATTAGGATGATACCTTGCTCGCCACACTGCGTTGTTGGAGCTCACTCCGTAGTTCAATCATGAAGTTAATTATACTTTCCAGTTTTTGGTATGGATCGTCAGTATGCCAACAAAACTGATACTTCTCAATATTACTCCACTTGGCAAAAGCAAACAGCCTGTGGCTTGGCCAGATAACTCACCATATTGTATTAATTTTCAAGCACACTCACTTTGACACGCAGCTCATCAAAAATATGCTAGAATGGAGCCAGAAAGTACCTACTCTTGTGAGTCTTACTCTCTGTTTGGAATGTTCCTCCAGTGTATATGTGTGTGTGTGTGCATGCGTGCGTGCGTGTGTGTGGCACGTTGCCTGTGGTACAGCATAGCAGTCCAGTGTACCACTATAGCATCACTTGCCAACAAGTCAGTGAATTTTATTCATAGCTGTCCGGTGTTGCCGTCAAATGTCCATGGGCATGTTAGAAGGCCCGAACATTTCAAAATGATAGTATTCAAGCTTTATCATGTGTGATTAACTCATACTAGCCGGATTCATGTGTTTGTGACAGCATCTGGGAGGTTTGGGGGGCGTAGCCCCCAAGAATATTGGGGAGTGGGGGGGGGGGGCAAAGCCCCTCAAATTTGGGTGTACCACTCATGTGACTACTAACACAACAGGCTAGCATGGCATTTAACTGCAAGTTAGGTGGGGTTAATGCTAGGAGGGAACTCCTACGACATAATGAAAAGGGGTGTCTGCAAGGCGGGGAAAGTTACATGCGCCTTGCATCACGGGGGTCAGGTGGGGGGAAAAAGCAGGTGGATTTGCCTTTCCGGCCAGTCTAACCCCCTCTGGGAAAACGGAAAGAGTGGGAAACCTCAAATACCAATTTGTATATGCCAGTGAGTACATGGCTTCCAAAGAGGCAGGTTCAGGCTCTATCACGCCAGCTGAGGACAGGGCTGGTGCAGGAGAAGGCACCTCTCTTACCATTTCCTCACAACTGGTGGAGACCATTAGAGCTATGGTGGGGGAAATGCTCAGCAGCAGAAGGGACGCTGAGGGAAGTGGCAGCTCTGGGGGAGCGGAGAGATGTGGTAGGCAGTGGCAGCTCTGGGAGAGCTGGACCAGCTGCTTCTGGAACTAGTGGACCTGCTGCACCTACTGGAGGTGGGTAGACTTGGGTTTGTTAGTGCTAGCTTGAGGGGAGTTGTAGGAGGGGGAGACTCTCCTTAGGCAGCTATGGGCGCATGGGAGTTCTGGGTGCCTTGGCCAGCATTGATGTTCTGTTTGGTGATAATAATATAGTGGGGGGGGGGGGGGGGGGGGGGCTGGGATGGTAACTTGAGATTTTAAGATATAAATCTAATAACACAAATAGTGATAGTAGCAGGAAAATTATAACATGATTTTTTTATCATTCTGCTTGAATTTGACAATAAATTCCATAATTCTCTTGGTTATGCCAAATTTTGCTGTTTTAGCCTATTTCGTAATCTAGGTCTTGAAAAAAGCTGTCGCTGTAGTACACAGCAAATAACAGCTATGATGTAGCTAGTTTAAATATCTAAAAATGATTCCAAAGACCACAGAACTTTTCAGTTCTTGTAAAACCTCTTGGAGCCCTAAAACTTTGTCCAGAGATTTTGATTCCATAATCTTATTATGTCCTTGAAAATATGGAGAGAAAAAAAGCCCACTCAAGCTGTACTATAAGATGTGCACTATTTGGAATTAAGTATAAGCATTGAATTTGTGTTTATGAGTCTTATTTTCTGACTTTTTTTTATTATTATTATATATTATAGTACTTATTATATGAGTCAGAGTGTGATATGGCGAAATATTTCAAGAGCTGGTTAATTTATTTTCACAAGCCAGAGGGAGTGAAATAAAGCCTGAGAGTGAAATATCTAGCCATCTCATTCTGACTTAAGTGGTTTATTCCAATATCTTCACCAAGTAGTTTGTACTAGGACCAATAACTCTAGCATAAAGTTAGCCCTAAAACTCTCTAGAGGGGCTCCCACACCCCAGCTGATATTTTGGCAGCTGCTCTAACCTGTTAGGATACCTTCATTATAGAAAGATAATTGTAATAACACAAAAAAAAACTGGTAAGCCAGGTGGTTGCTATAACTACTAGGTAATGAGCTTGTGCAATACAGCCCATGAGATAGTACCATGTGATAACATTGTGAAGATATCTAGCTGGAATAAATATAGCTATATAATTAACAAATAACTTCAGATACCCCAATAGACCACACCCCTCACTTACAATTGTAGGACTCAGGACTCCTAGTCTACAAAACTTCCCACCATCTGCTGGAATATTAGTAGCTGGAAGAATTCCAGGGATCAAAACTGGCAGAGAACTATGAGATGTTGCATACTGGTCTGGAATGGAACAAAGGTACATATACATACACTCACAATGGTGTCTTAAAAGTACCTCTACATTTAGGACATGATTGTACAGTATTAGTTCCAAATGGCAAATGTATTACTGTATACTAAATCAGATATTAAAAGATTTACCATATATATTTATATGGACCTATATATTCATATTACAAAGAATTAATTCCCATCAATTAAAATTTTAATTAGTTCATATTTTAAATTCGGTGACTCTATTGTCGCTAAAGATCTGAAGCCACAACTAGATTATACTTGTAGGAATATAATCATTTGAAAGACCCGTATAACCTATTGCTACTTAATGTATCAGAAGAAATTATACTATTTGTAGAAAATATTCTTTGGCTATTCGTAAAGGTTTTGATCCACTCATTATTCCAGAACAGATAAGGTTGTTGAATTTCCTGTTGGTCCACATAGAGACTTACATGAGCTGCATATAGAGTCCTGAAACCACAATGGAGACTGAATAATTTGAATTCTGTAATTTATATTTTGAAAGTCTCAAAAAATTCTTCAATTATCTCAGAGATTTCAGTCATTCCTGCCAAGCAGTTTTCTCTTTTTATAATACACTTGTCTGTCAGTAACAACAATGGTGTATGCATTTTTTTTTTTTTTTTGGGGGGGGGGGGGGGGGGGGGGTCATTGCTGACATTTCACACAATTAATATATTTTGTTCTCTTAAATCAATGCTTATAACTTTGTATGTGTATAATTCATGAATAATTTATAAGCCGAGCTAGGTTGGTAAAGAGTCATCAATAATGGGTTGGTAAAACATTGTCAATGACGATAGTGGGTCAGCAAAAAAAGCGATAAAGACGACAGTGTGAGTATTCATGAATAATCATCACCATTAACCCTTTCAATGCCGGTTGCCTGTGGTAGAATTAAAAAATCAAATTTGAATTCTAAATGGAGCCCAAGTGTTGAGGAAAGTTGGCGTCGAAAGGGTTAAATATAGCTAGGCTAGCTCACTCAAATTGGTGCTGAAGCACAAATTATATATGCAAAAAGAATTTACAGTAATTTTCTTCCACTTACTCATCAATAGCTCCATGAATCCCAAACCCATAAGGTAACAATTTGTCATTTCCATCTATATGCCAACAGTAATTAGGGCCCTATTTAAAAATAATAAATTAATTTCTTTTCAAAACCAAGTAGTATCTACTTGCCTTGGATAGGTATATCCTTCTATTCAATCTCCTTTTCCTCCTTTCTGCTACTCCCACAGGATCCACAAAGCTTAATATTAGCCTGACATTCTCCCTATAATGTATATGCTTTGCAGTCAATAAAATTATGCCAAGGATATCGTAAGTATTTACCTAGAGAGGCAAGTGCCATGTTTTAGTCGCAATCTCAGCCACATTGCACGATAGCCAAGAAGTGACCCACACTGATCCATCTCATCCTGAGCAAATATATTTAGTGCATGAAAGATTAATTCTGTATTAAACTTACTTCAATGCATCTTAAGGCATGTCCCAAATCCTGATTAAGACACCTTCTTTTCAATCCCACAAGTGACAAAAATCATTTTAAACTTCTCAAAGGCAGTTTAATACCATGAATCAGATCAAGTAATGAAACAATAGCTTCATAAGTATAGCCAGCGTCGAAATAATGACGTATAAGTGCTGTGTATCTACCAGGAACAACCTGAGCGCTACCTGAACGGACCTCCATATTCAAGAAATAAACCGCTGGAAAATGCATGCGCATGCTCAGTACGATAGAACTAGGGTGGAAGGCGGGTAACTGCGATGGAAATACGGTGGAACTACGATGGAATTAGGATGGAAGTAGGATTGAAGTACGACGATGCGATGGAAATAGGATGGAAATAGGATGGAAGGAAGTGGCCCGAAAAAGCCACCATACAAAGCTTTTTAAGTCTCTTCTTGTGTATGGTTATCTCAAAAGATACTAGTATTTGCATTTGAATATCTTACATTTTGTATTTAAGCTATTTTAAGTTAGCAGAGAGCTAACAGGAACACTCCCTGAATTCAGTACTTAATGAATTAATTAAAACAAAGTGATAGTGAACACCATCATTTAGTTGCTATACAGGTAGGGCGAAAATATTGGACTTGAGCATCATTTAGTATACACACCAGGTTAAAACATTGGACTTGACAATCATTTAGTATACACACCAGAGGTTAAAACATTAGGCTGTCTAAAGTGGAATATGCTTCTGTTATACTCCACAAGTAAACATCAAGATTACATAGGGTATGTATACTACTAGTATAACTTTGTTATACATACGTGGTTTCACATAATGTACAACATATTTTTTGCATGGTGTACTTGAAGAGTTTACAAGCAGTTTGCAAGGCCGTCCATGTGAACTTACTTGCACACTTTTTGGTAACTACTTGTAAACCTTGAACACTTGTTAACTCGTTGCAAACTTCAAGTTCACAATTTGCAAACTATCCTTGTAAACTTGGGCTTTTGGCCCTGTGTATCTATTTGTGATGATGTCTTACCACCGCTTGTAGTGTATAGCAAGATACTAAGTATACTATATGTATTCCAAGTGCACTCATAAAGACAAAATATATAGCATTATTTGACAGTAATGCTGTTTATTAAATAAATTTCTTAGCTGGATATGTGGTAAAAAATGAATAAAAAAAAACAGTCTAAAATTTTCTGAACAGTTCAATGAATCCACTATCCAGAGCCACGCTTGGCGTGCTATCTGTCACTATCCCAAGCTACTCTGGTTTCTGTCATAGCTGCAGTCCTTATCAAAGCCCAACTTACTTCTCACCTTCTGCTAATATGTTTCTGAGGGACAATTAAAAAAAAATTATAAAAAGTAGCTGACAATACCCATTAAAACATGAACCTGGTAAACAATAACACAATTAAAAAAGTAAAAATGTTTTTTTCTGTGTAAATTACACCTGCATGAGGCAAATACCATGAGATAGCTTCAAAGAAACACCATATCACAATCATCCCACACACTACTTCAATTCTGACAAATCATAGCTACGGGTCCTGTGGTTATCAGGAGAGAGAAAGTAAAGAAGAAGAAAAGAGAAGATAGACAGAACAGTTGTGTGTGTGTGCATTTGATGTATTTCATTTATTAGTTAGTGTATTTTCTGTGTGGTACGTTATTTTAATTTTGTAAATGTTGTGCATTAGCTATATTGAGTTTTATTGCATCACTTGTGTACGTTGTTTCTGCCACATACACAAGATCTCATTGGTCATCGGTGAAAGTGTCACGTGACTGAGTGTGACCTTACATGGTCATTTCTGTGTCTTGTATAAAACTGAGGTTGTGTGTGTGTGAATTTGTCTCACCGTGGTGCTTGTATCTGCTGATTGAGTTTCATCTTGTCTGTGTGCTTGTTCTTGAATTTAATCAAAATGTGACTAAGTAACTGGCCATTGAACGGCGCAACCGGCAAGCTACATAAGACTCAGGTGGCAGCGAAACCATCGAACTAGTGACTTCCAGAGAAAGACAAGCCTGGACATCCATTGGTGAGCTCGGAGATCTAACCTGTAGTTAACCCAACAGGTCTAGTCACCATGAGGAGGAAAACTGAGAGCACAAAAATTAGAAAAAACAATGGGAAAATGAGCAGTTTAAATGCAACTACATGTCATTTTTTGAAACAGAACAGCGAAAGACAAAGGGAGATAGAGAAGGAAAAAAACACACACCAACAAACGAAAAAATAAATAAATAAAAAATGTTGTCAACACACCTGAAGAGTTGATCATTTATTCAATTATAGCAATCGCATAACTACGGCTGAACATTAACAAAAAGTTTAAGACAAGTTAAATTTGTTATTCAGGTAAGTAAGCTGAGTTTGTTTGTTTGTTTTCTGTTGTTGTTGTAGTGAAAAAAATTATGAAGAATGACAGACATGC
>WLWD01002169.1_pt1 | contig 77199 bp, 62 predicted proteins | sample 6712731 | NCBI WGS metagenome assembly WLWD01 (sample SAMN12718690, study PRJNA576275) | sponge metagenome | isolation source: marine sponge | host: Mycale hentscheli | place: New Zealand: South Island, Marlborough, Capsize Point | collected 2014-11-01 | reverse complement strand
GTGATGGGGGAAGTTGAGTGATGGGGGAAGTTGAGTGTGATGGGGGAAGTTGAGTGATGGGGGAAGTTGAGTGTGATGGAGGAAGTTGAGTGTGATGGAGGAAGGTGAACCTCAAAAAGCCACAAATAATGTTTTATCCATTCTACTTCCTATGTACTTACCTGCTTGTGCCACTGCACCGCACAGGTGCCACTGATGGTCCTCCATCAGAGGAGAAGTTACTTGAGAAGGAGTCGAAGAAGTCCACCATTTTGTTGACTTCAGTTTGTATCCGATCAACTTGTAACTGTAAGGGAGAAAAAGTCGTTGATATTTGTAGCTTAAAGGCACCTCCTCCCCCCCCCCCCCCCCCCCCCCACCCCCCCCCCCCCCCCCCAAAGCCACCCACCACATACTCACTCATAAACACACACACATGTATGAGGATATTAAAGTCATAAACACACACACACACACACACACACACACACATGTATGTATGACGATATTAAAGGGGAAAAAAAGTCTACAGTATATTATAGTAAAGGGCAAAATAGCCATCAATTATAAATGAAGAAGATGAAAGTTTGTTTGCAGCTGCTCTATATGCAAGTAGAAATGTGGTAAAGTACCTCATGCAAGTGTTTCTCTGGAGGTGCATCACAATGCTGGTGTGCCCTATAAGCTACAATACATAGTTCAGTGATTATAGAATTTCAATCCCTCTTTTTTTCTAGAATCCAATTTTAATATTTATTATAGAGAGAGGAACAAAAGTCCCTACAAAAACCATGTTAGCTTGCTGGCCTAATAAATTGTTTCTCTTCACAGGATTACACCATTGCTGATCAAATGTACTTCAGTATAAAGACTGACGTAAAGGGTAGCATGTGTTTTGGTCACAATACAATTAGATGTATAATACTATGTTAAAGAATACCAGAGGACACAAAATACACTTTAGCAACTCCATCCCATAATGTCAGCAAACAAGAAACAAGACCAAAGACAAATCCAATCAGTATGCTCCATCCACCAAACCGGACAATTAAGTCTGTGGCTAGGGGTCGATGTTTCGACAGAACCAGCACAACCTCACCAGATACCCAGACATGTCCGAGGACACTAAAACACTCTAGCCAGGACTTGTCAAATTAGAGCACATTCTCCTGGCCATCAAAGCGCCCCTGAGGCTATCACTAACTCCGCCTTTCAAACAGTGTTTGTGCTTGAATTAATACTTAAAGTTCAGATTTCATTTATTAGGAAAGGCGAGTAAAATTGAGGACTTATAATATTATATATATACAACTTATATTTCTGTTCTTACTCTACTGGGGTAAGTTAAATGGGGGGATGACCAGAGCCGGGTAGGGTAGAAGGAAGCTGCCACCAGAGTTCTGGCAGGCTGATTTAGTCCTAGCCTCAGGTCATTAGGCCTTAGAGGGGTTGCTGGAAACACTTAGTGTATGTTTCAATACTATAACCAGAACTGAGTAACTGAAGTGCAGACAGCCAGATATATAGAAATACTGTCTGAATGTGGTGTGAATGATTCAGGACATAAGGTGGTGTATAGAGGGACAAGGGAGTGGAGGGAAATAACATAAATGCATTAGTTACAGAGTTCAAGTTACAATTAGTGAATTGGATGGAAATGTGTGCAACTGAATGAATGTGTATGTTTGCGTGTGAGTTTTATGTACAAGAAGTTTGTCCTGAAGGTGTGGTTATTTCACCACACTACTCTCAGTAAAACTGAGTGAAATATGAGTTTTAACCAACCGCTGGATTAGAGGAATTAGTGCAAAATACTGGTACGCTCTAGTTGGTAAATCGGCAATGGCTACTCCATGTACAAGTCACAGATACACATGATAAGTCAGCAGTTCTTTTCTCTGCCATAATAACCTCCAAGTTGGTGCATAATAATATTAATATCATTGTTTGATAAAACAATAACTAATACATATAACAGTATTTCTGTCAAAATTTCCAAACAAGTACAAAAAAGTTTTCCCCTTTGTTTGTAACAATCGATCGGCCTATTCACAACTGTAATTCCTGCAACTTCGTCACTCCAGGAGTAAACCCCACCCACCCAGCTGGGAAGCCACCAACTCCAGTTGGTGTGTAATGACCTGATGGTGTTGTTTGTGTGTTGAGTAGATTTGCCAGACTCTATTGTGCAACTGTTACTAGCTGGGAACAATGGCCAACAAATCTGAGCTTGCACACAACACAATACTGGGCAGGTCTTCCAACCGTCTTTTAGAATGGACACCATAAACACGTTGGAGTGGAGGGTTACTAACAAAACTGATTCTGCAATGAGGGGAAAAAAATATAAAAAAGGGTTTGCTATCAAAAGCTTTCCTCTATAACCCAGGGCTGCATTTTAGGGAGAGAGAGAGACAGAGAGAGAGAGAAAGAGAGGGGGGAGACATTTTCTCCCTCTAGAGAAGTCTTTCCTAGAAAAATTTAGTACCAACATTTTGAACAGTGGTGTAGGAAGATGTTTCGGTATGGGGGGGCTCCAAGGACATGTTTAAAAGTGTTCATGCGAGAATTCACTTCATTAGATTGTGCCAAAAAAATTATGGGGAGCCCCCCCCCCCTTCCTACGCCACTGTTGACTGTGCAACATGGAATAAGCATAGTATGTTTCAAGTACTGCGAGGGTTATAGAATAAGATATCTGCACCTTTCTCTCATTACCCATCCCTAAATAGTTTATGCTCCTCCTGGATTCGTTTTAGAATTTTGCCCTGCAACATAAAATTAATTTTTTCTACAATAAAACAAAACAAAAACAACCAACAACAACTACAGCAAACAAACAAAAACAACAATAACAAATGGTGGGGTTATTTAAACTTCATATACCAATTGTGCAATCTAAAAAAAAATGTTGGGTCAAAAACATAAACTTAAAATACAATCTAAAACAAAAAAGAATAAATTTATTTTACGATCTAAAATATGTTTAGACAAGACTACAATAAAGACCAACAGTTCAAATAAGGGCAAGATTCAGTTCTTACAGCTGACAGCAGCAGTCTAGCTCTACCTGAAGGATACGCCAGCATATGCCGCCAGTCACATGACCCAACCTCACACACTAACACAGGCGTGAGATTGGTTATTTAAAAGGAATACGCATAATGAAGTCATACCCAGCCTTCACCTTCAGAGGACTATAAATATGCTTGTGTGTGCAATCAAACACTAAGAAAGGATTCCCTGTCATGCCATTTACATAATGTAAACCTGATTATGATTATTTAATTAGACCTCCCAAATAACAAGAACAAAACACAAGCATAATATACCTATTGACATTTGTAACATATCAATGCCTTTACTTACGTCTGTTGTTATCCGACCGAGATCCAATTCTTCTGTCACTCTGAAGCTAACATCTTGAATCGCCGCCTGCAGTAACAGACATTGTAACAAATCAGAGTGTTCTTCCTCCTCATTCATTTCTCTCACATCATGGACTGATAAAGAACAAGTTAGCTAGCATTGGATACGTTGCAAATAGATCTATGTCTCCCCCCCCCCCCCCCCCCTCCCACATCCACCACTACTCTTTCTTCTTCTATACTACAATTCTTTCACGACAACCATTCCATGATACTCATCCCATCCATACGCCCTCACACATATTGTACATCACACCCACACACTAATACATGCACAAAATAAAGCATTTAAAATACACAGCAATATGCACAACACACACACAAACACATGCACACACACACATACACACACTCTCTCTCTCTCTTTACTTCTGGCTGATTTATTACATAAATTGCCTACTTGCTTTCAAACTACCTTCGCTTGCCAACAAACGGAGAAGGCGTGGTCAGGGGCACAAACAAACAATTAATATTATCCCATAATGACTAATCATCCATTATACACGTCTGTAACAGCACGGCAAGAGCAGGTCTTAACCTCTACACTACTCCAGCACCTCCATTCCCCAACCTCTGTCCAAACCACAACAAGAACAGCATAGCAACCAGACTATTAACAATCCCTTCAGACAAGCCTCTGTTGACTGGACACTCCATATTCCGTCCTTAATCTCAGCCTGTACCAGCAAGTGTTGGCCCCAGAGATTCTGGCATAGATTCTGGCATAGATCACGGACCAGTTTGGCCCTTTATTCAATTACTGTGACCACAAATTAACATGATTATAGCAATGACTTAAGCTCTATGTGCTGGTCAGAGCCAAACCTCAAAAGTTGCTCAGGAATGAGAGCATACCATTGCACTAATCTAATTATGTGAAACCTCAGTGATTCCTTATTGTGAGGACCAAGAAATATTTGAATGAAAAAAAAAAAAAGGGAAAAAAAAAGAAAAAAAAGTTAACCTGGAACCATAACACTAAAACCAAAATTGCTCTAAAAAACTCTACCAAAGTCACATGATATTTTTGTAACAGCCACTTTAGAGGTCTTGGGGAGGACATGCCTACTCCATGTCACATTAATTACTAGCTCAACATGCGATCAACTGGAAAACTTTAGAACGAGCAAAAAAATTCAGTAACGCATGAAATCTTTGGAGGGTTTCTTTCACTTTGACTGGTTCCGAGGTGACTAATGCAATGATGCGGCTTCCCCACCTGGTCACCTGTACCAGGCAGGTGTGGAAACTGCAGAACTGGAACAGTCTGATCAAAACTTAGAGGTCAAAATAGCACTGGCTCAGAGAGACACTGACACACTGGGTCTAAGCTTAGCACTGCCCTAATAGAATGTTCTGACCTCTGCTCTGGGGAGGCTGTTACCATGGCAGAGTTCACAGGTAATTTTAAAGTGAGCTACTTCCAGCTTTCACAAGCTCATCAGTGCAGTCCGACTTCAAAGGAAATTGGTTTTAAGTTATGTAAAAAATGTCTGAGGGAGTGAGGGACTTTACAAGCTCATCAAAATGGCTTCTGATACAGCCAGTAGACCATTGGGTTCAAACATACAGAACAGCACATAAACTATATTGACTGGAATGAATTAGCTGTCTTCTTCTACCACTTGTAGAGTGGACAATGAAAAGCAGTAATGCATTGCAGAGATGTAAAAGAACTCAAATATTTAAGCTAGGCATGTCCTGCTAATTCGTGCTTTGCCAAAACAGAGACTCTTGGGTACAAGTTCAAGAAGTATATCGTCAACTTCCACCTTAGAACTCTGGACATTTGATAGCAAGACAGTACAATAAGTTAGCCTTCTCCCTCTATCATTTGTCCTGTGTGTGACCTTAACTGGTAAGCTAATGTATTGATGGATAAATGTAGCATTTAATAAGTGGATATTTCCACTCTGAAAAATTGTACAACAAAATAGAAATTAAAAGAAACAATTATCACTTTCATCCATACATAATTCAGAATACCCCCTCACTGTGCAATTACAAAATAAATAAATGATGACAATATATATAAATAATTCAGCGAAGCGAGCGGAGCTGACTCTCTAATGAATCCGCGATATATATATATATATATTATATATATATTTTTTTGTTAGGTCTAGGAATTGTTTTTGTTCTTGCGTGGGCGTATGTGTGCACATTTTCTCCTACGTGCTTGCGCGGGCCGGGTAACCTTCTTAGCAACATTTTGTTTTGTTTACCCGCCGTACGAAGTAGCGATGCCCAGTGAAACAAATTCTGTGAAAGAGAGACAAAACGTTAGAAACACTCGGTCAAGAGCTTTGAGGGCGTTAGAAACTCCAGAAGAAAAATTAGTAAGGAGAGAGATAAGAAATAAAAAAGACAGGGCAAGGAGGAGGAGAGCTAAAACGAAACGGAAACAGGTAGCAAAGTAAAGAATCTAAAGTAAAGAATCTTTCTTTTTGAAAAGCCATTAAATGTTCCTAGCCACACCAAGCATGCATGGAATAGCTGCAATTACAGGGAACATGCATCGCTCGCTTTGCTATTTTGTGCTATTAGAGCGCATCACTAGTATATATATAAATAATATACAATGCCAACCTGCCCAACCAATGTTAGTTGTCTGTGTGTCATAACTTGGAGTGTGTGAGTTTCACTAAAGCCAGCACACAGAACAAACATGGAAGGGAAATTTGACTCAAAAGACAAAGGAATCGAAAAAAAATAAATTACTTATCAAGCAATGCTCACAAACCAAGCACATCCATCCCATAATGTACACTGTCGCAATAGCTCAAATGATATAGGTAAAAATGTATGCTAACCCCTCCACTGCTGGATTGTCAGATGATTTGCAAGGTACCGGGATATACTGTTAAATGGCTGTTGAGGTAAATATTGGTAAGAAATCTTGTTGCATTGTTCTATTATGCTTCAGAAATACACTTGTCTATCTTCAACACCTGGAGCAATCACTTTTGTCACTTTATTACAACTTCTCTTTTCTAAAGCTTCACAATTATATTGTCCTCTATTGTGTTCTTGTCAAAACCGTTAGCTTCTTCACATCCCCTGCACTGTCTACAGTAATCAGTTTGCTATAGTATAGCAGACTCCACTTTGCATCACCATTGCACCTCAATCGAGTCTGGATGTTTGAGAAAGCTGTGACTTTTCTGGGGGGATTACAACCCCTTTACCGGATCAGATACAACAGTGAAGGGGTTGTACCATTGCAAGTTCCAAGATTCTTTTTACTTTTCATGACTTGTTACATTTAATCAAGCTTTTCTTATCTTAACGGTCTGGAACCAAGGGGTATCAACTAAGACACGTCCATAATTCAGAAATACGCAATGGAGAAATAAACATAGTATTAATTTAAACAACAAGAACGAGACGTGTAAAAACTCGTGGTTTGTAATCTTTGTTGTTTCATAGATTTCCAGTGATGCAGAGCAACACCATCTTCCCAACCACATAAACAGCTAGACATTAACCTCTCTTAGCTTTCTCCTTTCCTTAACTGCTGCCACTATCTCATGCAGCCTGTCCTGCTGGAGTAGCTAAAATACTACGCTTGCGTTTACTGTAGGTGTTGCAACCTCTGTTTCCAGCACCGCCAGCCAGTGAGTTCCGAGAATAACCTGCCATAAAGATGCTGACTGACTGCTGATCGCACAATACCTCAAATAAGTAACACTCGAGAAATATTTTCTGTAATTATACTCTCACTTAATTAGGTAGCTTGCACCAAAGCCTTGTCACATAATTGGCTGTTTGTTAGCGTCCGGTAGACAGAGGTGTTGGCAACTCAAACAAACTTATGTGAGAGGTGCAAGTGTACGCATGTTTTTTAATAAATCGTTCTAATGGATATTGTTTGCAGGAGTACGAAAACACGAAACACAGGTTGCTTCACAATGGCAGCCTATAGTAGAATTGTACGACACCCATTGTGTGTGTGCGTGTGTGTGTGGTTGATCCTCTCATTATAGGCAATCAATAGGACCAGCTATGTATTTCAAACCAAATTAGTGCAGTCTTCTCTTTATACTTCTCTCCACAAGTTGCTGACCACAGCGCCTTGTGGATGCAAGGTGGCATTACAGGTGGTCAGTGCCCACAAATACACTAGCCACACACCATGTAACAATAGAGCTGGCCCCGGCATGACAACCACTAAGGCAATGTTGTTGGTCCAGTCCTACAATGGTGGGCTGGTCCACAATGCTACAATGCGATGTTACGAGAGCGTAAAATAAATGTTGGCGTAAATATAAAATCTGTGGAGAGATGCCCGCACAACGAACTTACATCACGTCGACACCAATTCCAGCTGCTTTCCAGTCAAAGTGGGGAGAAGAAGTAAAAAGTTAGGCTACTGGCAAACTTGAATTTTCATACAAAGACATGCCTAGTGGTGACCCTAGGAATGTGTGTGTATATCTCCTCCAGCAACTGATCCATGTGATGCGAACAATCTTGCAATTCTTTGAAAAATAGTGAGAACATCTCCAAATACATACACTGATAAGGTAACCACACAAAGTTGGGGCTTGAAGTCATTCCAGTTACAAGCAAGGCCCTAAACTGGCATTAGGCATTGGATTCCCTGGTAGCTATGCATAAGTCAGCTGCCAGTCTGAAAGCCATTCAACACACCTCACACATACACGGCTACATTAACCAATTAACTCCATGTAAACAAGCCATAAAGAGAGAGTCTAGGAGCCAGTTCTTTCATTCTCAAGATGTGCAAGTCAATATGGAGGCAATTCACAGGTTAAGCACACATACACAAAATGGACTTCACCCCCTTGTGTGTGTGTATGTATGTGTGTGTGTGTGTGTGTGTGTGTGTGTGTGCGTGTATGAGATGTGTCTTTCTAATTACTTTTCTTGTCGTCCCATTCAAGTGGCAAAAATGTGGTAAGTTAAAAGAAATAACGTGCAGAAAATCATTAACGGTTAAATGAGCAGAAACTCGAAGTGTTAAAAGTTGTGTATGCAATAAATACTCATCATCATCATCAACAACAACAGCAATACAAGGATGGAATAACAAATCAAAATAACAAATTTACTATTTCACCAAACATACTGAAAGGGGGCAAACAGGAGCATTCGTACCTGCTGGAAAACATTTTGCCCCACACGACTAAAACCAGTATGAGTATTATAAATTCGCAACACACAATCAGGGTTAGGATATGTAATTTTTACCCTCCTAAATCTAAACAAGTTTAGTTTTATTTGCCCCTTCTAATTAGTCTTCTGTATGCAGCTCTAAATCTTATTAAAATTGCTGTTTCATGCACTGGATAGTCTATCTGATGCTTGCCAAATAAACGCATAACATATTGCAATAGCAAGAGGAGGCCACACAAGAACGGTAGACTTCCAGAATGCTAGCTGGCAGAGGCTAAGCCTCAAAGCTGCTCAAGTCTTTGTTCCTTAGCACCTGGAAAAGACCCCTAGAGATGGACGTCGGCCAAGGGGCAACTAATTAGTTTCTAATATCAAAAAATAAGAGAAAATCCGAAGCATTAGCTTATGGCCAGGGAGGGCATGTATACTCAACAACAAGTAAATAAAAAAAATAAAAATAAAAATTGTGTCCCAGACATTGTTACCGATATCTTCAAAACATCCAACCAAATATTTGTGCATAAATGCATTGGCATTCTTATAACTCCACTCCCCCTATTCTTTCTTATGGGGGGCGGAAGTATCTGAATGAACTAGCATTCCTACATTAGCTAGCTCATCGGCCAGGGCACCCATTCCATGCTCATCAGCCAGGGCACCCATTCCATGCTCATCAATTCACTGACTCATTAAAAGATGCCAAGTTGGCTGAAACCTAGCACGTCATGACCAACCTTGTGACGGACATATATGTACATACAAGCATTGGTTGCAGTCCACTGTCAAGTAGGCAAACTATCTATGAGTCAGTCCATCAGCAACGAAGGAGAGAAAAAGAGTGGTGTAAGGCAAGTCCGTGGATAGAACTAAACCAGACAATATTTACGGTCATTGTTAAAGAAACGAATACAATTGCCAGAAAATGTGTCTGTGGTAGAGAAAATTCATTTATGCCCCCCCCCCCCTCCCCCGAAATGCACTACTGTTTTGTTTTGTTTTGTTTGCTTGTTGTTAGAAACCAACTCAGAAGTGGAAGGATACATTCAGTGAGCTGCATACTCCGTCCTAAAGCACTTCTTCCCGAGCTGAGATAAGCGGCAGTGACATCATTCCACCTTTGTGACTTATACGGTAGATTAATAGTGAGCTACAACTATCTGCTCTTAGCAACGATGAAGGCCAATGTCCCCATACAAAAGTGAGAAGCGTTCCACTGTAATAGATGCTGATGTCTGACAACATTTGTAGCAAGGTGACTGCCTCATTAGTCAGAAATAGGAAATGGTCCCAGATACTCTTTTTCTTTCTCTAGAAAGAATAAGTGTAAAGGCGATATTACACGGGTCATTAAGTTTCCAGCTTTACAACTCGGAGGTCTAGTAGCCACACCCACTTGTCACACAAAGCAGAGATTCAGTCCAGCCACGACCACACACCTTGACTCGCTTCAACAAATAAACAATCCCGAAACAGTGAGAGAGAGAGAAAAAACAACAAAAAACAAAAAACAAACAAACAAACAGCAATACACTATCTGAACCATAAGCAATAATTATTTGGTATCTCAAAATAGCAGGGAGTAGTGAAATTTTGGTCCTTGCGACCTCTTGAATGACCTCAAACCAGAGCCACCACAAAACGTGCTAATTTACCATCCATCACTTGGCAGAGGACCTCTAACTTTTGCAACACCACAATGGAGACCCTTGGCAGTTCAGACTAGATAGTCTTAGTCAAGGCCAGCTAGATAATTACATATGTCATTGAGCAATACCTTACCCAATCCTATCACAGTAGACGTACATATCAGGTGATGAAGAAGTGAGATATGACTGTCATGGTATAACACAAGCACTTTCTACCGGGCAACAACCATTGACCACATTAGAGTACTTTTTGTGAAATGTAAATACGATTTGTAAATCTTCTATGCATCACTAAGACAGAAATGTTCAGACAACTGGACAAGGGCCTACACAACCAGCAATTAATGAAGTTGATACAGTGCAAGTGCTAGGCTGGCAATCTTTGGTTGCTTAGATCACCATTAGGAAATAGGAAATACACACCTACTGCTTTGAAGTTGACAAACTCTGCTTTGCCTGGTCAAACATCAAACAATTCGAGGCACCCAACCAATCTAAATATTCACGAGTTATTACTACACAGGCCGACCAGCTGCAATAATGCAGCTCTCTCTCTCCCTTTCTCCTACCATCAGCTCCCCTAGAAAATTAAATCTAGGAGTGCGAAAATATATACAGTGTACAATGTCACTGGACTCACCTCTAGAGCCTCAACGCCCAGGCCTTCATTTCTGACACGGTGCAACATGGTCGATAGGGAATCGACTGCACTTTGCAGTTCTGGCCTAGTGAGGCTTAACGCACACTCCGCAGATACGAAGAGAAGCGACACTAGGACTAAACTCGAGACTGCACTCCACGCCATCGCTTACTGAATACGCAGTCTAGTGAGATTGAAGGAGCTATTTAACATTCAACGAAATTACAAAAATAATTGCAGTGCTGAGGAAATGTACGAAGGAGTGCTGGATAGAGCTTGGAGAGGAAGTGGGTAATTTCATGCAATTATTAATTGGTGATGTTGCGTGCGCGCGCAATTCAAGCAAGCGTGAGTTTTTTTGTTGGGCTCCAATTTCTCTGCTGTTTTTGATTGTGGAACAAGAATTGAAAGGCTGGAGAATAGCTTATCTTCTTTGGGCTGGTACTGTGTAGCGGTCGCCGAGCTCTTACTGGTTATGCGGACTGCCTATTTATAGATAAAGCTATGGAGGAGTCTACTAAGATAATTCAAGTAACGAATATTGCTCCCCAGGCTAGTAAGCAACAAATGACTGAGCTTTTTAGCTACTTGGGAGACATTGAAGAACTCAAGCTTTACCCTGAAGAGTAAGCTTTTTTTATTATATTGAATAGGGAAAAAAAAGTAGATGAAACCTAATATTCTAATTGTAGCCCATCTATAGTATGGTATTGTGGTTCCAAATTGTTTTGCCAAAATAGTTGTTTTCTCTGACATGGCAGTCTACAGTAGTTTATAGTTTACACACAGTAGTTAATGGGCTAATTGGTCACCATTGATTGAAACTATGGTATGAAGTTTAATACCAAAGGGCAAGGAAATCGAAGCTCCTAAATTACCATGCATTTAATTTGTAGGGAGTATTACTGGGCTACAATTAACATTTTGTCCACAAGATATCTTTGGCACGATCTTCCGTACTTGAAATTAATTATTATTTATTTGGGTGTGTGAGAGGGACATTTCTTTCCTCATGGCTGAGGTCTGACCTCTGACCCTTAATTTGTTTCGTTGGCATTCTGAATGCAAAAAGTGGGAGAATCTTTCAACAATTTTTTTTGCCAATAATGTTAGTTGTTTTTTTTTTTAAAGCAAATTTAGCGTCACATTAGTTGAGTTGGTAAAGTGTCATTTTGCTAAATATAACTGAGTGTCATTTTTGAAATAGAGATTTATAAATATTGAGTTAAGGTCACTTTTAGTTGCTAAGTTGTTTCTCTTGTTGTAAAGACGACTATTTGTTTTGAGATGGTGTTGCTATGGTAATAGTCTTGTATCTTTTTTGTCCAGTCCTTTCAAGGAGGTCCCATCGAAGGTATGCTTTGTCAACTTCAGTGCAGAGGGCAGCGTTGCCACGGCATTGCATCTCACTAACACCATCTTTATTGATCGTGCCTTGGTCATTTCCATGTCTAAATATGGTAAGTTGGTGAATTATGTTTTAGCTCATTCCCACCCTCTCTCTCTCTCCTGCCCCTCCCATCCCATCCTCTTGCCACCTTGCATCCGCTTTATTATCAGTGTGCATGTGTGAGTGAGTTATAGTCATCTCGTCTGTCTGTTGATCTGTCTGTCTGTCATGCTCTGATTTTGGAGATTACTGACAATTTAACCATTGAATTAGGTATAAACTTACTCAGAACAAAGATTTAAGTACCTTTGATGTTAATAGAAAAATGTTTCATTCTCACAGCCGAATTAAAACTTAACCCCGACTGATTTTTGAGAAAATTATGAAGCAGTCCGCTTAACCTCAGATAATTGTGGGTAACGCCCCCTATTGGCACATTGTAATCACGTGAACAAATTCGTTTTTTGCTGCTTGCAGTAGTTCTTTCTTTTTATGCCAGAGTAGTATACCGAGTGTTGGAATTGAACTTTTTTGCATTGAAACTATACAACCAGGGAGTGTTCTTTACAGGTTTAAGCTTCTCTTTTGAAGACAGAATTTACGTCTACCATTTTTAATTGCACTGAAGCTACGTTGAAATCTAATTAGGTATATGCCAAATATATTATTCGATTGTTCTGAGAAATGATTTGTAGTAACCAGCTAGTGTAGAGTAGTGCTGAGGGTTCGCACCTTTGGTGCCTCACATTACGACAGCTCTCTCTAGATTATTGATTAGATCAGAGAAGTTTTACTGTATGTGGTTTATACCCAAATCTTGTAGTCGGTAGTTTCTGTGGAACCATAATAACAGCACGTGCTTCCTCCTACCTTAACACCTAGCTCTACTGTAGCTTTTTAATAATAATAATAATAATAATAATAATAATAATAATAATAATAATAATGATAATAACAATAGTAATAATGATAATAACAATAGTAATAATGATAATGGTGACAATATAATAAATGTACAGTGAAACGTCCATTATCCAAACTAATTGGGAGTTAGAGTATTCATGAAACCTAATTGTTCGTGTAATTGAATTAAATTTATAACAATGAAATGGCAATTCTTGCCGCTATGTCTTTTATGGGTACCAAAGTTCTATCCATTTTGGAAGCAAAAATTGTCAACTTTACCTGATTTCCCAAGTTCACATTCTTATGAAAGTACGTTTCAACGCTTGCTAATTTCAAACTTATTCTTGATAGAAAGAACATTTCTATTCTATTTAGCGATCTTTTTAGCTCTTTCAGCCATTAAATCTGCACGAAAATCTGAATGTAGCTGCTTTTGCAATAAAAATTAAAAAAAGGACGTGACCAAAATAACGTGCATGTCTTTTTTCCTCATTTAGTTAATTGACGTTTTGGTTGACTGACGTTCGGATAATCAATGTTCAACTGTATTGCCTATTGCCATTAATTATTAGTGATAATTTTGTTATAATTGCCAACGGCTGCTTACTGTGTAAAGAAAATGGTTCTAAATTTGGTATTCTATGCAGCAATTCTCTCTTTTATTCCATTCCTTTCCCTCTAATGCTAGAGGAACTTCCGGAGGAAGAGAAGGCCCTCCAGTTGGCAGCTCCTGCTGTGGCGGTGGCCGCCAATCAGTCCAAGTTAGTGGGGCACACAGCGCCACTCCTCCCGACCCCGCCTTCCATGACGACCATCGCCGCTGCTGCTGCGGCAGCTTCCATCGGATCGGGTAGTCTAGCAGGGGCTGTGCCCGCCATGGCTGCCGCTCTTGCCTCGTCTGTAAGTCACAGGGAGTGTCATGTGCTGGGTGGGTGGGGCAGCAAGATAACGAAGAGGGGTTTAATTATTTTTCTATATCCTCTTTTTTTTTTTTTGAAAGATTTTACTTATACCAATTCTTTTTTTATTTGTGAAATTCTGCCTAATGCACCCTCGTTTTATACTTGCGTAATTCTTGATGGTTAAAGGCTTATTTCTTGAAGTTTTTGACATCTTTTCTTAATTGTGGAGCAAGACTTGGTTGGCAATCAGTAATATGGTGGACCTGTTGGACACAAAGAGTGTTGAAGAGTCGCATTCACCATGCTCAGGGGATTCCCCTACTGACTGGTTATGTATTTCAGGATAAAGGAGATGTATTTCAGGATAAAGGAGATAAATTAAAGGAAATTGAATTAATTTAAGTTGCAGTTCGTTTTTATGATACTATTTATGAAGCTTTATGTGTTACATTGATGCTATTTTTTTGTATAATAATTTATCTTTCTACCCTTTACCTCCCCTAGATTGGCATCTCTGCCCCACTGTTGCCATCACTACCAGCTACAACACCAACTTCCCAGCAACCTCTCATCAACCTCGCCGGTAGCGCTCTCCCCAACCCGCCCTCTCTGACGGGCAACGTGGACCCTTCCAAGATAGAGGAGATCAGACGCACCATCTACGTGGGGAACCTGAGCAGTGGGGTGAGGAGGAGGGGGCGGGGCTCTGAGAGAGAGGGTGGGTGGGGCTGAGATTTTTAGGTAGAGGGAGTCAAAGAAGGCGATGGTGAAGGAATAGGAGGTTTATTGGTGGAATTAGTTAATAACAGGAAAGGCAGTTTTCCAATAAGTCAGGGGGTGTGGGGGTGGGGAGGGTTCAGAGTTTTTATTTGTGGATTTTATTAATAAAGAGAGTGGAAGTCTTCTCTTCTTCAGTTACCAAGGATGGTCTTACAGGAGACATGAGAACTATCACTTACTGTTGAGCTGTTGTAAGAGCCTTGGTGACTCGCGAATGAATCCACAGTGGATAGTGAGGGTAAATGTTGCAATGAAGTGTGGTAGTGTTGGTGGTGATGGTTAGATTGATCAAAGAGGTAGTTGTGAGGTTTCGTGGTGAGGTCAATTAGGGCTGTTCTGATTAGGGAGCAACACACGCACACACACACCTCTACGTATGTGTCTACCTGGATGGAGTCTGTTAGTCTCTGACTAATAGGATATCCTGATTACTATGTAGATTTTCAATTAGATTTTTCAATTAGATTTTTTTTTGTCAATAATAATTTTGTTAATTATTGTTAATATTATTATCATCACAATCATATATATATATGTGTGTGTGTGAATAATAGCACGGTAACCGTGCTATTCAGGATTAATAGCACAAGTAATGCAATTGAAATAGCACTCGGCTTCGCCTTGTGCTATTTCGATTGCTTTACGAGTGCTATTGATTCCTAATAGCACGGGATACGAGTGCTATCACTCGCTAATAGTAGGCCAGCTTTATTTTTATAAATCATTTGCTCTGGAACTATAGGATTAGCTTTCTCTGGAACTTTGTTTTTTTTAACCTACGCTCCACCTAATCTGTTTTTTAAAAAAAGTTTGATACGGGTAGAACTTCTGCGCTAAAGAATGGCGTAGTCTCCAATTAGAAACAACTCGAACTGTATGTTTCCAAGGATAGAGTTGCACGCGTGCACACTTACCCGTTCTATTTCACTTAGCTACTGTGGTATTTTACTTAGTTTCCATGCTAGTTACTTGCTATTTCACTTTCCCCACGCGATTTCAATTGAACAGCAATTTTTCTCATACATTTTTGAATGGGCAATTTATGTGCCATACTATTAATATATGTGACCGTCTACAGGAAAACCGGGCACAACGCGGCACCCTTCAAAATTTTTGTTGTTGCACTTACAGAGTTGTCGGCGTCCAGATATTGAGCTCTCCTAAGTTTTATCGTCGTAGCTTAAGTCGTTCCCACTATAATAGACCTAACCGTTCCCTTCCGTTGGCTTGAAACAATACATTTTTAAGAAATCGATCGATATTTACGCACGCCGCGTTGTGCCCGGTTTCCCTGTAGACGGTCACATGGGGGGGGGGGGGACCCTGGGATATCCCCCCCCCCCTATGATTTTCACCTATACTTTTATTAAAACATACAAAAAACAAAATCAAAAATAGTGATATAAAAATCAGAATTAACAATGTAATTGTAAGGAAATCATGTAAGTAAGTTCATGTAAGTTGTCAAACTAATTCATAAACGAATTCTTCTGTTCTGCAGTTTAAAAATATTTAAAATTTCTTCAAAATCAATGTCAGTAAGTTCAGGCCCTTCTATAGCAATTCTCATCAGTAGCTAAGGAAACGTCAGAAAGTCTATTTCTTAACCTATTCTTCACCAGTTTCATTGGCTAAATGACCTTTCAACTGTGGCAGTGCTCATTGGAATGGAAAGTAGTATGTTTATCAGGCAGAACATTTGAGGAAACATGCTTTTATATGCTTCATGCTCTTGCATTGACCGTAGTATGTCTTGCAAAGTAGGTCGTGGATTTCTCAACATGATGGATTTCTTTTCTTGTACAAGTGCCCTCCTAAATGTTTTCCACTCTGACAGAAGTTCGTCTCGATTTATCAAAGGAGAAGATGTGAACACTGTGCCATCATATTCCACAGTAGCATCATTGCCATAGAAATCTGCCAAAATTCTGATCTCTTCAAGACCATAAGTCAGGATTTGTCGTTCTTCGGCAGGAAACTTTGTGGGATCAAACACTGAAGTAGCTGACAATATCTTCACTGAGTCATTTGTGAACCTTCTGTTAATATTGTCGAGCAGGCTATCCAAATATGGGATAGCAACACGGTCCCTATATTGTTGAATAGTGATGATCCTTGCTGATCTTGATCTAGATCCGTGAATTTGTGCATCAACAACAATATCATGTTCTTCTCTCAACTTGTCAATTGTTGACTGAACAGTAGAACACCACTCTGACTCTTCACTTTTAAGACTTGTCAGCTCATCAATGAGAATTTTTAAAAGTGAAGGTATTTTGCTGAAATCAACAATCTTCCTTTGCATAGCTGAAATCAACAATCTTCCTTTGCATAGCTGCGTTTATCTTGGCCAGAGTGTCCAGTACCTCAGCAAGAAAAACAATTCCTGAGATGACCACATAGGAACATAAACCCAGAGCTTCTGCATCACCTGTTGCTTCGTACAGTTGTTGCTAAGTAATGATCAATGCTGGGAGCTGTTTTTTTATGGCTCGCATACAGCGTTCATGTGACAACCACCTGGTATCACTGGGCTGGACTATCTTCAGTTCAGGTAGTTGAAGGGCAGATTGAACTTCTTTAAGAGTTTCAGCCTTTTTAGGAGAGTAATAAAATAGTTTCCAGAGGTTGCTCATCATGCCAAGGACAAAAAAAAATACAACTATAAGGTCGCTATTTGACTTCCCCCCCCCCCCCCCCCCCTAGCAAAAAATCCTGTATCAAACCCTGTATAGTATATCCACTGGCCATATTGGTTATCTTCCATATCTTATCTTTATGTGCCAGTTGTGAACAGAGTGGTGTATGAGGTCACTAGTTTCTTCTCTGCACATGCACATGTATGTAGATACAACTGTCTGTGGTATGTGCAGGCTCTAGGTGCTATATTCACTTCTATGTACATTATTATTATTTATAGACTAGATTATTTATTCGTGTATTTGTTGTTATTTTCAGAGCATCACTGCTGAGCAGGTCATGAATTTCTTCTTGCCGTGTGGGGAGATTAAGTTTGTGCGTATGGCAGGAGACGAAACCCAACCCACCAGGTTAGAGGCTTGTTATAGGAGAATGAGGGAATTGGGATCTATTTAAAGAGGGAGCCTTGTTTAGTGACACTAATATCTGGGAGTGATTAGACTGTAAAATGGGATTAAGTGGTGCCCAAGACAGTGTGTGAAAAGTTGCATTGCTCTAAAGAAAGGTCACTTGCCCCATGTGATGATTCTATTTCTCTAAATCATTGTTTGTTTGTTTTGTTTGTTTTTGTTTTGTTTTTTTGTTGTTGTTTTTCCCTTCAATTACTGATACCTTGATATAGGAAATATTAAATGAACTGTCTCTCACTTCTCTAATAAAGCAACTGTTACCAAAACCGACTGTAATTTATTTATTACTTTTACAAGAGTTATGATGATAGTTTCCAGAGGGTATCATTAAGAATGTGAGCATTCAAATTCAATTAGAAGAAGACCCGAACTCGCACGAGTCTTGCAAAATATACAGGGAATAAATTATAGAAGATTTCTTTGTAAAAGTAATAAATAAACAGTCGGTTTTGGTAAAAGTTGCTTTATTAGAAAAGTGAGATACTGTTTGTTTAATCTTCTGTGCTGTGTGCTAAGTTCTGTGCTCATTCAACAAACAGTACTCATTTCACGAGATTTTTGTCTAATACTAATTAAGCAAGTTCTATTGTGAACATTCAAAAAGAGGTACAGAAAACTATGATCAACTTGCAATGATACCCTCTTGAATGGGATGTGATGGTGGGCATGGCACTTACATGATTCACGCTCATCACCACCAAAGACTGGAACGATTTGTCGCTCACTGCCGTCTTTTTGTGGGTGTGTCTCTGTTTCAGGTTTTCTTTTGTGGAGTTTGCCCGCCCAGAGTCAGTGCCTATAGCCTTGCAGTATAACGGGGCTATGTTTGGAGACAGGCCCGTCAAGTAAGCATTTGTTTTAACTCCGCCTTTTTGGGCGTGGTTTGTGACTCAGTTTATTCTTTATTCTCTGTTTTAGAGTCAACCACAGCAACAATGCCATCGTGAAGCCCCAGGAGCCCTCCAAGCAGGAAGCTCAGCGCGAGGTGGAGGCAGCCATGAGGAAGGTGAAGGAAGCCACTCTGGCCATTTCTGCCAGTTTGGAGCAAACATCCAAGAAGTCCAGATCTAGGTACATTGTATATGTTTGCTTGTTTGTTTGTTTGTTTGTATGCATGAGCTAAGGGTGTATATATACATACATGTTATGTGAGTGTGTATTATGTTATGTGAGTGTGTATTATGCTCTCATTGATCATTCTCTAGACTGATTAGCATGGAATTATTTTTGCCCTCTTTAAAAAGAAAACAACTTATTTTAATTTTAGAAGTTTTCTCTCTCTCTCTCGTCTACAGGCTTTTATTAAACAATACACAATTTAAAAATGTTTAACTGTCACCGGGGTTCGAACCCAGGACCATTTGTGTAATGCACAAGTGCTGTACCACTGAGCTACGACAAACAACAGGTTACTGAACAGCCAAACAGTTTTTTAAAGCCTGTGAAAGAGAGAGAATACATCCAAGGAGTAAATGAAGGTTGATAAAGATATCGTTGTATTTTAACTCATTTTATTTTATTTTTGTCTTGCTGTTGCTCAGGTCTCGTGACCGGACTAAGAAGCGTTCAAAGTCTCGTACACCATCGAGAGACCGTTATCGGCGCAGGTCTCGCTCTCCACGGCGACGCAAATACTCCAGGTCCACATCTCGCAGCAGTCGGAAGTCGCGCAGTCCCAGGAGAAGGTCGCGAAGCCCTCGGAGGCGGTCGCGAAGCCCGAGGAAACGTTCCAGATCACCCCACAGGAGGTCGCGTTCTCGCAGGAGGTCCCGTTCGCCCAGGAGACGCTCCCGTTCTCGAAGAAGACGATCAAGGAGTCCTCGGAGGAGCTCTCGCAGTTCCAGAAGGCTCTACTCTCGCAGCCCTCCTCCGCCAAGGAAGAGGACTCGCTCGCCAAGACGACGGTCTCGCTCTCCTAAGAGACGCACCCGTAGTCCTCGGAAGAGTTCCAGGAGTCCTATGAGAACCTATTCCAACAGTCCGCCGCCATCGAGAAAAAAGTCTCGGAGTCCCAAACGTCGGTCGCGATCACCTCGTCGCCTCTACTCTAAAAGCCCACCTCCTGCCAGGAAGCGTGACCTAAGCCCTGATAAGAAACAGTCTGAAAGTCCCCAGAAGATGGAGACAAGCAGCCCAGAGAGAAGCTCAGACAAGAGTATTGATGCTAGTGAGTTGCCAAGGAGGTCTGGAAGTCCGGAAAACGATGAAGGAGCAGCACCAGATGCTCCAGAAGTCAAGGATGGATCTGAATCTCCTTTAGTCTCTCCTCCCAGCTTCCCATCTGATGAAAAGCGAGAGTCTCTGCCGGTTCTTCGAGCGGAGTCTCTCAGCGAACCTGGCAAGAAGAGTCGTGAATCTCGGTCACCTTCCAAAGAGGCCAAGACAAGGAAGAGGCGGAGCTCCCAGTCGGTATCCCCTCCTCCGCGCAAAGATCGAAAGAAGAGATCAGACTCTCATTCTATTTCCCCTTCCAGAGAAAGGAGGAAGAAACTCGTGTCCAGCAGGTCCACTTCCAGGGATCACAGGAGGCGTGGCTCCCGGTCAACGTCTAGAGATCGCAGGAGGAGGCGAGGCATGTCTAGGTCTCCGAGGAGACGGTGGGGATCCAGATCTGTCTCCAGGGACCGTAAGAAGCGGCGAAGCTCTCGATCATTGTCACGGTCTAGAGATAAGAAGAAACGTCGCGGGAGTCAGAGTCCATCCAAAGACCGTAAACGTCGTCGTCTATCTCCGTCCTTTACCTCGCCTCCCAGGGAACGCAGAAAGAAGCATGCTTCCAGATCACCGTCGCCATCCAAGGATCGCCGAAGGAGGCGTGGTTCTCCGTCATCAGTGTCTCCTCCGCCCAGGGATCGCAGGAAAAGGCACGGCTCTCGGTCGCGGTCCCGAGACCGGAGAAGGAGGCGGGGTTCCACATCTCCGTCACCACGACGACGCCATCACAAGAAGCGAGTGTCACGGTCACCAACTCCATCTCGTGGTAGGGACAAATCAGACTCACCCAGTCCTTCTCCCAAAAAGTATGTTACTCTAGATTGAATATAATTGATAGGTCATTGTATTGCCTGCAGTCCTACATAGTTATACGCATACTAAATTTCACATGCATATAACCTCTTAATAAGATAGATCAACTATACTATTACTGCTCGATCTACGATGTCTTACGTTTTGTTGCTATATCCTTAATAATAATAGCAAATTTTCTCGTTGTAACAGCCAATATTATGTTAATTAAAACACAATATTGGCTGTTAGAACGAGAACAATTTCTGTTGTTATAATTATTTCAGCCGAGAACGACTGAAATATCTCTAGTGTAGGATAGTTCAGCTATTTTGAGTCACAAAACTATCTTTGTTCTACAAAATAGCAATTAGTATCTCCATTTTAAATTTCATCTGTGAAAATTTTTAAAACAAGTTGGTTTCAACTGATTTGTGTAGGTATGGATATCAAGATTTACCCAAAAAAAAGCTAGGTGCGATAGGGGTTGGGGGATTTACCTTATAAGGTCATTAACCCTGGCCTATTGTATATAAAATTGTATCTCAGCAACGGAAGATGTCAGGGGGGTGATCCAGACGTCAAAATGTACGGAATTACCCAAGGAGGAGCCAAAAAATATAATTGGACATAAAAGACCAAACCTTGACTTCCAAATAAGGCAAAGGTCAAAGGTATCATTGAAATGACGTCTTTTATATCCCACAATGTCAAAGAATCTGATTATAACTTAAATTATGACTAAATACATGTAATGTCCATTTCCTCCTCATCACTGTCAACCTCCTCCATATCCACTCCATTGCTACAGTGTCCACCGCATGCAGACATACATGTTGGGATAGCACGTTGTGAATTGTGAGCAGAATTTTTGGGGTAACAGGCAGACGTGGCTTCTGTGTGCAACCTACGTAGGATGCCCTCTTGAATTTTGATGCCACGTAGCACATACTGGAGCTTGGGGAGATCGTTAGCGAAGGGGTTAGCATAGGAATGGGTGATGAGGTAGAAACGGACACCGGAAAGGTAGCACTTGATGGTTTGGTGCTTGAGAGCAGAAACCGAGGTATCGCTTGACGCTTGATGAGTAGGAGCGCATGGTACTCTTGGCGACTGCTGACTGAAGATAGAATTGAACGTGCTGGTCCAGGATGGAGATATCCAATCCAGATTGGAATAAACTAGTAGCTCCAGCAGTGGTTGGGGTAGTTGAGAGGGATGAGGGTCGGCCTGTGTGGGACCATCTAGCTTTTCCAGGGCTAGAGGCATATTAAGTTGGTCACTCAAGCCCATCAGTATACTTAAATTTTGATGGCACTGTTGGGCACTGTTGGGTGTTTGGTGCACCACATGTAATGAAATCATCTAGATAGTGATCTACATATGTATGCCACTCCCCTGCTGCGTGCAATCCACTGAAGTGCATCTGCCAGAGCGAAGGCCAAATGGGAGCACTGTGTCCATGAAGAGCTGGTTATTCCAACTCATGCCAAGAAGATGTCGGTCATGTGGGTGGACAGGGATGTTTCTAAATGCACTTTCAATGTCTATTTTTGCAAGTTCCGTTCCTCTTCCCAAGGTGAGAATCTGATCAACCACCTCGTCGATCGACATATTAGAAAAGGGAGCAGATATCACGTGCAATACCGTCGTTTGACCCTTAGGGTGGGAGAGGTCCAGAATAAGTCTCCATTTGTTTTCACTGTGTTTTTGGGGGGACTGCTCCTAAACTACTTGTGTGGATGTACGGGAACTGTGTGGGATCTAGAGGACCAATTAGGCGGCCTTTCTCCACCTCAGTCTGGAGGCAGCGGCTTATTACCTCAGGGTGATCATTGGCTGATGGGTGATTAGAAGTGGCCGAAACACAACAGTGAGAGTTGTATGAGAAGCCTACACGGAAGCCTTGCGCAATCCCATCAAGGATGTATTGAACAAATAGCCTGTCTGGATGAGCAGCCAGACACAGGGCCCAAGCACTCCACCTCAATGGGGTAATGATTGTCAACATGTAACCTGGGAGGTGAGGCGGGCTTGGATTTGCACATGAATTTAGGGCGAGGATGTCTGCTGTATAGATGTACGGACCTGTAAGTAAGGAGAGAGAAAAAGTGAGAACAAGGGGCAGAAGAGCGAGAGCGATGTGTAATAATCACATGTGACTTACGCACATGGAAATTTTCATTTTTATTTTATTTTATTTTTTTTAAATAATCAAATTGATAAGCATTCTGAGTAAACGATAGATGAGAGAATAACATGGGTGGCGCTGATTTAGTCGAATAAAGTATGAAGGAATAACATGTCAGAGGAGTTAGTTGCTGGTCCTTGGCATTCTGGCTGGGCATAAACCAACTGGATGACCCGGCTGAAGGCAGTTTGAGCACTTATGGATATACCGACAGTTGTCTCCATATGGACATTTGCCCTGGTGCTTGTTGAAGAGGATGCAGTAGTCACCCATAAGAGGGCGGGGCCGCTTAGAGGGAGGGGTGGGCCCGGGTGCCAATGAGCTGCGAAATGCAGTGGACGGGCTAGCTGCAGAACGAGGAGGGCAATGGAGCGGTTCTGAACTGTGGGGGCCGACATTGTACCAAGTTGAAACTTGGGGCAGTCAAACGTGTGCGACCCTCCATCTGAGTGGCATATCGGGCACCAAGCAATTCCGACACTGAGCGGTGAAGGCAAACGCATAGAGCTGTGGATGGATTGCCCATTGCCGGAAGTCGGTGTCATAGTGCAGCCAAGACGGGTATTCGAATTTGCGACTATGCTGCACGATCATGAGTTGATATGCAATCAACTCAGTGACGTGGTCGGGATACTTGGAGATAAGAATGAGCACATAAGTGCTGTACACCTGCACCCAAGTTGCAATGTCCGGGATCTGTCTTCGTTTCCTCTTGTGCACCTTGTATGAAGACTCAGGCAAGATAACCACATTGCTGCTCTGAGCAGTAGCCTCTGCAGTGCGGAGCTGCTCTGGAAGAAGGCTGCCCAAATCAATGTATTCCCACGCCAAGATTCTCTGGAGCATCTTTGTTGGGATGGGTGGGCATCCAGGAATGTTGAGCTTGGCTTTGGTAGCAGTGGGAGCAGGAAATGATGGGAGAGTGGGGCGTGGCACCTCTGGAGTTGCCAAGGATGGACAGGGTAGGGAAAGGGTGGGGGTATCATCGGCCATGCTGTGTGCCGGAATGCCAAGTAGCGAGGTAAGGCTACTGGGGAGGGAGGTGCCCAAAGAGGGGACATAACCTATAACTCATAGACGACAAGCAGTGTTTGAGCCCGCTGTCCGCCTAGGAGTACTATAGAGAAATAAGATTTAGCAGCTAGAAAAACGACGTCGGGTGGGCTGCTAGGTGATGGCGCCTGTGCTATAGCAGGGTTTGTATGGGTATGTTGAAAAAAAGGCAATCTTTTTTGAAAAGTGACAATTAGGATAAGTCAATGTTTGCCAATGGGGTAAAGGGGGGGTAACGTCGGAAATACAATAATTGGGGGGGGGGGGGGGGGGGAAGGCAGTCAGTTGGCGTGCACATCCTAACCCCAAGATCCCGGTTAATAATGGCAAGTGCATGTGCCACAAGGTGAGCTGCTTGCATAGGTGAAATAGGATGAGCTTATAAGAAAAAACCTAAGTGCAAAATTGATAGCCGCTAAGTAAGAATAGGGCGAGAGCATATATGCAAAAAGGGGTGAGCTGCTAGGTAAGGGCGCAAGTGAAATAGGGTGAGCTGCTAAGCAGGAGTCGCCGGTCGGTACGCCATCGGTAGACTCAATGGAGATGGGGGTGGCCATAACTGGATGGTTCACGGGCAGCGACAAAGCTATGGGGCCGGTATAATAGCGGACAGCCAGCAGTGACAAGCAGGCAGCAAATGCAAACCAGACAGGTAAGGCGTTAACGCATGCGCGCTGACTTGGGCTCCACCCCATTTGATTAACTTCGTTTAACTTCCTTAAACATTATATGTAAGAATGTGAAATTGATACACATACCTACCAGATTGTGACACTTTTTGACGTTTAGGGCGTGGCTCGTGCTCTTGTTCTTTTGCAAGAAAAGGGCTCTGCATCTGCGATGAACAGCTATAGGAATGTTTCTAGTCCATTTTCTTTCCAGCCGCTCTAACAATGAAGAGTCGCTGATACGTATACACTGCTCAATTAGATTCTCATAGCCCTTGATGTACAACTTCTGTAGCTTTCCTGCTTCTGATGAGTCCTCATGATCAGTACAAATATCACACCTTTCCATTTTGACCACCAAATGAAGAAATATCCAACTTTATGCAACAATGTCTAGTCCAAGACAGCACACATGAATGTGCTTGCAGAATTCTGCACAACTGCTTCTATGGACCAACACACATACACACAATGTGCTTGCAGAATCCTGCACAAGCCAAAGCTGGGCAGGATCTTGCAGGCTTTGTGCAAGATCGTGCTTGCTTCTGAGCAATGCATTTGCACAAATCCATTTGATATGCCTTGTAAAGCACTATATACAGCTATGGTAATGATCCAATATTTTTCCCCCCATAATCATGGTACAAATCTGAGCAGTTTGATACCAAGATCAATAATGTGGGGTATTTAGTTGCTGAGATACTTCATTTTTAAGATTTTGGGTAAGGTCGATGACCTTTTGACCTCTAAAATTTTTCCCGCCCCCTTTTTTACCTAGCTTTTTTTTTTGGTAACTCTGGACACCTAAACCTACCAAAATCAGTTGAAACCAGCTTATTTTAAAATTTTTCACAGATTGGATCTCAAAATGCTTAATTTTGGGATACTAAATAATGTGTTCAATTTTTAAACAGAGAGATTAGGGACTGCCTGCGTCTGTCCAAGTCTTTCCCATCATGTGAAGTAGTTTGTATAGCCTAATATTGTTGGGTTGGATTAATGGAATGGATGACTTGATAAACTAGTGGAAGTAGCAACTAGTAATGTTATGATTTCTTGTTTTTTTAATTTTTTTATTATTTGTCTGGTATGTAGGTCCCACAAGAAGAGTCGTCGACACAGAAGTAGAAGCACCAGTCCTCTGGAAAGGTGTGATACGTGTAGCGTCAGTTGATTGATAACACTTCCACAGTTGAAGTTTCTTTTTCGGCTGGTTATTATTTGTTCGTTTGCTCTTTCTCTCTTCCTCCCCTTTCTACAGCCACATCAAGCCCTCTAAAAAGAGCAAGAAGAAGCGCAAACACAGGCACCGCCATTCCTCTCCGTCTCCTTCTCCTGTCAGGTCTCCTGTCTCCTCTCCCAAGCGATCAGCTGCTGACTCCCCTAGATCCGGTAAGAGGGGGTCCGACAATGAATCTGACGGGGCACCTCCCCTTCCCAGTCTGGTCAAGTCCTACAGCTCTGATGATTTGACAGTGAATCCTCTAGCAGGTCGAGCTAGACAGTCAGAAGATGAAAACATGGCCTCTAGCCCGAGTGTCTCTACGAGTCCTGTCAAAGGAGAGCCTGCAGACTCTGAGTCAAGTTATGAGTGACCCAGTGTCCATGTTGGACAGAGTGTGACTTTATAATTGTCTAATTGAATTATATTATTTGACTGGTATAAGAATTATGCTTTATTACAAGTTATACAATTGAATGTAAACTAAAACTTAAATGTATGGCACAATGTGTCAATTAGGAATTTTGGATTACAGGCTATCCGTGCATCTTCTTGAGTGTTATTGATGTTAAGTTTACATTGTGAGGTACTGAACTTTTTATTCCAACCAATATGGTAGTGGCGGGATTACTGGGAACTGGAAGGAAAAATGAACTTATCAACACATTTTGGCAGATTTAATTGGCGAGCGAGCGAAGCGAGCGAGACACTCTCAGGGGTAACACAATCGAGATTTCGCTATATTTATTTATTTATCTGTTTATGGGGTACGTGAGACCTCTGTTTTCGCACGCGCTTCTAATTACGTAAGTTAGGTAAAGCGTTCACAGTTCCAGTATTTTTCAATTAACGAGCTCTGAGAATCCTTAGTGGCGGTGGTAAGTCAATGCTCTCTTTGTCATGGCTATAAGCCGTGCGCAACAGTATTTACTTGAAAATACATTGTCCACTAGACTACTGCGAAGGTAAGTCTGTGTAGGTGCATGTCCAGCTGTGTCAAAGCATTGTGTGTTACAACCACTACTTAGCTAAAGAATATCACAAAGAAAACTTTTAAATAACGTGTATTGTTTTGTTGTTGTTTTTTTTCCTTCAATCCAAGCAGTTGCAGAGTTGTCACTATGGCACTGAAATTCATTTACCAAGTATGCGAAATTTAAAAACTGGACCTTATTTTCAGTAGCTTCAGTGTTAGAAGTCAAAATCATTCATATAAAAACAGTATAGTCTTTAGGCTCGCTCGCCATTTGTGCTCAAGCACATCACTAGTTATTAATGTATTGTGCTGTGCACGTAGATGAGCTGGCAAGCTTTCTGATCCATTTGAACTCGCACCGTCCCTTTACCCTGTTCCTATATCTATACTTGACACTTATTCCACTCTGGATACAAATAAATTAGAACGTGATAAGATTGGGGATACAAAGATATGTGACCATGCCTTGGAGAAATGAAGTGGGCGTGGTTGAAAACTAGTGTGGTTTAGGGACATGGCCGTCCACATAGAAGTTTCTTGTGATGGACGGAAGAGTGAGTTCCATACCGTCCAATTCCTTCGTCAGAATGATCTGGCAGCCTAAGAGGGAGGGGCAATGAAAACATCAGACACATTGATTCCTACCTTAGCAAGTCTCTCCTTTGAGACAGGTAAAGGGTAGCAAATTCTGTCACTTTCATATGTACACAATAATATGTGTGTGACTGATGATACTTACCTAGTCTGGAGTTAGTTGACAGTGATGGAGCCATATCAAGCAAGTCATCTTCTCTATAAATAATAAACAAGCATTTACCAGTGAACAAATCATTGCAACTACTCCGTCTGTACTTATGACCAATGGTTGAGCAGATTTACCACCAGGGTTTAATTAATTGCTTCAAAATTAAAGGAAAGTAATTCATTGAAAAACAACAACAAAACTCGTGTGTTTTCCATTCTTTAGCTGCCAACGCATGCACTGAGGGTCAATATAATAATAATGACATCTTACTCTTCAGTAGATGCTGGTAATCTGTCGAAATAATCTCCTTCAACATACACGTGGCAGGTAGTGCACGCTAGAGATGCCTCACATGCACCTACACACAAACATAAAAATTTGAAATTAATTAAAACTCACAAAATGTGAACATTTTGATCCTCTAGACTGAAGCCATTAGTGGCTGTACACATATGCACCCACACAATAGGCAATGAACATGTTCACCCATGAACTCCTGCACCAATTAACAGACATACTCACACATGCACACATGTACCTTCCATTTCAATGCCGTGCCTGTGAGCCAAGTACAGAACATTGTCGCCAACTTTGCCTTTGATGTCATGGCGACTGCCATCTTTTCCAATGTACACTATGTTAACGCTACATAGCCACACACAAAGTAAATATAAACAGCACACAAAGAGTTTACGATGACCTTTAACTTTGTCTGCTATACCCCGGTCTTCACAAGTTAACAAGAATTATCATTTGTTATGAATTGAATTCTGCTTGGTAAATCTGACTACACTTTAGGTCATAGCTTCTCTATGCAACAATTTTAACTGAAGAATTGTTTAAATCGGCGAAAAGGTTGAACAACCCCCCACAAACTCTAAATGTGAAGCTTTTAGAGCTAGTTTATGGCCTTACAAATGTAAAGCTCAGTAAATTAGAATTTAATGGCCTGTATTCACAGTATTGGCTGACTTAAGACTTACACATCCTCTGGAGTCTTGGGGTCCTGCCACTCGTACTCTCCATGACCCAGAGCTACATGAACAAAAGTTAATGAGTTTAACTGTATCTGGTAAAGGGACTCCCTTTCATGATCAACCTTTGCAGTTGAATTGAAGACTTGACTGGTATGTCATTTTCAATCTCTCAACTAAAATTAATTTGAGAATTAGCTGCCTATATTTAAGCTCTGTTCAGTGTTTGTCTAGGTACCAACAATAACTAAATCAATCGTTGTTAAACTACTATATTAAACTAATTACCAGCGGTGCCACGATATTGTCGGGAGCTCACGACGGAGTGTCCATATTTACTGGGGTATATCGAGGAATATCTTCCACTCCACAACCTGCATAAACCTGATGTAATTCTAGAAATAAGTCTAGCCATTAGTAAAGTTGGAATGTATAATCTCTATTAAAATAATCTGGTACTCATCGTCGCGCTTACATAATCGACTATCGAAGAATCGTCGTGCATGATGTATGTACTTGTCATAACCGCGCACGACTATGTGCCTTAGTATTAATCAGATTCATTGGAGAGCAACGCTTTGAATAATAACATTAGATTACAATGAATTACATGGTTACGATTACATGAAACAGATTCCTTATTAGCAACACAAAAACTAGCCCTCATTCGTCGTCAATGCCATAATACTTTCTGAGTCCGTCCACATACATCCACTCCAATGCTCTGGCAGGAGATAGGAGCTTGCAGTAGTGCATACCGGCTGCTGCCTTGATTGGGTAAGTTATGGGCGTTTTCATCATCACAGAGCTCACCTCCAAGATTTGCCTACCATTGGAATCTTTGGCTGTCTTGTAGTCCAGCGATCTCCATATCCACAACGGACCTTCATTGAAAGGTCCCTCATCTTCTCCCATTACCATCTGTACCCCGTATTTCTCGAAGCGTTGTGCAGTAATGTTGTCGGCATTTTGAAGGGCCCAATCGTATGACGCTTGGTTAATGGCTTTGCACAGCGAGGGTTTGTCAGACTCGTTGAAGTTGACGTTTTGGTGTCCAGCAGCAGTCATGACGGCTTGCCGAGACTTTAGCTTTACTCTCATCTCGTGGGCTGAGCTCTCCACAAAGCCAGTGTCCAGGTCTATTCCATTCTCGTAGACGTTTTGCGTGACCGTGTTCGTAAGCAAAGTGCAGGCGGAAGTTGGAGACGTGCAGTTAGTGTTCACATGAGGTAGATGGACCGGGTTGATCTGCCATACGGGGTGGAACGCGTCGGAATCATTCAACTTCGCTGCAGTCAGACCTCCCATCATCTGCTGAGCATGCTCTGACCATGGGCTGCCCTTGCTGCAGCTGGCTGTCACCGGATTGCTGTTGCAGGGTGGTTTAAATCTGTAATATCCTTCCATCTCGAATGCTGTTATAAGTGGAGCGAAAAATGTTGAAGTATAATGCAGAGAATCTACTAGAGGCATCAGCCCAGTCTTGTCCCCTAGCTGGACCCGCATGAAATCGGAAATGTAACCTGCCACAATCTCGTGGGCTGCATCGAGACTAATTTCCGGCTTGAGATCTCGTGCTTTGACAAGTGCAGGGGGTGCGCCGGATGCAAACTGGAGGTGGGTAATCCCTCTGACCAGCAAGACCGGGAAGCTAGCCAGTGCAGTGTCAGGATCTGACGCCTGCTGGATCCGGAAGTAATACTCCTCCATGATTCTCGTTACACGGGAAAGTCCATCCAATTCTCCACCTATGGTCATTGTCGGTATGGGATAGGTGGTTCCATTACGATATTTGGATGATAGAAAGGATCCCAGGAGAATTTGTCCAGCAGCAAGCGAAGCATTGCCATATAGATAGTTCTGAATTATTGTTCCTCCCAGAGAATGAGCAACAAAGAAAATCTTGCAAGTCTTAGGCATGCCCATGGTCTGCATTGCAGTTAAAGTCCTTTCCACAGCTGAGCCAACCTCCAAAGGTTCAGGAACGTTACCCACGAACGCAGGAGCCCCAACCCACACTGCAAACTTGGAGGCATTCTGGATCTGCTTTATGAGTGGAAGGTATTTATCGGGTCCAATTTGGGCTCCTTGAATTAAAACGACACCAACTTGGTCGGGAGCCTGCTTGGCTGGCTTCACTATTAAATCTCCTCCACTCAACGGAGCTGCAAATGCTGGATAAAAGGCTTGCAAAAATATCGAAGAAAGCAACAAAATATATGCACGAATCTCCATGGCACCACACGTTATCTCGTCACTTACAAGTCCAGCTGCGGTGAAGTGTGAACTATTGGATTTGTTGCAGCCTTATGCTTGTGAGGCTGTGACGTAAGAATTGATAATAGTGGGTACAGTATCGTCGAATATTGGTGCACAATTCTTGGATCAAACGACAATATTGCGCACGCGCAGAAAGTTGGTCACTCGGGATACTTACGCTGGGGTCGGGTAAAATAGCGGGCGATACTATAATAAAAGGCGGGCGCGTTGCAAAGGAAGTCATCTGTACTTTGAAAAGTAACCGATTCAGCAGCAGCAACTAATATGTCCGGAAGAGGAAAAGGAGGAAAGGGTCTTGGAAAGGGAGGTGCCAAGCGCCACAGGAAAATCTTGCGTGATAACATCCAGGGAATCACCAAACCTGCCATCCGTCGTCTTGCCCGCCGTGGTGGAGTCAAGCGTATCTCTGGCTTGATCTATGAGGAAACACGTGGTGTACTGAAGGTATTCCTTGAGAACGTCATCCGTGATGCAGTCACTTACACAGAACATGCCAAGAGAAAGACTGTCACTGCCATGGATGTCGTTTACGCCCTGAAGAGGCAAGGACGTACTCTTTACGGATTCGGCGGATAAATTTTTTAATTTATTTATTTTTCAAACCTGGCTCTTCTCAGAGCCACCAAAATACAAAAGATTTTTACTTCATCACTGTTCACCTTCCAATCATTTTTAACCTCTTTGTCTAAAATGGCAAACCAAATTACATATGTAATTCCAAATACTTCTTGATCGTTAGTTCAGTGGTACAATTAGGTGAGCAGGTGTTGTATGTGCACAGTACCAGATCAAGTAAATGTGGGGTATATTTAACAGCCAATACATAACTAGCAAGCCCCACCACATAGTGGTGCTTCAACTTTTTTTTGCAAATTAAGAATACAGTAGCATAGGATGTTTTTTATCCATTACAACTTGGTTTAGTTGCATCAGTTTCCCTCTCCTGCTCTCTTTATTCCTGACAGTAAGAAGTGGTGAATAAAGTTGCGAACAAGCTATTCCACAATGGTTGGGCCGACAATTCATTCTGTACATGCTAGCGGTGGCTATAGCAGTTCCTTTGGTATCAATTTTCCACAAAATTAGGCTCATTATACATGAAAATACAATGATGTATGCATGCAGTCATAGTTAAAGGAAAGTTCCAAGTCTGCCATATCACCCTCTCACACCTCAAATTTCATTTCAATGAAATACGAATGGATCTAGTTACAACACAGTCACTATACATTGAATTTTAATTTATCAACTGGCTAAAGTTATGGAATCAATTCTTTTGGCAAGGTTTCCAAGAACTTGTCCCAGTTGTGAAGGATTAGTGAAGAAATGGATAAACAATTTCTTCTCGCTTTCAAGCAAAGGATCAGCTTTTAGTAACTGCATACAAACACAACAACACAGCATTATTATCACTCATTCCTGAAAAAGTTTAAATGTTTGTTTAGACCAATAAACTCGGTCCGATTTACTAAATTTATTCTTAATCTTTTTAAAATTTTCACAGCATTGAGCATAAGGCTACTGAGTGCCATAAAATACCACACCGCTGGTTACACACACACACACACTGCAGTCTGAGTAAGCGGATGTTACACATCCTATTGTACCAGATGTGTGTGCATGCACCAAAGTACAGTACCTAAATGTACACATTGTCTAGCTGTAAAACTGGTAAAGTATCATTTTTAAAATCTGACCCGCTTGAACTAATTGAATTTTATTAGTCTGGCTAGCTCACTTGCCATCAGTGAGCTTGCATAACTCCACACTTATGGCCCCATGCATACATACATACACACACACACACACACACGTATACACACATGCTAATGCAGACTGCAATACAAATTCCAGAACTTCAATTACCTTCTTTTTCTTGTCATAGTCCTTCACAAGCAACTTAACGTCCTCCTCCAGGGCGTTAATAAGTGTGGTGAGATCTGCACATTGGTCCACATACTCCTGCACACACAACACAGGCACTCCTGTGGCTGTGTGATCACTGCCTTGGAACAACTCTCTCTCCAGCTGGCAGGTAAGGGAGTCCCTAAAAGAAGTACATAATAGATACATATCTCTCTTTCATAGGCATTTTAATTATTATTATTTTTTAAACAATACAGAATTAAACATATCTGGTCGCCACCGGGAATTGAACCCAGGATCGACCAGACATTTTTAGTTCTGTTAAAAAACAAAAAACAACAACATCTATTGAGTAAAAGAAGGCTGAGAAAGAAATTGTGAAGAAATACATACTTTATCACTAACTAAAATACAATATGCAGAATTTACATTCTTGTGTCTGTGAACGCATGAAGCTAATGGGCATAGCAATTGTATGGAAGCAGCGAGTGATGTGACTCGCAAATGCTATTTTTTAGTAAGCTGCTTTTAACAAGCGAAAGTATAGCAAACTGAAATTTAAAATCAGTTCAAGCACAGGGTTAGCACAGACAGGTATGTGTCACACAACGTACACTCATAATTCACAGGTATTATACTTATAGTGCAAAAAGTGTGTCCAAAAATGTCTATTGTTCTGATAGAAAGTACAATATATATATATATATATATATATATATATATATATATATACACACACACACATAGCTCCTGGTTTGTGAAATACTGTCTATTAAAGAGACAGTAAAACGTAACATGTTAATGCATGTGTGGGCGTGTATTCCCCACTCACTGGGTATCCAGTAAGTGACTGATCTCTTTGTCACTGGCAGACATCACTCCATCCAACATGGCCACCTGTTGACACAGCTTCTTGACAGCCTCCAGCAGTCCATCCTGGGTCAGCAGAGGGACCACACCTTCTGCCTTCAAGCCTGTCCAAAGAAATACAAACCATTTCATTATATAATCTCTAGTTCATCCAGAAAACAGCAATAAAAAACAACAACAACAACAACAACAAACAAACAAACAGAGAGCAGAAGCAATCGAGAACTACATGTACTTACTTAGGCTGGAATTTTTGTGTTTAGACCACACCTTACCCAAAGCACTCCTCACTAGCTATTCTACACATTACCCACATTCCACACACTTTACCCACTCACTGTCCCACACTTTACCCACTATTCTTCAATTTACCTTTATCCCACACTTCACCCACTGGCCCCTACCCACACTCACCCAGCACTGCACACAGTTCTTGTGCGAGTACATCTGATGATTCCAGTGTTGTCCGGGACACAGCTTTCTTCAGTGCCGGGTCCTGCATCAACTCTGACCTCTGCTTACTGGAATCTTTAAGTTGGTTCAGCTGATGCTCCGTGGTTGCTAGGAGACGGTGGGTGTCTCTATGCCTGCGAAGCTCCACCTCATACAGCATGGCCAGTAGCTCATGTCTGGACTGTTGAGATTGGAGACAAGAGATGACCTAACAGGAGAGGAAATGTGAGAGATATATGTAATTAGAGATTATTTTGTCGTACGTAGAAGAAGAGACGTGTGCATGTGTGTCTATGTGTGTGCGTGTGTATACGTGTGCATGTGTATATAATGTGTGCATGTGTGACGTTGAAAATATAAGGAAGAAAAGCATAATATATGTAAATAGAAAAGTTCTATACTCTCTTTTGCAGAAAATTAACTAAAAAAACAACTCATAACCAAGAATAACAATAAAAAACACATAACCAAGAACAACAACAACAAAAACATAACCAACAACAACAACAAAAACTTAACCAAGAACAACAACAACAACAAAAACATAACCAACAACAACAAAAACATAACCAACAACAACAAAAACATAACCAACAACAACAACAAAAAGAGAGAGACAAAAACAACAACAACAACAAACAAACAAAGTGATAGTATGTTGTACATAGTCTGTGCATGTGATGATCTCTACCTGGTCTTGCTTTGAGATGAAGGCATCTTGTCTGGCAATCTTCAGGTCATAGTCTCCATGTAGAACTCTGGTCACCTGAAGTGCTGCCATCTCTTGCAGCAGGTCTGTCAACTTATCTTGGCCACACCCCTCTAGCATGGCCTGCAGCTCACACACGCGCTGCTGTCTCTCTGCCACCTGGTGACGCAATGACTCCGCCTCCATCTGGCTGGAAGGGGTGTGGTTTAGTAGCTCAAGCTCTTGCTTGGCTCTTATGGTGGCAGCTTGGGCGTGTCTATGGGCCAGGACAGCGTTGATATACTGCATCTCCAACACAGGATACCTGCTCAGAGAGGGCAGGAATTGGAATAACTCAATGTCAAAAAAAAAAAAAAAAAAAAAAAAAAAAAAAAAAAAAAAAAAGTCCAGGAATGTTTCCCTCTTCAAATTATTCTCCCAAACGAAACAAATGAACCATTTAATTCATTTTACTCTTTCTTACACTGTTTGAAGTCTATGTAGCTCCCATTGATGCAGTCGGTACTGATCTTCAGACACGCCCCTTAGAATTACTTCCTCGGAGTCATCCAGATCTACGGGGGCAAACTGATAGTCTCCCTCTCCCGGGGCTTGTGCGAGTGCTACTTCTGCAATGCCCTGTGGACAAATATGTACACACACACACATACACACACACAGAGTACACTCATAGTAGATAGTCCGTCAACAACAACTCTCATAGCAATACTGTTTATTCTATAAAAACAGGTCTAGATTGGTAAACCATCATCTACTAATGTTGCTCTTACTTGCACAAACATAGCATCCCCCATTAATAAATGTATACATACGTATGTAGATCAGCTTCCAGAAAATATATCACACATGATACTAAGCTTAGAGGGTTAACAAACCTGAGAGAGGGGAAGACAGGGAAAAACAACAACAACAACAACAACAACTACTTCTGACAGACTCGAGCACTCTACAAGTTTATTGAAGTCACTCACTTTGAAGAACTGTTTCTTAGTGTGGTCTATGAGTTGAGCCAAGTACTGGTCCTCAGATTGGTGATACGTGTCCTGATTCACATCTGACAACAGATGGAGAGCTGCAGGCGATGATGATGATGATGATGATGATGGGTGATGCCCATTAACTCCCTCCCTTTCCTGCTGCTGCTGATGTGCCCTGCGATGACCTCCACACAAATCCTTCACAGCAGAGCAAAGATCCTCCAATGCCCGGTCCACCTAACAAAAGATACAGCTAAAGCTTTGAGAAGACCCTTTACCTTCCGACTCCATCTTGGAGTAAGGCGTTGAAAAATTATTTCATTTTTTATCACCTATTATTCTATTGTTATAATTTCTGAAAGACCTACTATTCTTTGGAACACCCCTATTCAAAATAAGTACACTAAATCTAATTATCCAGAACTCCTTTAATTGACACATCAATATTTTGAAACTTTACTTGCACAGTTAAATGATCCGCAAAGTTCAATGATAATTATTTAGTGAAAAACTGACAAATGAATAAATATATAGTCTCGAAAGATGATTCTCATTGAGAAGCAAAAGTGCTTGTCAATATAGAAACTACTCTTAGGGGTGCAGCTGAAGATGACTGCTAGATAATGGCTGACATGCTTTAGCCCAGTTATAGGGAGGTCAGTCACATGTGGTGAAACAAATTAGCTTAGACAAATCCTCGAGGCAGCCATGTACTAAAGCAATCCTGACTTCACACCATCAATGACTTGTGTCAAATTTGAGAACTGGGAATGCATGTAAGGTTCCAAAATCAGCAGGCAAAGGCTGGATGTGGGGCCGAGGACAGTATCAAATTATATTGAAAATAACTAGACAGTCCAGTACTTATTCAAGGGTAAAGAAATTATATATTAAAGAAGTAAAGTTGAATACATTTTTATGTATTATTCCCTTGTATTATCTTAAAACTTATTCCACAATAATTTATTAAGGCCTACTTTAGAGTTGTCTTCAATTAAAAGGAATACCACAGTAACAACTAAGAAAATAGAACTTCAGATTGTTGGCTGTATATCCTTCCCCTCGTACAGTCATCTGTTGGAATTTACATTTATTTGCTGAGAAAGAACTTTCGCGTTCTTCCTCTGCACTACTCACCATCTTGTGCTTGCCAGCCACTTCTTGCTGAGCCTCATGGCAACGACGCTTCATGTCTGACTTCTGTCGACTCAACTCGTCTCTCTCGTGCAGGAGGTCTGCATAGTGGTCGCTGCATAGCAAACACACACACACACACACACTAGATTCTCATTGCAAATCTGCACACTATGAATGTGTGCTCAGACGTCTTATCAAATGTCTTTGTGACTATATGGGTCAGTTTGGTAAGGATAATAGAAAAAGTGTGTGTGCGTATGTATGTATGTATAATGTATGTGTGTATATATGTGTGTGTATGTATGTATGTATGTATGTATTGTGTGTGTATGTATGTATGTATGTATGTATGTATGTATAAGAGACTTGAAGTACACAAGAACACTGCCTCAAGATAGCTACAACCTCTTGAGACTGTGAATGTATCGTACGGAATACAAAAAAAAATTCTCTTCCCTCCCAAATATCCTAAACACCATCAATGCACACGTTCAAAGGCAAAACTGGAAATGAAGCAACAGACGAGTCATACCTGTTATATATACATCTGGCTCAATATATAAAAAACAATTTAATCGAGATGATGCTACTAGAAAGAGGGTATACTTTTCCACTCATCCCTCCATGTCACTGGCATGTCATGTACGTACATGTAAGTGTCCATTCAAGGAATTCAGCGGATTCTTTGCTGTTTATAGTTAATAACTCATTCTCCCATCACAACATCAGACGTTCCATCATGTGATTTGTGATCATTACATTCCTCCTTCCACCCTATGCATGTATTACCATAATACTATGTATTTGTAATAATGGTAGTTGTGAATGATTATAAAAAAAAAAAATAAAAAAATAAAAAAAAATTTTTCTTTGCAAGTTTTGGTCACTGAAGATGAAGGAAAGTGGCTCATAAAATGACTTGCACTCGACTGACATTAAATTGGAGTGCGTCCGCACACAGGTACTCTGCCAGATTGTAGTGCTCGATGAAGGTGGGGCAGTGGCCCATGGAGATGCGCTGAAATGCACACAGAAATGCATGGGGCTTGGTTGGTCTTTTCCATCTGAGGTCTTCCGTCTCAGCCACAGCACTCTGACCTCTGCACTGGTTCACCAGCTCCAGTGTGAATCTAGCTGCTGCTGGCCAAACGAGGTACTGATCGTGCTCTCCAGGCATGGCGTACAAGGCTACGTACAAGCCACTCCCCCTGCAGCCGAGACAACCGTTTGCGTCAACACCCACACAGAACTTGTAGCCACCAACGTGAGTGAACATTGCAGGACTTTTCCACTTGTCAACTTTGTTCTTACTTTTCTCTACGCTGAAGTGCTCTAAGAAGAAAGTGTGGTTTAGTCCCAAGGACAATGTGTTTAGCTCTATCCTCTGCTCCACAGCTGCTAACTTCTGGTCCAGCTTTTCAAGATAGCTCTGTAAAATGAGCTCAAACTTCTGTTCCTGTTCATGAAATTTTCGTTCCAGTTCCATCACCCTGAAATTAGCCCTCCTTTCTATCTCCAGACATCTCTTTTCCTGGTTGACGAGGACTTTGTGCTGAGTCTTTACCTGTTGCTCTGTGGCAAGGAGTCTGGCAGAGAACCCCTCCAGCAAACCCAAGATTGGGTCACCTACTCTGCCATTCTTCAAGCCTTCTATGCCACCTCTTGTAAGAGTCCAGGACAAGTCCTTCAGTTCAGTACTCTGTAAATCACTACTGCCTTTTTCTTCTCCTCCTTCTTTCATAACAACCTCGGAGCTTTCATCGACCCTCTCCCTCCCTAGACTGGATGACTTGCACTCTTTGGGCAAGTCTCCTAGCTTGCATGTCTCTTTGAATCTAGCAGGCAAGGTGTGACATTCCGTTGGCCTGACATCATCAAAAGAGTTGGGCGTAGCTAATCTATCGGTACTGACTCCACTGGGCCGCTCAGTGACCCCACTTGACTGGGACTTGTCATTTGTCGAAAACCCAGACAGGTTGGAATCTGAGAGATTCAAAGCTTCAGACTGGCCTAGTTCCTCTTCCTTTAGTGAGACTCCTTCTCCTTTATTCTCAGTGGAATCAGCTGGTCCTTGACAGTGAAGGATATTCTTGTCAGTGCTTGTATCTCCTTGAACAGTCCCACATCCTGGACAAGCCACGCCCTTTCTCTGGACGGCCGAGAAGCAATAACGACAGAAGGTCGACCCACAACAGTCGGTAGAATTTCCAGCTTCAGAGTCTGTGACGAGAAAGCATCTCTTACAGTGGAAATGACTCATGGAGGAATGGGTCCACATCCTATTGGAGTCTTCTTTATGAAGGGCCACACTTCTCCTGGACATCTTATAGATACAGAATGACTGAGCAAAATAACTCTGGACTATTTGTAATGGGCTTTTAAGTAACGCACACACTCGCAAAAAACAACAACTAACGAAGCAAAAACAACACAGGAATTGTTTATATTAATGCAGTCGCGAGTGATGAAAACTCATCAAGAAGCTAGACTAAAGTGTTGAAAGGTAAACACACCATCGTAAACATCTGGCACTACGAACATAGCTAGCATTAGTGAAATGCCCAAATCCACGATGGAGAACTAGACTATTCATGCAACCTGCAAATCCTATAAACATGCAATACATCCAAGATATGGAGATAATAATTATCACTCCCAACTCTATTGATAAACTAAAAACATTATCCTCCGCTTGTCCAAGTTTTGACAACTTCTGTAGTCTTTGGACTTCCTGGGGATGGATACAATTTATGATTCAAATTCATGATAATTGTTCTCTTAACCACAAATACCAGCAAGCTATGTAGCACACCAGGTGGATAGGATGTGTTGTTCATGTGTGTTGTGATCAAGTCAAGCCAGAATATCAGAGATTACGAGGAGTTCTAGAAATAAACTCAAAGTTAGAAAATAGAAACTTTGGTAATTAGATATTTCTGGTAATTTAATAGAACCACATCTTAGGTAGCAGACATTATAGTAACTATTAATAAAAGGACAGAAAACTCTTCATTTATCTCTTGACCAGTTCAGCTCATAGCTGTCCCTCACTGCTTGCATCAGCAAATGAGCCGACTCCCATTAAAACAAATTGAAATTGTTAGTCATCTTGAGTGAACTGGTCACACATACTTGTAATTATGCCCAGTTTACTTTGGTGTGGCGCTGGCCCTAAGTAAATGTAATTCCATAAATCAAAACATTATTATAATTTTATTAATTTATGCTATACATATCTAACCTTGTACGGGAAAACATTAACAACCAGGTATAAACAGCCACCGATAGGGCATGCAGCTCATCCTACCACTGCTGGCATGCCGGCCACTACCTACAGCTATTGCCACGACAGATATTCCTCAGATTCTATCCGTATAACTGCTTCCAAATGACATGCTTCCCTCTCTTATTCCTGTAGCTTGCCAATGATATGCTCCACAGCCATCTGAAGGCACAGTATGTGACCGTACACAGGAAAACCGAACACAACGTGGCGCACATACATAACTGCTGGGAAAACAACAATTTACTTTTTAAGCATACGTCGGAAATAGTTGAAGCTAAGGTTATAAAAATTTGGAGAACTCAATATCTGGATGCCGAGGACGCTGAAAGTTTTATTTTATAGTTTTATAGTTTTATTTTATGGGGCTCGCATTGTGCCGGATTTTCCCGTGCACTGTCACATATACTGCCCTCACCCACTAATAATATTAAAAAATAAATAATAAAAAAAATAAAAAATAAAAAAAATAAAAAATAAAAAAAACAAAAAATAAAAATGAGGAAAGTATAGCTGACCAACCAGTCTGCATGTAAATTAAAACATGCTGTGCAAGTGAATGATGACCTGTGAATCATGTTGGCTAGGCGACATGATACGTGTGACCGGACACTGTCTGCGTCACTTGGTCCAGATGTTGACTCCATTCCAATCACTGAGAGCAATCACTAGTTAAAATATACATTATTAGTTTAAAGAAAGGCAAACACGATTCCCTCAGATTGCCTGTATAATGAGTCTTGCTACTTATTGACTAAAACTAATAATTACTGGTCAGTCCCAAAGCATAAGCCTAAGTACACTTTCAGACACTTGAGTACATAACACATACAAGTTTTCAGCACAAAAAAGCGAATTGACCAACTTAGCTATGGCAGCAAAGATGAGTATCGAAAGATAAAGCATATTCCTTGTTGGACATATACATACCCACCTAGGACTAGATAACATAGGACTAGATAGAAACACACAGCTCTCATATGGCACAGGGCAATAACCGCACAGTAATCTCCGACTGTGAGTCCGAGGCTCTGTCCTTCAGTCAAATATATGGCATGGCAAAACTTGACCAATCTAGTGTTGTAAGCAACTCAAATATCCACTCTGTATCGAATGAAAGAGGAGATAGAAATGATAATTTTTTATGGATATAGTTACTAATTTTTTGTTGTTGTTGTTCTTAAAAAATTTTTAGTTCAGGAATTCTACGGTTACAGTGGGAATTGAGTGTCAGAGATGAAAAAGCCTTCTCAACAAATGTAACGAATTTGAATTTACACTAAACAAAATAAAGCTTTTCCAAGCCCTTCCACAGTTAAAGTTTCCCTTGAAAGGCACACATGGGTGTACCGTAGTAGTAATTTAGTAACCTCCATCATGTAGGCACATTCTGGAACTGAACAGAATCCTGTCAAGTCATCAGAACATTGGTAACCATACACACCGTGGCTACTTCAATCTCATATTGAAAGGGTGATACCAGTAGGCATGCAAGCATGCTGCTAATACTTTGTTTACAAACTGTAAAGGAAAAATGGTAAACTATGGTCCAGTGACTGGTAAGACAAAGCCATAGATAATGTACGTTAAAGAGGATGGCCCAAGAACTCATACGGCAAAGCCACAGAAAGGGGATGGCCCAAGAACTGGTATGGTAAAGCCATAAGTAATGCACTTCAACAATTTCCTGGAAAACAGAATGGCTTCATAATTAAGACTTCTTATTCTTGTTCTGTTTTATATTTATATACAACTTCCTACTGTCTAGTTTGCCAAATAATTGATAAGTTAATGAAGGATATACTCCTTAATAAGTTTTCAATTTCTAAGAAATTTTTTTTAAATAATGACTGAGGTCAATGGTCTGCAACTTCCTGAAACTATTACCTCACCAATATCTGGACTCCAATACACATCTTTTTTTAAACAAGAAGTGAGTTCCCATTACATGAAATACCCATTAATGTGAACACTAACCTGAGCGAGTGATGCACAGAGTTTAGAGTTTGAAGCTGTCCCTTGAGAGCCGCAGACTGCGCCCTCGTTCGTTCAATGTCCTTCTCCAAATCGACCATCTTCCCCGAACCTTGTCTGAGCTTGCCCACAACATCCTGCAGCACTCTGCCCTAAGGAAGAGAAGCTTTGTTGAACTATGTGTGTTGGGCTGGGACATGTATTGTTAAATAGAAGAGATGTGTATATATGTACTACGCATGCTTACCTCTAGAACTTTGCCTTCAGATCTCAGTTTCTCAAAACTGCTCATGGTGAATGACCATGGGTGGCGTTACATACATGACACACAAATATACATATGATTGCATGAAAATGTACAAGATATATGAACAGAGGTAGAATAAATCTGCAGTGGTTAAATATGTCTATCACATGGGTGGAGATTCCAACTGACCCAGTAATTTAACTGCAAAATTCAATTTGTAAAATTTCAGAGTAAAAAAAACTGGTTGGTAATCCACATGTGATAGGTAGATTTGTCAGAGGAGTTGAAAGTTCTACTCAGTCTATATTATTCTTAAGCTACATAGACCACTCTATTAGCCCAGTGTGGTGTGTATTGTGTCTGGAGAAAAGCCTTACGCTTGAGACTGCTCCAAGGAAACTTGATTCCCTGGAGTTATCTGCTGGATAACCCATTCCACGAAGGCTAGAAGCTTCGGGTTTCTTTCCGCTGCTTCAGTAAGCTTAAATCGATCCCCAGCGTACCCAACTGATGCCAAAGCCGCCGCCATACCGTCCCGTACGCCCTTCGAGGATGGTGAATTGCTACTGCTGCTCTTTGTCGTCGCCATCATTAGTTGAACTTTCGCGCCAATAAAACCGCTTAATTGAACTTTGACCTTCAATAAAAATTATTGTGAATGCATTCATTTTCCCACAGGATTAGACCTCAGATTGGCTGAGTCAGTAGTTAGCCGGTCATCGAGTGCATTGAAGTAGTGGCAGATATTCTACCCCGGGCTCAGTGTTACTGCCAGCTGTCGGGAGATGAGCGGCAGATCCAGGAATCTCAACGGTGCCGTAAGTGTTGGCTATCGAGGCTGGTTCTCTCGTATTAATTGCCTAGGAGATGAGTATGAAAAGGTAGCTTTATATACAAGCCATTACAAATATAGTTAAGTTGAATGAATCTTATTAAACAGATGACAGTTAGTGTTAGTTTAGTCGCCAAGGGAATAGTTAAGAAGATTTAGTAAAATGTGTATAATTTATTTCTTCTGTTCTTCTGTCATTTTTTATTTTACCAAGATGACCTTGAAACCTTATACTTGTTTTTAAACAAGGTCACTGATAGCCCTTTGTGCTATATCCTTTCCATAATAATACTAGTCAGCTCATAAGAGTTATGGGTGTAAATGAGACTTGGGCTAAGGCAGGCTGCACCATTAGTCATAGCTTCTCAAAAATTGCTTGGAATGTTGGAATATGCCAAGATAATTTTAGTTCCATGGCTATTTGAGATAGCTGTACCACTAGTTTAGCTCAAAGATGCTACTATATCTTTAAAAAAAATTATTATTATTATTATTTTTTGAGGGATAGTTTTTGTTTGTTAGCTTGCTCGTTTCCTCCATTAATTTTGTATGTACATTATTTATTTTGGTGGTTTTTTTCCTTTTGACTTTGCTTTTTACTACTCTTTGAACTTGCTCTGACTAATCTAAATAATGACTATATATTTCATGCTATTCCAACTCTTTCTAGTTTTGTGGTATTTATATACCTCAAGATTATTTTAATTAGTTTTCTTGGAGTTAAAGGAATAATCCTCTCATATCAATAATCATGTCATTAGTTTTAGTTACAGTTTCTGTAAGGTTCTTCCACTCCAAACCATTACTTGGTCTCAACTTATATTATTAAATTTACCATACAAGATACAATTATTGAACAAAAAACAAACAAAAAACAACAACAAGTTTCTGGTGCAAGTTATCGAGTTGAAGCTCGGTTAGAGAGTAAAAGCTAATTTTCTTCCCACTTCAGTAGATGACCTTTACAGAGCATGCAAGATCACATGATGTGTCCAAATGTCATCATTACGTGTGTTATGTTTTAGGGACGGCCAGATTCACGCCCACCATCCAGATCTCGACTGAGACAAGGAGGCATAATCTCTTCACAGGATGAACCCTTGTCTCCTCTTCCCCCGCCGGGTGCCCTGGGACCTCCTCTTCACGCCCCAGCAATGGGTGTGTCTCCTTCTGCCAACAACAGCAACAGTAGCAACAACTTTGGAATGCTGGGCGACCAATCACTGGCTCTAGGAGCAGGGGGAGGCGGCTCTGCGGTCGTCCCGGCAACTGAAACCACACCCCTTTCGATCCAGTTCACACGTAGTGGGCATTACAGCAAGATGCTGTCCACTCTGAACGAGATGCGGCTGAGTCGTGAGCAGTGCGACATCACGCTGCAGGTGGGGGCGGAGCGTCTGTCCGCCCACAAGCTCATCCTGGTGGCCAACAGCCCTTACTTCCGCGCCATGTTCTCCTGCAGCTACAGTGAGGGAACACAGTCGTCTGTTGAGATGCACGACATCAGCTTTGTGGCCCTCGAGCTCCTAGTGGGGTATGTTTCAAATTAACTAAAGACGTTATTTGGAATTAATTATGAAACTAGTAATTAAGGAGCTGAATTTAATGAGAGTACTGAATCTTTGTGGTCAAATCAGTGGCATTTAAAAAAAGTGAATCACAAGAATGACCAAATACTACTACTACTACTATTACTACTACTACTAATAATAATAATATAATGATAATAATTATGGTAAATAATATTATTAATATGTTGTTACTTAAATATATTTAATAAAAAAAGTTAATAGTAGACAACAGTAGAAGGAGTGAGGTATTTAGAATAAACTATACACTCTCTTTTTCAGTGAGGAAAGAACTTAATGTTGTATCAAGGAAATACACACACACACAAACAATAAATAGATATAGTTGACATTATTAATGTGGCGTTGGTATACTTGTCTAATCTATTTTATACACCCAAAGAAAGCAATAAATTATCAGGTTTATTGGCATAACAAATTTTATTAGCTAGGCCTTCTATTCAAGTCAGCTCTTATTGTCTATTTGTATTTGTTCCCTTTCCGGTAGGTATTTCTACACATGCAAGATACACATCTCCACGGACAACGTACAGGACGTCTTGTCGGCGTCCACACTCCTCCAAATGGGTGTGGTCACGGATGCCTGCTGCGAATTTATGCGGCGGCACCTGGGCGTGACCAACTGCCTGGGGGTGCGGTCGTTCGCAGACATGCACTCGTGCTCGGACCTGGAGCGCACGGCAGCCGAGTACTCCCGGCACAACTTTGTGACTGTTGTGGAGTCGGAGGAATTCCTCAAGTTGGAACTGGATCGGATTCTGGAGCTCCTCTCTGCCACGGATCTCGCTGTGCCATCGGAAGAGAGCGTGTTCGAGGCATGCATGAAGTGGGTGAAGTTTGACCCTGCCAAGAGGGACAGGTTCATTGTGGATATTTTAGAGAAGGTGAGAGGGGAGAAGGGTCCAGGCCAGGGGCCGGAGGAGGAGGATTCACTGATGGGAGGCATGGGATGCGGCGTTGGGATGGATGAAAGGCTGGGTGATGCCCAGAACTAATAGGACTATAATTGTTTTAATAATTGATTCCACTTGTTTATTTTACCAAGCTTAATATGATGAAGTTAATGAAAGGTTCGCTGGGCTTTCACTTTGTCCAACTGAACTATACTGTGTGTTGTAGCCTTTGAGGTCACATGGGCCAACCCTGTCCATTTTGGCTGTGTGCATGTGCGTGAGTGTGTGTATGTGTGTGTGTGTTAACTTATTTAGCCAACTTTCAGCATGTGTGTTCCATAGCCTATTGGAGAGCTGCCATATTAGAATATTGGGTTGTGGGCTCTGTCTATTCAGTACATTTGGAACCTCAACTTATAATAGGATGGATCAGTAGCTTCTTAGAGAGATTGCGAGACTATTAATACCTGACTAGACTAGCAACTTCCACACGGACCATATGAGCTGATGGTTATTTTTTGTAATGGTTCCGTTTGGTCTCATCGAAAATTAATTAGCCTCGCACTCTCGCCTACCACCTTAATTAGTACTAATTCATTGACCAGAATATTTAACTCTATATGTGTCTGCAAGGATATATGACTTGAAAGAATGGTCAAGTGAGTCGACTGATATTAAGAAGAGACTTTAGACCACAAGTCTTTGTAGTCATGCTAAAACTGATTTACGACTATATTTCCTCACTTCCCCCCCCCCCCCCCCCCCCCCCCCAGAAATTAGTGAATTGAAAGAGAACTCTTTGTTCCATATGAGTAGACCAACAAAAGCCTGGGGTTTCCTTTGAACTAGTCTGGGTAGTAGTGAAGGCTGCATCTCTAGCCAAGAATCAGCTGACTGCAGCATCCATGGAGACATTAGTTGTGGTCTCATCAACAGTGCAGGTGTCCAAGCTTCAGAGAAAGAGGATGTGATTGTCCAGCAGGGTGGAATGCCGGGGTGCAGGGTTGGAAGTTCCCTGGCAAGGTTTCACCATCAAAAGACTCACTTCCCCTGGTACAAAGGGAGTAGGAATAAACCTCATCCATAGAGCACTCTTGGTGTCTGAACAGAGAGCTGAGCCTGCAGGTTTGTGGCCACTATCACTTGCTTGTGAGCTTTATGGTGGTAAGGTTGCTTGCACTCGTGGTCTATGGTACTAGTGAAAGTTGTGTTAGACTGCAGTCAGTGGTTGTTGTTGTTTTATTTTAAAGAAACCTCACTCAGCAGTACTCCTGGTGATACAGGGACCATTGCCCACTGTATGTTCATATCTGCTACAACTTTTATTTTACACATTCTATTAAAAGGATTTGTTAATTAGACTCCAGGTGAGAGAGTGTGATTATAGTTGGTAAAAATATCTTCTGTAACGCTATTGGTGGCACAAATTATATTCCTATATCACTATTTCTATTCCTATATCACTAATTCTATTCCTATATCACTATTTCTATTCCTATATCACTAATTCTATTCCTATATCACTATTTCTATAGTCCATGAATAAGAATAAATATAATAATATTATTTGACTTCATTTTTGGCATCAGTACCTTGTAAGTTTTCAGTTTGAAATAATTCACGTTCTCTACCAGTTAGTCAGTCTGTTCAGCAGTGCCAGGCAAATCTAGTTTCATGAAATCACATTAGTTCCTATAATTGGATCACTTACAATAATTAATTGTTTTATTTCTGGACTTATTCGATTTGTCTTTAAGTAGATGTGACAAGACAGTTACAAGGTTGACCTTGCAGCTATTGCTGCACTCTGGGTAATGGAATTGATTCCTGGCATGTCTGACTCTTAGCTAGTGAGTGGGGTGTGTGAGAGGTGCAAGTGCAGGTATGCAAGCTGTTAGGCCCAGTTTTATACTGTAAGGTGTCCCATCAATAGGACAACTGGAGACTGAGGAATTCCATAGGACTATTAGCAGTTTTTTCCATTATCAGGTAATTGACTATGAATGAGCTCTATAATTACTATATCCACTAAACCCACTAATGGGATAAACAATGCTGTGTGACTATGCAGCCTTGGGAAGGAGAGAGATGTGTCCATTCCTCCTGTGGTAATATCTTAGCATTTCGTTTATCAAAACTTTGCTGGATGACTCACATTTTATAGGATTGACCACCCAATGGTTGGGTTTGTCCACCACACCACCCTATGGAAGGAGGTGTAGCATTACTTGGCTTCTTTAGCACAGAAACAGTTTTTCAAATTGAGTTTGAATTTTTTGCAGTATGTACTGCTTCAATGAGTCTTAGTTACTGCACTCAACACGTAAGTGTTGTCTCTCAGGAGGTTTATTTGTGTGTGTTGGTGTTTATAGTATTGCATCATGTGTTTATTAGTTGCTGAAGATGTGCCCATGTGTTCTGAAAATTTATTGGTAAACATTATGTGCTATTTCGTGATTAGGGAATTCGTGTGTGTGTGTGGTGCATTGCGTGATGGATAGAATTTCACTTGATCTTCCTGCATGACTAGTGGCCATTTCTTTGTATATCTGAATAAGGCTAAATAGTTAGGTAGGAATGAGTTAGAATCGTCTGCTGCCAGTGGATCTGGCGTGTGGTCAGCTAATGCAATAAGTTGTCACTTGGCCGGCACAAGTCTGGATGTGGGTCTAGGTGGGTACCCACCCAGAGTGTCTACAGATCATATCCTATCTACTTGTTGTTGTGTATGTCATCTGGTGTTGGTATTCCAGAGTCATGGGGTCATGGCTGTGATTCAATGTTGGCCAGGTAGGAAGGTATTACGTAATATAGAACAGACATTCCATGGCAGGAGCAAACAAACAATAAGTAGTAGTAGTAGTAGTAGTAGTAGTAGTAGTAGTAGTAGTAGTAATAGTAGTTATAGTAGTAGTAATAGTAGTAGTAGTAGTAGTAGCAGCAGCAGTGTTGATAGTACATACATCATGTACAGTATAGTAGTAACGTTAGTGTTAGAATGAGTGATGGCCTTGTTCAAGTTGCCCGTGCTCCCCTGAGGGTATGTACTCACCACAGAGTGAAATAACACATACATCTGAGTGTTGTTATGAGTATGGGTTGTAAATGTTACCAGTGTCAGGTATTTGGAGGATCTTAATTTATAAACATACCTAGTCATGAACTAAAACAAACTTTCTTACCTCTGAATATTTATTTAGGGCACGGGACTTGCCAAAGTGAATACAAACATCTAAAATGTCACATCACACAATCCTATGAAATACACACTTCATAATTACTTGCATTTGTATCCACAATGATCACTCCAAATAAATCACTTACTACTACTACTATTACTACTACTACTACTACTATTACTACTATTATTACTACTACTACTATTATTATTATTATTACTACTACTACTACTACTATTATTATTATTATTATTACTACTACTATTTACTGCTGCTGTTACCATGGTATCTCATTGATAGTTCAAACTGTAACTACACAATCTCTAACCTTATAGCTGGCATGTTGAACTAAACTTCTCTGCTGACAAGTCTGGGGCTATTGTTGCGTACAAACACTCAAATTCATTGCAACAAAGATTGACTCATCAACATTCCAATGCAATAAACTGTGTGGTACTGTATGTGCATGTATACCCACATCTATTAGCACACAATGTGGGAGATCTACGGTGCTATATAAATTAATACATGAAGTCATTATAATTGAAGTATTGTGCAATAGACTGACCTGGTATATATTATATAATATGTTCAGATCTTCTTCATGCTTAATAGGTGGCGTCAGGCAGCTTTGAAACTGCTTTCTATCCAACCTTGCAATTACTTTTAAATCCACTGCCAACAACACACAATATGTGCACGCACTGCTCTTAGCAGTGATGTTCTTTGCTAGTGCACGAAATACATATTATGTAATAGCTAGTTTATAAGCTGATTTTGTAGCTTCACTGCAAACCCGCTCTAGCTTTTTGAGTTTCTTGTAATTTTCTTTTTAATATAGGTGAGACTACCTCTGCTATCTCCTTCCTTCATATTTGATACAGTGCGTAAAGTGGGTGTGGTCAATGAGACGCCTCGTGCTATGTCCCTGGTCATGGAGGCTCTGGAAATGCACATGCTGCCAGAGAGGAAAGAGAGCACGCGCTTCTCAGACTGGCTCAAACCTAGGAGTTCTAGTAGCAAAGTTCAGGTGAGAGTGATCTGGTAAAGGGTTGGTTATGTGGCAGTTTGTACTTGGTAAGGTATAGTCAGCCTGCATGAGTGTGTAGACAGTAAGCAAGTGACTTTGACTATCAGTAATGTGTGTTGTGAGCTATGTGGATGGGCGGAGCTACTGTAATAGATTAAAATAGCCGGAGGTGTGTTGGATTGTGCCAGACTGGGTTCCATGCAGAAGTTACCCACACTTGCCATTCATTTCAAACAATTAGTGATTGGTCTGGCATTATTTTACCTACCATTCACTTAAAGTTACTAGTCAGCCGCTTCTTGCAAGTTCTGTATGATTATTCAACTAGCAAGCAAGTACCCCGCCACCCAGTGGGGCTTGATGTACTAACTTCTGGAATACAGTAGCGTACGGTATACGTTCTTATTATCCAACTGCTTGGTTTAGTTGCATCAGTTTCCCTCTCCTGCTGTCTTTCTTCCTGAGTCATCTCAGCTCTTCTTTCTCCTCCTTTCCTAATGTTCAGCTCTTTCATAGTCATAAATTCCTCTCTCCCTTTTATGTCTAACTCTCCTGCTTCTCAGGCTCTCTGTCCTGATTATGATGCAAAGCTATTGTCTTCTCTCTCCGCTCCTCACTGATTTCACCTGTAATTCATTTTAATTCGCCTTCAACTGAATGTGATGATGCTTTACCCATTCTATTTTTGGCTCAGCTTACACACTGTTGTCGTTACTGACACACCAGCTTATTATTATGTAAATTATAGGGTGCAAGATGGCAAAGTATAGTTTACTTAGAGTTATGTAAATGAACCCTTTCACTTGTGAGTTGTTTGTTTTTTTGTTTTTGTTTTTTTCAGGCAGATGATAGCAAAATTGTTAAAAAAAAAAAAAAATTAAAAAAAATCATAACAAATTAACTAGTGTATCATATCAGTATATCATATTGAAGTTTATGAGTAATACATTTACATTGTCAATCTCTTCACCTTCTTTTTGTGCCTCTTTTGGCCTTGAATTGAAAATCCCACAATCACCTTCTAAAACAAAGGCTTACATCTCCGTCAGTGTAAAACTGGAAAGCCATAACCACTTAGCTACTGAATGTCAGTCATGTGAGCATTTTATGTAGTACAGCAAATGCTTTAGCCTTATTTTGATGCTGAATTCCAAGCTTGAGTGGTTTTGATTTTTAAGAATTTTTGTGACTATTGGAGTACTGTGTGGTGGTTACACTGGTGAGAAGTTTAAGTAAGATGATACAGATAATTTAGAAAGTTTAGTGATTTTATTTAATTAGAAGCTTTTAATAAGACCACACATTAAATAGGTGATAAAGTCCAATGAAAGGATACCAGGTGGGTTAATGAAGTGAGACTTGTCTTGTTCCAGCTGTATAGTATACACACATCAAGTAACCTATCATGCCGATTCTTTACAAGAGTAAGGTAAATTACACTGGCTGGCTCATATTAATAATTTCAGTTTTGTTAATACCAATCATTGCACAGAAGTCCGCTATCCAGCAAATACATTAGTGGGATTGTGTTGAAACTGGTAAGGGGTCTCAAAAATTAAATGCTGTAACAGACGAATTGTATAGCAAGGTAGAACCCTGAGCTTACCATGTGATGATGGATCTTGTTACAGTTTAGAGCTGTATTGTCTAGATGCTGCTGTTGTGTGTGCATGTGAGATTGAGGCAGAGTGGGTTTGCACGGGGATGGGGTATTTCTGGCAGTACGTGACCATATAAGGAGATAATGCCATGCAGCTTGAACTACAGTATGTACAGGCTTCCCACTGTTATGGTCTTCTATTAGACTTTTGAACCATTTATGGCTGTATAGTTTACACTGGAGTTGCTGCATTAGGGATTTAGTTCGATTTGTTTGTGTTCTTGCATGCAAGAAATGCATTCTTCACGCACATACGTCTATCTCCTAGCAGTAGGAAGCAGACAGTGCATGAGGCTTTGAGTGGGGGGAATAATGACTGGTGGTAGTTGTCCTGCTTCATGTGAAGGGATGAGACACTTCAGAATTGTGACTGCATTCACAATGTGTGATCATTCCAAGCTCGTGGTCAAGTGTTGCATTTCAAACTATATATGGCAGTTACATGAAAAACTGGCTTGCCTTCTCCATCCCCCCTTTGTTTAACACTTGGCAAAGTCGCAATCAACATGTGATGATATTTGATAGTTTAACAATTTTGTTTGTCAATACCTAATAGATGTTGCAATTCTGTATTGAGTAGTCGTGAAGAATTTTTCATAATAATAATAATAATGATGATGATGATGATGATGATGATGATGATGATGATAATAAATAAATAATAATAATAATGATATTAGCTAATAATAATAGTAGTTTTTTGTTGTTGTTATTATTGTGGTTATTATTTGTGAAACCTGTTGTTTATTGTCACAGATGATACTAGCTGTGGGTGGTATGGGGCGGAGGGAGCTAGCCGGAACCCCCTCCATCGAACTCTACGACCCTTCAACCAAGCAGTGGCACATGCTGTCTCAGATGGCATCGGGCCGGTGGGGGGCGGGGCTTGTTACCATGCCGCTGGGAGAGGAAGAAGAATTGATATACCTGGTGGGAGGCAGCAACGAGTCGTCTCGTCTGAGCAGCGTCCAGAGATACACTATATCCAGTGACATGTGGAGTTCTGCCAGAGACATGGCGCTGGCTCGCAACGGAGTGGGCGTGGTCACTTATGAAGGTAAAGAAGTAAGAAGTGAATTTTGTCAGGTGATAGTGAGGGTTAGCCTTTTGAAGGATGGGTGGAACAGAGTATGCAGTTACTATTTAGAAGTCAAAATAAGGGAAATTGTACTGTTTAGGGAGGTAATGAGGTATGAAGACAGCTGTAATTGACAGGACTATGTATCTAAGATCAAAACTAGATATAAAAATACAACAACTTAGGAGGATGAGTGTGGTACAGTAAAGACTTTCAGTATTATCGCCTTCTCTTTGTGATTGTGTGTGTGTGTGTGTGTGTGTGTGTGTGTTATTCCAGGCCTACTCTATGCCATTGGTGGTTTTGATGGGGTGTCTCCTTTAAAGAGTATGGAATGCTACAATCCGTCCACCAACCAGTGGTCCTCACTCCCGGACATGTCCACCAAGCGCTTCGGCCTTGCAGCGTGTGCCTGTGATGGTGAGTAGCATATGAATTAATGAATGCTGTGAGAAAGTAATTTTGTATTTGTAGCTTTAATGGTCAGTGTTTACTAACTTATACTTTTAAAAATATGTGGATTGAACGATGTTTTCCTCATAGGAGCTAGAACATTAGCTACAGGTTAACTATGTTGCTGTGTGATGTTTGCTGCCTTGTCTACATGTAGCTCTAGCGTGTACATTGGAACCTCACCTGTTGTGCTTGCATAATGGCATAATGGTGTAATGTCGACTTGCACACACTCATGCATACACATGGTGTTGTGTCTGGATGCTGGTGTATACTACACCATTTATTTTCGTTCTATCATAAAAATTGACCCCTCTTCCCCCCCCCTTCCCCTATCCTTCTTTCCCCACCAGTTTGCTTACTTGAACCATGAAAGCTACTTGTGGTTGGGTATTGAACAACTAGGTTCAACCTCCATTCCATACCGAATCACTTTTATGGCTTTAAACTGTGACCTTCTCCAAGGGCGTGGCTCAGCAATGGACTAATATGGCAAAAATTAGGTTGCTACATAGCTCATTAGCTGTGTTTTAGGAAGATATTGAATTTGTGCAAATTCAGCAGTTTTATTGTGCAGCTGTGGATACGCTTTTAACAAATTGCCCTAATTTAGTCTCGTAAGAAACCTAGTGCATACTCTAAGGCTATCTTGTACATGAGAAATCGGCTGTGACAATAAGCCATTGGCTGCATCAGTGACAATGGCACCCGCCAAGCCATTGTTGACTGTATCAACCACTACTTCTATGTTAGGTGTACATTGTTCTGATTTGGTTAGACTTATACACAAACTTTATATTGTGTGATTACAGCTCTGTCCTAATCAGATCATCCACAATATTTCACATATTTTATAATGTTGCTTGTCTACCACATGCATGTATGCACACACGTACATACTCATGCACACACACGCACACATGCACATGTGTGAATCACTCACATGTGTGTGCACACACCTACACACACTTACACACTATCCCTCACTTAGTACAGAACATATAATATATAGCTTGTTGATTATAGTTCTATTTGACCACACCCACAGGTCTTATTTACGCCATCGGGGGAAAGGACAACGTCACTCTGAACACAGCCGAGTGCTACAACATTGCCACGGCAACCTGGACCACCTTATCTCCCATGAGCATGTGCAGAAAATTCCCAGGAGCGGAATGCTTGTCCAAGCGAATCTTTGTCATGGGAGGGATCGACGCCACGAACTCAAGGCTGCGCTCAGTGGAAGAGTACATCCCCAGTCTGGACCAGTGGGTGACCCTGTGCCCAATGCTGTGCCCCAGAAGTGGGCTGGGCACAGCTGTCCTGGGCGGTCAAATTTACGTGATCGGTGGTCATGATGGAAACATGCCGCTGTCCTCAATGGAGCGCTATGACCCGTTGGTTAACGAGTGGTCTGTTCAACCTCACATGTCTGTCGGTCGTGACTGCGTGGGAACTGCAGTTGTGGGCGTGGTCTCCAGCATGCGATCTCCGCCACTATTGCACTGTATGGGTGGAGCTTCATCTCGCACCAGCCCGCCTGGTAGTGCATCTAGGTGTGACTCTCCAATCATTCAATCTAATGTGTAGGAATTTTACCCACAATCTTGTTGTTGTTGTTTTTTGTTATTTTTTGTGTTCTCCTGGCTCCGAATATTTTCTTCGTAAATCATTCTAATGCACTAATCATTTTTGTCCTTCTTCAATCAATCATGACAATGCAAATGCTTGCAAATTACATCTAAAGTGGACGTTTCAATTTCGCATAAAAATGCGCGCATTGGATTATCGCATTTCACTACACTATGTATACTGTTAAGCTAGAAATAGGGTCACACCCTTTCCTGGTGTTAGTTGTAGCATCGATCCTTTTTTGCTATTCACACTGAGCTTCGTTGAACTGACTATAAATTGATAGTAGTTTATTGAAATGACTGATTTTTCAATAGATATGGTTGACTCTGTCGCCCAACGTTCCCAGCCGAGGCCGGCGTTCACCAGACACAGGGCTTTTGCTTTTACAGGAAACATTAACAGGAATGGAGTAACTGGCGTGACGAGAACAAATAAAACGAATAATATAAACGAGAAGACCGAAGAACAACCTTTAGCAGCTGATGGGTGTCCAACCGGTCGCTTGAGCGATAGTTATAAATACGATCCACTTACGGACGAGTGGTATTTTAGAGCGAGAAAGAGCAGTACTGTTAGTACTGGGTCTAGAAAGTCTATCGGAGACGAGAGCGCATTCGCAGATGACCTCAGGGCAAGGAAAGCAAGTCTGGGGAAAATAAATGCTGTGAAAGAAGAGGCAGTTCAAGTACAGAAAATTTCAGTAAGCATCATGTTACCTTGTTCCTGCTCTTCCTTAAAAACCACTTTGTTGCAAAAAAAAAAAAATTAACAACTAAGAATTCAACTCGGCTCCCTCTTTTTTTGTATGCAGGTAAAAAGCTCAGAGGTCTTCTCAGAGCAAGAAGAATGCTGTGAACTTGACTGCATGAGTAAAGTACAGGTGGGGAAGATTAGAATAGACAGTGATACATGCAGCAGTATTGAAGAAGTAGAGTGTGTTGCAGTAGAAGATCATTCAGTCACAATCCAGTATCCATTCAATAAAATGCCGAAGGAATTTGTAATGGAACTTCCATCTACTGTAAGTAGTTTAGCACTTAATAGCTGCTGCTTTTATTGATTATTTTATTAATGAATTAATTAATTTATTTATTTATTGGCGAGCGAGCGTAGCGAGCGAGACACTTACAGGGGTAACACAATAATCAGGGATGTTTATTTGTATATATGTTTGGACGTACGTATGTCATTTTGTACTTTGACCCTCGCATTTTTGTGTTAGTTATGTGGTCGACCCCGTCCCAAATTTCACTAAACAGAATCCTCTGTTTATCGATCAGTACCCGTATCACCCTAGAAATTGAATTGTTTACCTTTTTGAATTCTTTTACTGGTGCAGTTAAAACGTGAAAACTTACAGGATTCGAGTTAGTGGCGGTGGTAAGTCAATGCGCTCTTTGTCATGGTTATAAGCCTTGCGCAACAGTATTTACTTGAAAATACATTGTCCACTAGACTACCGCGAAGGTAAGTCTGTGTAGGTGCATCTCCAGTTGTGTCAAGGCATTGTGTGTTACAACCACTACTTAGCTAAAGAATATCACAAAGAAAACTTTTAAATAACGTGTATTGTTTTGTTGTTGTTTTTTTCCTTCAATTCAAGCAGTTGCAGAGAGTTGTTACTATGGCACTGAAATACCTTTACCCTGTATGCGAAATTAAAAAAACTGGACCTTATTTTCAGTAGCTTCAGTGTTAGAAGTCAAAATCATTCATATAAAAATAGTATAGTCTTTAGGCTCGCTCGCCATTTGTGCTCAAGCACACCACTAGTTTATTTATTTATGTATGTATGTATGTATGTATTGATTGGGCGAGCAAAGCGAGACTCTCACTAATGAGTCTCAATTGATATTTTGGTGTATATATATATATATATGGCAAAATTCAAAGAGGTCAATGCGTGTCCACCCCCAGAGGCTAATTTAATACGTGAACAAGAAATTCGGGATAAAAGACTTTGAAATGATGCTAGGAAAAGAAAAAAGCGAAGAGCTACGGCGACAGGATGGGAGAGACATTCGCAGTTAAGTCTTCCAAAGTTAGCCGAGTTTATTTAATTTTTAGTGGCCGTGGTAAGTTTACTTTGTCAATGCACTGTTTGTCATAGCTATACGCCTTACATAACAGATTTGTTCTTACTTGAAAATCCAAAGTCCAATAGTCAAGTCACTAAGAGAATACAACGTGATGCTATATCTACTAGAGCTCTGGTACAATAGAGCATTTTGAACAGAGCGTAATTTGGAAAGGCGACTAGCTTAAAATGAAAACCATTAGATATCGATCCTTACCCTTGGAAATTAGATTGCTTACCCCTTGAAAATTCTTTGTCCAATAGTCAAGTCATGAAGCTAATACAATGAAGATCTTGTGCTGGTATATCCAGTGAACAAGTATATATAAAAGTGTTGTGTGTTGCTAAAGAATAGCAATATACTAAACAAAAATATTTAACTAACAAAAAATTCAAATTTAAGTTTCAGTCAGACCAGCTCACTCGCCGTTTGTGCAGAAGCACATCACTAGTTTATTTATTTATTTATTTATTTATGTATGTATGTATTTATTTATTTATGTATTTATGTATTTATTTATTTGCTTGGCAAAATAAGTCTGTATGTGACACATGTCTACCATATTTGTAGGTTCCCTTAACTCACAAGGACAATGAAGAGCCACAGAGCAATGAAACCAAAGAATTGGCAAAAGAAATAAGTTGTGATCACCAAACTGATAACAAGAGCCCCCATAACTCTCCTGTACCTTCTGAGCAGAACAACTGCACCAGGACTCTCGTTTGTGATGGACTGCCCAGTCTGACACCCGTAGAAGAGTTAACTCACTTCTCTGCAGCTCCTCCTCCATGTCTGTGTACAGTATACATTAAAAATGCCGAAAACTTGCTGAAGCCTGGATCTACCCATTCGTACCAGACTGATCCTATATTGATACCAAGAGAATCTAAAAGTAAAATTGGTCATAAGACAAAAATCCTAGTTCAGGTATCTTCCGGTCATCTTTCACTGGCCATAATCCTAACAACTGAAGGAAGTCATGGCAGACGCCTGTCATGGCCTTTTAGCAGAACCATATTGTTTGGCCTGGAAAACATGGATAAAAAGGAGAATCGTGAACGAGGATTTAAATGCTATGGAAATGGGCTCAACTTTAAGAAATGCCTTGGACGTCCCCAATATGTAGAGAACGCTCCCATTGGAATTCGTCACTTCCTTCCTGTTCAAGCACTTAAGAATGGATTCATCACAAGTGACACACTAGTATTACACTGTCTAATATTCTCTCGTGATGTTGAATTAAGAACATGCACGAGGCAACTTTCTTCCACATCATTTCTGAACAAGAAATGTTTGCTAAGTTCATTCACAATTAATATCAGTTAATTTTTGCTTATCATCCTCATTCATGTTTCTAACCTTCATCCAGTCACTTCACTGCGGGCGGTGAAAATTCAATTTTTAAAAAATCTTCCAGTCATTTATTATGTATAATGTTTTCCAGCTGCTAGATGTACACAACCTCTGATAGCTTTTGCAAGTAGCTACCATCATTTGATATCTGAAAAACTTATGTACAACTTGACAAAAATATAACTATTTCACCAAACCACTGTTACTATTTGGTCACCTGAAACACTAGTTGTACATACCCCTTCCAGTTTAGGATGAAAAGCATTATCAACTTTTTTATGTCATATACTGTTCGAAATCTGTACGTGTGGACATCAAAAAGGTTTATAAAATGCCTAGCTAGCTAATTACAATAGCATAAATTAGCTAGCTTATAAACCAGTGTTGTTTTGGTTCAGAGATTCCGGACTTTCTTAGTTTTAGTTAGCTATTCATACTAAAAAAATATTTTGAATGCTTAGTTCTAGTTTTTCCCCCCAAATTCTCCCTGAACATTTAGTTAGTTTTAGTTGTTCTTTAGCTAATATCATGTAGAAGATTTAGTCAGTTCTATCAGGCAACTGACTTAGTTTTAGTTAATTTATGTTGTCACTCAAATTCTTCAATAACGAGACACCTTAAAGAAAGTAGTACAGATAGTTTTCCCAAATAACTTCAAAAAAAGCATATTTTTATACAATCTTAGATTATTATAAATAAAGTATGATATTTTATATAATAGTTTAGAGAATATTTACTTGGGGAAATTATGCCTTCATTTAATAATGATATAATTCAAGGTGAATTGTTTACAACAAAAAATTGCTTAGTTTTAGTTTTTGTCATCCACTCCAACTAAGGGGTTTTGGTTTTAGTTTTTAGTTAACTAAAACAACACTATTATAAACTACACAGCATTAGCATAGCTAGTCGTACTGAAAGTGAAAAGTGGTGACTTCCCATTAGTGTGTGTTTATGCTTCCTGTCTCGACACAATCTCCTATTGAAGGACATGGGACATCATCATAATGATGTCCCATGTCCTTCAATAGGAGATTGTGTCGAGACAGGAAGCATCACACACTAATGGGCATCCACAAGTAAATCATATCACATTGGAATTAGCTACTGCATGGAAATTAGAATAAGGTAAAGGGGAGGTTGGGGTAGCTATGGAGTATTCCAGTGAAAACCTTGGTCAATGAAATTGGAATAGTTGGCTAAACTAACATTAATGGTGTTACCACCCAGTAGCATATCCTCATAACTAAATCAAACCTTGCTCTCTATTGGAAAAAAAGATAACTACATGTAAAATTTGCTGACATGAATAGCTCCTTGCCCCCATAGGGTCTCTTAACTTATAGTTACTGATACAATACTCTGACATCTATTTGCCCATAAATGGATGAATATTTGAAGTTTAGCTATAGACAGGTGTTTTCTGCGATTCCCTATTATGTAGAAGATGCAGAGTTTTAGCTATAACTTCTGTTCCCAATTTAGAAGAATCTAGAGAGGCTACTTACAGCTTTCCATTTTGGGAGCCACTTGACAACCTTTGTGGGTGTTATGTGTAGCCTCGGTAAGATATGTACTCTTCCAAAGTTAGCAAACATCTCTTCAGAGTCTCACACCACTTCAACTTCATCTAAAACATTCGATAAGCTCATATGTAAAAACACATCTCACAAGTGATATTGTGTCATTTCAAGTTTCATCTGCTGTAGCTAGTATTGTAAGAAACCACTCTTCTTTCATTCCTTCAGTGAAAATTGTCTGTATAGCAGTGTAAGAAGATATTTTGGTATGGAGGGGAGGGGCTCTAAAGGAGTTTTTTTTTATGGTTACAAATTGAAATAACCTCGTGACATAGTGCCCCAAAATTATATATGGGGGGGAGGGTCCAGTCCCCAGAGTTCCTACGTCACTGTATTAAATAAATGGCTACTGTGAAGCCCAATGAGAGCTGACTATGCACAACAACTCCAATTTAATTACAGGGGTTTACCCTCACTGAATTCACATCACAGACTCTCTTCTCTTCTACTCTTCCATCATGTAAAAAGTTTGCTCTATCCTCACTTTAGCGTCATATTGCTTCTATTATTCCTTTATTGCATCACTAGCTATGTACACATCTCCCATTGCCCTCATGTTGCAGACTTACAACAGATCTGAGGGAGACCCACAGAGGGTATAGGTAGTGCCACCAAAGGGCTATAATCGGTGAAAAAGTAAACTTTCTTTGATGTATAACATACAATCAGATCTAATATAGTACATGGCACATGCAATGTGCTTTAAGGGTGACTAATCAGACTTAGACTTGCATATGACACAACAATATAACTCACAAAACAGATGTAAGGGTAGCTAAAATAGTTAGCTTATAAGACATGCACATTTGATTTTCTTTCGACCCCCTATTCTTGTGTGTGAGGTACAATAGATATCAAATGCTTTTCTAAACTCATCCATTTTTCTTGTTGATGTTAATACAATAACCTTATGAATTTGTAATGAATGTCCTTGAGGAAATATCAACAAACTTAGGCCCATTCGTTCATTGCCTTTCCACAGCTATCATCTGAGTTCATATCACGTGGACATGTTTGTATAAGTTCTGTCACTCATATTGAAAGTCAAAACATGTGGACTGTAGTTGCCATGGATAATCCCCCCATTTTGTAGCTACCAACAGGCTACTGAGAAGAGTTGTTGAAAATAGATATTTTTGATAGAAAACATGATGATTCTAAGAAATCTATGAACATGGTACTTACCCGAAGTCCACTTTGATATGCTGCTATGAAAAGATGTTGCAAAAATAATAATAATAATAAAAATAAATAAATAAAATAAAACGATTAGCCATTTTACAAGTAGCTATCTTGCTCTCACTAGTGGGGCCAGTAGCAAGAAAGACACACTGTTTACACTTCTTTTTATAATATGTTGTACAATCAGTGTCAGGGGTGGATTCAGCACTAGTGTGACAGGGAGGGGTTCAAATATATTTGGGTCAAAACTTATGAAATTTAAGTGATTGACTGTACATGCTTTGAATATTAATTTATGACTGAAGAGGTACAGTTAAGTCCAGTTGCACTGTAAACTGTTGCCTTTACCGTTATACCCCCCCCCCCCCACCCAACGATTCTCTTCAGGTAAGTCCTCACATTCGTTTGGGTGAACAGAGCAACCGAACAATTTCCAAATAATTACCGTAAACAAGCACGTGATCTTTCCCCAGCTATATAAACAGCACACTAGACTACTAGGAGTTCAGACTCCGGGAAGATGTCTGCGGAAAACGCTAGTCCTAGTAGGCCCAGAGCGAACGCTATAAGTGTAAAAGAGAGGAGAGAACGGTTAGAAAAATTGGTTGAAGAACGCAGACAGAGCGAGGCAACTGAAGACTTACTTAATAGCGAACGGGCAGAATCCGGGAAGATGTCTGCGGAAAAAGCTAGTCCTAGTAGGCCCAGAGCGAACGCTATAAGTGTAAAAGAGAGGAGAGAACGGTTAGAAAAATTGGTTGAAGAACGCAGACAGAGCGAGGCAACTGAAGACTTACTTAATAGCGAACGGGCCACCAATACGAACATCAAGGAACAACCGGTGGCTGCGGACGGATTTTTTATATGTCGTTGGCAGGATAGTATGAGGTACGACCCTGTCACTGGTGAATTAAACTATCGAGCAAGAAAGAGCAGCACCACTAGTATTGGTTCTAACAGAAGATCTTGCGAAATCAAATTCGCCGAAGACAATGAAGCGTCAGGAGCTGGTCAAGTAGAAAGTGATTCAAATGAAGATGCTCCTGCTGTCGATCAAGATGTAACGGTGAGCTGAATAGCTAGCTTACACAGTTCTTAACTAAACTTTGGAATTAAGCAGTTCATAGAATGTGATATCACTATTTTGTTGGGTAGAGATAGCTTAGCTAGCTTATGTATTAAATGATAGAAAGATGTTGCTATTTTAGGATGAAATACTTAAAAAGCATTCACCTTCTCCATTTTTTCCCACCATCAAGAGAATAAAACATTAAATAATAGCAAATAACAACAATGATAGGTTAAAAGCAAAAGCAACAACAACAACAAATATAACAACAATAAGCACATATTATGGTAAAAACTTTGCATATAGCTATATCCAGATTTTTTTTACACTTTGCTGCTAGGAAAGGAGATTTGCTGTGTCACATAGAAGTGAAAGAGTCCAGATTTTGACAGCCGACACAAAAATAAGAGTTGGAGATGACAATAAGAAAGAGCGAAAACCAAGTGACAGTAGTGTCCAAGAGGTTGATTGTGTTCCTGCGGTGGATGCTGCAGTGTGGATCAGGCTTCCATTTCACAAGTCAGTAGAACACATTACATTGGAGCTTCCATCTCTGGTAAGCAAATAAAATGAGTGGTATACCATATAGCAATTTTTATGTCTGTGCTTGTATTCCCCTCGACAATAGATAAAATTAAACAGGAAATGTGATGATGAAGTTGTGTCACTTGAAGATACGGATGCAAAGGAAATAAGCTATGCTTGTCACCTTGGCAGAAGAGACAGTGCATTCATTACTCCTGAGCAAGTTAAGCAAACTATTTGCAACAGTATCATTGTGTCCAATGGATCGCTCCCACTATCTCCCCCAAATCACTTGAATGTATTTATTCCGAACCCACCCAGTATGTGTATAGTTCGAATTCAAAATGCAAGGAGTTTGTTAAAGACAAATGCACGATGGAGTTACATCACTGAACTCATATGCATACCTGCAGCAAGAAGTGAAGCATGGTACCTATGCTACAACCTAAAACTGTTCGTTCAAGTATCTTCAGGATTTCTTTCGGTTGGTTTAATATTAATAGAAGGGAAATATGATTGGAAATTGTCTTGGCCATTTGCAAAAAACATTTTTTTCAGTTTGAAGAATGCAGAGGAAAGCATGAATAGGGAGAGAGGATTTAAATGCTACGGTAATGGATTAAATTTTGCAAATTGTCTGAGACGTCCGAAATTTGTTGATAACCTGCCAATCGGGATTCAATGCTTCCTCCCTGTGTCTGAATTAGAAAACGGTTTCATTAGAGATAACTCCATAGAACTACACTGCTTGATTCTCCCTCATCTTCTATCCTCAAGTTCCCAGGTTGAGCAACTGTCGTCAAAACTATTCCCGACACAGAAGTGTTTCATAAATTCCTTCATCATTGAAGCAACCTGACACTCAATCTTCCTACTTAGGCAGTACTATGTCAATCTTCATGTCAGAGTTTGGTATTGTATAACAAGTGAATCGAACAACATCACTTCTGGTGGAAACACTCTTTGTGTGTGTAAAGTTATTTGAAAACAATCCATCTGCTAAATTTAAAGAATGAGTTTTATATTCCTCCAGTTGACTGAATAAAACCTTTTTATTTTAATTTTATAATTGCATTGTTTTTTCATGTTGCAATAGCAAGAAGGCCATATAAGTTTCAAATGAATTTTATTACTAATGAATATAGTTAATATAACAGTTGAAATGTTTACAGGTCAATATATTATTGGAGCTCTCTACAAGTGACTAACCCACCCTTTACCAGCTTCCCTAACTCAAAGATGCCCATAATTTTGGCATTATTCATTAGCTATTGTTCTTTGACCGCTCTTCTTCTCTAAAAAGTAAGTTGGGTTGGTCACTCATGAAGAGCAAAATGAAAAATTGGATAAGTTCTTAAAATGATTAGTTATGCGACTTTCAATGTATATGGGTCATACATGTCATTCTACCTGCGACCTATTCCCATTCACAGCCTGGCTGTTCTCTGCGATAAACACCGCTCACCGCTTATCGCCTATGCGTAACATCATAGCGTGAAGAGGGTAAAGGGTCGAAGATGCCTGAGCCATTACATCACGCACTTGTAATGAAAACCATAGATATCTATGTGAAAACACTCCAGAATAGCAGCGACAAAGAAATACCAACGTAACAAAATCACGTAATAGGATCATGAGCAGCTTAGATTATCTTCCTTTCATAAATTTCCTGCAGAACCTCAGCAAGAATTGAATGCATCCTCCGATCACATTATCCTGAGCTACAGCTACATACATCTAGCATGTCACATGCAAATATGTAATTCTCACCAGCATTCCAGGGATAATAAGATTTTTTTGATAAAAAAAACAAACAAACATATTTACATGAAGAGTATGACTGAGATAATTTGCAGTGCACGGTGCAAATTTAGATAAGTGTATTCTCTATTTTTCACTGTAGACTGTTAATCTTGCTACAGGTGTGTCAGATTTTTCTGCTTAAATAATGCTGGCTTTGTCCTTAAATTTTAGCTTTAAATCTATATTGTTTTTTTTCTCCTTCTTTCAGATACTATAATTTTAAGCTAAAGGCAAATATTTATATTGAAAACTGAAGTTTATTCCTTATCTTGAACTTTACTACAACTGTGATTTCATTGCTCTAAGCACTTGAATTATGGGTATCAAAAATTTCTGGTGTAGTTATAGTGTCAGAAATACTTGTAAAACTATTGGCAAAGAGTCATTACATACAGGAGACAGCGCAGTGCGCGATGGCCAGTTTTATGACGTAATAAATGGAACGAAATATTGACGACCTTTACCAGTTCAAGAATTTCTTGTTCATAAAAGAGATCTCAAACTAAGTACGGTTAGTGTTGTCACACAGGCTGATAGCGGGAGATATGGCTTCCGAATCGAGTAAGAAAGTTGCTTACAACATCGCACTTCATTTGCAGTCTCAAGTGTCGTCTGGCATTTTGAGTGAAGACGATAAAGAGGGAATAGATGGTAAGTTGAGAGATATCTGATGTGTAGGGTGGCTGTTTTATGTTGTTTAGCCAGGGTACTAAAAATCCTAGAGCACTAATAATTGAAAGTCAAAATATATACTTGCTAAGTGTGTTCACAGGAGATGTGGCCTATGAAGATGGTATTTTTTTTTTGCTTATGGTTGCACAAAATGTGAAGTAATGAGTTTCCCCCCCCCCCCCTCATCTTGTTGCTGTGTGTGTTTCTTGTAGAAGCTGTCTTAAAGCAATCCTCCATTTTCGTTTAGTCTGTTTGCGATAATTTGTAATTTGGGTGTCGTATTCTCTCAACCATGCCTGAACTTCTGTTTTTTTTACTATGGCATGCTTTAATGAGATAATTCCTTTCATTTGTTTAATTAGCTAGGAATCTTACACTTGACGTGAGGAAGCTGCAGTATACAGGGAAAATATTAAAGAAGTGGAGGAATTTGGTCTTAAGGTTTTCATCATTGAGCTACTCAAGTAGTTATGGCTACAACTTGCACATTATGTATGCTCAACATTATCTTGGCGGCCATTTTGGCTGCTATGCTGGAAGGCTCGAGTTGTAGCGTGTTAGTTAAAGTTCTCACTTGAGGTTTAGTTTATTACTGTTCATCTCAGAAGAACAGTAACAACTAATTCTGTTATTCATACTGGTGCCGTTCACCTGACCAATCCTCTGTGTGGAAATAAATATGTTGTATTTTGTAAAGTAAATTTTAGTTGTGCACTTATTGTTTCATTTGATATTTTAATAATAATAATAATAATAATATTATTATTATTATTACTATTATATCAATAATTGTAGTAAAGTAATAATAATTGTGTGATGAAGATAATATGACTGTCTATAGCACGACCCGTCAATACTTATTTTTTTTGCGCCTATGTGTTTGTCGGCTTCCAGATATTGAGCTCTCCAAGTTTGGGATAGCTTCAACTGTTGCTGAAATATCCAACTTAACTGTTTCAATCTACTAGCTTCTTTAATGCAGTGTTGAGAAATGAATCAATCTTTTCTTGACCATTACATGTGCCGCGTTGTGTCTGATTTTCTAGTGCAAGGTCACATGATATAACATTGGCCCAGTGGATAGATACGTGTGATGAAGATGGTTTAGTTGGTACGTGTGATGAAGATAGTTTAGTTGGTACGTGTGATGAAGATAGTTTAGTTGGTACGTGTGATGAAGATAGTTTAGTTGATACGTGTGATGAAGATAGTTTAGTTGGTACGTGTGATGAAGATGGTTTAGTTGGTACGTGTGATGAAGATAGTTTAGTTGGTACGTGTGATGAAGATAGTTTAGTTGGTACGTGTGATGAAGATAGTTTAGTCGATACGTGTGATGAAGGTAGTTTAGTCAATACGTATGATGAAGATAGTTTAGTTGGTACGTGTGATGAAGATAGTTTAGTTGATACGTGTGATGAAGATAGTTTAGTTGGTACGTGTGATGAAGATAGTTTAGTCAATACGTGTGATGAAGATAGTTTAGTTGGTACGTGTGATGAAGATAGTTTAGTCAATACGTGTGATGAAGATAGTTTAGTTGGTACGTGTGATGAAGATAGTTTAGTTGGTACGTGTGATGAAGATAGTTTAGTTGGTACGTGTGATGAAGATAGTTTAGTTGATACGTGTGATGAAGATAGTTTAGTTGGTACGTGTGATGAAGATGGTTTAGTTGGTACGTGTGATGAAGATAGTTTAGTTGGTACGTGTGATGAAGATAGTTTAGTTGGTACGTGTGATGAAGATAGTTTAGTCGATACGTGTGATGAAGATAGTTTAGTTGGTACGTGTGATGAAGATAGTTTAGTTGATACGTGTGATGAAGATAGTTTAGTTGGTACGTGTGATGAAGATAGTTTAGTCAATACGTGTGATGAAGATAGTTTAGTTGGTACGTGTGATGAAGATAGTTTAGTCAATACGTGTGATGAAGATAGTTTAGTTGGTACGTGTGATGAAGATAGTTTAGTTGGTACGTGTGATGAAGATAGTTTAGTTGGTACGTGTGATGAAGATAGTTTAGTTGATACGTGTGATGAAGATAGTTTAGTTGGTACGTGTGATGAAGATAGTTTAGTTGGTACGTGTGATGAAGATAGTTTAGTTGGTACGTGTGATGAAGATAGTTTAGTTGATACGTGTGATGAAGATAGTTTAGTTGGTACGTGATGAATTTTATTACTAATGAATATAGTTAATATAACAGTTGAAATGTTTACAGGTCAATATATTATTGGAGCTCTCTACAAGTGACTAACCCACCCTTTACCAGCTTCCCTAACTCAAAGATGCCCATAATTTTGGCATTATTCATTAGCTATTGTTCTTTGACCTCTCTTCTTCTCTAAAAAGTAAGTTGGGTTGGTCACTCATGAAGAGCAAAATGAAAAATTGGATAAGTTCTTAAAATGATTAGTTATGCGACTTTCAATGTATATGGGTCATACATGTCATTCTACCTGCGACCTATTCCCATTCACAGCCTGGCTGTTCTCTGCGATAAACACCGCTTATCGCCTATGCGTAACATCATAGCGTGAAGAGGGTAAAGGGTCGAAGATGTGTGATGAAGGTAGTTTAGTCAATACGTATGATGAAGATAGTTTAGTTGGTACGTGTGATGAAGATAGTTTAGTTGATACGTGTGATGAAGATAGTTTAGTTGGTACGTGTGATGAAGATAGTTTAGTCAATACGTGTGATGAAGATAGTTTAGTTGGTACGTGTGATGAAGATAGTTTAGTCAATACGTGTGATGAAGATAGTTTAGTTGGTACGTGTGATGAAGATAGTTTAGTTGGTACGTGTGATGAAGATAGTTTAGTTGGTACGTGTGATGAAGATAGTTTAGTTGATACGTGTGATGAAGATAGTTTAGTTGATACGTGTGATGAAGATAGTTTAGTTGATACGTGTGATGAAGATAGTTTAGTTGAGACGTGTGATGAAGATAGTTTAGTTGGTACGTGTGATGAAGATAGTTTAGTTGATACGTGTGATGAAGATAGTTTAGTTGGTACGTGTGATGAATATAGTTTAGTTTGTACGTGTGATGAAGATAGTTTAGTTGAGACGTGTGATGAATATAGTTTAGTTTATACGTGTGATGAAGATGGTTTAGTTGGTACGTGTGATGAAGATAGTTTAGTTGAGACGTGTGATGAATATAGTTTAGTTTACACGTGTGATGAAGATAGTTTAGTTTGATACGTGTGATGAAGATAGTTTAGTTGAGACGTGTGATGAAGATAGTTTAGTTGAGACGTGTGATGAATATAGTTTAGTTTACACGAGTGATGAAGATAGTTTAGTTTGATACGTGTGATGAAGATAGTTTAGTTGAGACGTGTGATGAAGATAGTTTAGTTTATACGTGTGATGAATATAGTTTAGTTTATACGTGTGATGAAGATAGTTTAGTTTACACGAGTGATGAAGATAGTTTAGTTTGATACGTGTGATGAAGATAGTTTAGTTTGTACGTGTGATGAAGATAGTTTAGTTTGATACGTGTGATGAAGATAGTTTAGTTTGATACGTGTGATGAAGATAGTTTAGTTGAGACGTGTGATGAATATAGTTTAGTTTACACGAGTGATGAAGATAGTTTAGTTGAGACGTGTGATGAATATAGTTTAGTTTACATGAGTGATGAAGATAGTTTAGTTTGATACGACCAGTCATTATTCCCTCCACCCAAAGCCTCATGCACTGTCTGCTTCCTACTGCTAGGAGATAGACATATGTGCGTGAAGAATGCATTTCTTGCATGCAAGAACACAAACAAATCAAACTAAATCCCTAATGCAGCTGCTCCAGTGTAAACTATACAGCCATAACCGGTTCAAACGTCTAATACAAGACCATAACAGTGGGAAGCCTGTACATATTGTAGTTCAAGCTGCACGGTATATCTCCTTATATGGTCAGTAGTGCCAGAAATGCCCCATCCCAGTGCAAACCCACTCTGCCTTCTTCATCACACGTATAAACTAAACTATATTCATCACACGTATAAACTAAACTATCTTCATCACATGTATAAACTAAACTATACTCATCACACGTCTCAACTAAACTATCTTCATCACAGGGAGTCGTCCTGCTTCATGTGAAGGGATGAGACACTTCTCATTCCAAGCTCGTGGTCAAGTGTTGTATTTCAAACTACATAAAAATTATATGGCAGTTACATGAAAAACTGGCTTGCCTTCTCCATCCCCCATTTGTTTAACACTTGGCAAAGTCGCAATCAACATGTGATGATATTTGATAGTTTAACAATTTTGTTTGTCAATACCTAAATAGATGTTGCAATTCTATATTGAGTAGTCGTGAAGAATTTTTCATAATAATAATAATGATGATGATGATGATGATGATGATGATGATGATAATAATGATATTAGCGAATAATAATAGTAGTTTTTGTTGTTGTTATTATTGTGGTTATTATTTGGGAAACCTGTTGTTTATTGTCACAGATGATACTAGCTGTGGGTGGTATGGGACGGAGGGAGCTAGCCGGAACCCCCTCCATCGAACTCTACGACCCTTCAACCAAGCAGTGGCACATGCTGTCTCAGATGGCGTCCGGCCGGTGGGGGGCGGGGCTTGTTACCATGCCGCTAGGAGACGAAGAAGAATTGATATACCTGGTGGGAGGCAGCAACGAGTCGTCTCGTCTGAGCAGCGTCCAGAGATACACTATATCCAGTGACATGTGGAGTTCTGCCAGAGACATGGCGCTGGCTCGCAACGGAGTGGGCGTGGTCACTTATGAAGGTAAAGAAGTAAGAAGTGAATTTTGTCAGGTGATAGTGAGGGTTAGCCTTTTGAAGGATGGGTGGAACAGAGTATGCAGCTACTATTTAGAAGTCAAAATAAGGGAAATTATACTGTTTAGGGAGGTAATGAGGTATGAAGACAGCTGTAATTGACAGGACTGTGTATCTAAGATCAAAACTAGATATAAAAATACAACAACTTAGGAGGATGAGTGTGGTACAGTAAAGACTTTCAGTGTTATCACATTCTCTTTGTGATTGTGTGTGTGTGTGTGTGTGTGTGTGTGTGTGTGTGTGTGTGTGTGTGTGTGTTATTCCAGGCCTACTCTATGCCATCGGTGGTTTTGATGGGGTGTCTCCTTTAAAGAGTATGGAATGCTACAATCCGTCCACCAACCAGTGGTCCTCACTCCCGGACATGTCCACCAAGCGCTTCGGCCTTGCAGCATGTGCCTGTGATGGTGAGTAGCATGTGAATTAATGAATGCTGTGAGAAAGTAATTTTGTATTTGTAGCTTTAATGGTCAGTGTTTACTATTTAAAATATGTGGATTGAACGGTGTTTTCCTCATGGGAGCTAGAACATTAGCTTCAGGTTAACTATGTTGCTGTGTGATGTTTGCAGCTATATCTACATGTAACTGGAGCGTGTACATTGGAACCTCACCTGTTGTGCTTGCATAATGGTGTAATGTCAACTTGCACACATTCATGCATATACATGATGCTGGTGTACACAGCACCATTTATTTTCCTTCTATCATAAAAAATTGACCCCGCTTCCCTCCCCCCCCCCTTCTCCTTCTTTTCCTGGCAGTTTGCTTGCTTGAACCTTGAAAGCTACTTGTGGATGGTTATTGAACAATATGAAGTTATTGATCTAAGGTTCAACCTCCATTCCATACTGAATCACTTTTATGGCTTTAAACTGTGACCGTCTCCAAGGGCGTGGCTCAGCAATGGACTAATATGGCAAAAATTAGGGTGCTTCATAGCTCATTAGCTGTGTTTTAGGAAGATATTGAATTTGTGCAAATTCAGCAGTTTTATTGTGCAGCGCTTTTAACAAATTGCCCTAATTTAGTCTCGTAAGAAACCTAGTGCAAACTCTAAAGGCTATCTTGTACATATACAGATGAGAAATCGGCTGTGACAATAAGCCATTGGCTGCATCAGTGACAATGGCACCCGCCAAGCCATTGTTGACTGTATCAAACACTACTTCTATGTTAGGTGTGCATTGTTCTGATTTGGTTAGACTTATACACAAACTTTAAATTTGTGTATGATTACAACTCTGTCCTAATCAGATCATCCACAATATTTCACATTTTATAATGTTGCTTGTCTACCGCACGCATGCATGCACACACGTACATACTCATGCACACACACACATGCACATGTGTGAATCACTCACATGTGTGTGCATACACCTACACATACTTATCACTATCCCTCCCTTAGTACAGAACATATAATATATAGCTTGTTGATTATAGTTCTATTTGACCACACCCACAGGTCTTATTTACGCCATCGGGGGAAAGGACAACGTCACTCTGAACACAGCCGAGTGCTACAACATTGCCACGGCAACCTGGACCACCTTATCTCCCATGAGCATGTGCAGAAAATTCCCAGGAGCGGAATGCTTGTCCAAACGAATCTTTGTCATGGGAGGGATCGACGCCGCGAACTCAAGGCTGCGCTCAGTGGAAGAGTACATCCCCAGTCTGGACCAGTGGGTGACCCTGTGCCCAATGCTGTGCCCCAGAAGTGGGCTGGGCACAGCTGTCCTGGGCGGTCAAATTTACGTGATCGGTGGTCACGATGGAAACATGCCGCTGTCCTCAATGGAGCGCTATGACCCGTTGGTTAACGAGTGGTCTGTTCAACCTCACATGTCTGTCGGTCGTGACTGCGTGGGAACTGCAGTTATGGGCGTGGTCTCCAGTATGCGATCTCCGCCACTATTGCACTGTATGGGTGGAGCTTCATCTCGCACCAGCCCGCCTGGTAGTGCATCTAGGTGTGACTCTCCAATCATTCAATCTAATGTGTAGGAATTTTACCCACAATCTTGTTGTTGTTGTTTTTTGTTATTTTTTGTGTTCTCCTGGCTCCGAATATTTTCTTCGTAAATCATTCTAATGCACTAATCATTTTTGTCCTTCTTCAATCAATCATGACAATGCAAATGCTTGCAAATTACATCTAAAGTGGACGTTTCAATTTCGCATAAAAATGCGCGCATTGGATTATCGCATTTCACTACACTATGTATACTGTTGTTCTGAAGCTAGAAATAGGGTCACGCCCTTTCCTGGTGTTAGTTGTAGCATCGATCCTTTTTCGCTATTCACACTGAGCTTCGTTGAACTGACTTTAAATTGATAGTAGTTTATTGAAATGACTGATTTTTCAATAGATATGGTTGACTCTGTCGCCCAACGTTCCCAGCCGAGGCCGGCGTTCACCAGACACAGGGCTTATGCTTTTACAGGAAACATTAACAGGAATGGAGTAACTGGCGTGACGAGAACAAATAAAACGAATAATATAAACGAGAAGACCGAAGAACAACCTTTAGCAGCTGATGGGCGTCCAATCCGTCGCTTGAGCGATAGTTATAAATACGATCCACTTACGGACGAGTGGTATTTTAGAGCGAGAAAGAGCAGTACTGTTAGTACTGGATCTAGAAAGTCTATCGGAGACGAGAGCGCATTCGCAGATGACCTCAGGGCAAGGAAAGCAAGTCTGGGGAAAATAAATGCTGTGAAAGAAGAGGCAGTTCAAGTAGAGAAAATTTCAGTAAGCATCATGTTACCTTGTTCCTGCTCTTCCTTAAAAACCACTTTGTTGCAAAAAAAAAAAAATTAACAACTAAAAATTCAACTCGACTCCCTCTTTTTTTGTATGCAGGTAAAAAGCTCAGAGGTCTTCTCAGAGCAAGAAGAATGCTGTGAACTTGACTGCATGAGTAAAGTACAGGTGGGGAAGATTAGAATAGACAGTGATACGTGCAGCAGTATTGAAGAAGTAGAGTGTGTTCCAGTAGAAGATCATTCAGTCACAATCCAGTATCCATTCAATAAAATGCCGAAGGAATTTGTAATGGAACTTCCATCTACTGTAAGTAGTTTAGCACTTTATAGCTGCTGCTTTTATTGGTTATTTTATTAATTAATTAATTAATTTATTTGTCATGGTTATAAGCAGTGCGCAACAGTATTTACTTGAAAATACATTGTCCACTAGACTACCGCGAAGGAAAGTCTGTGTAGGTGCATCTCCAGTTGTGTCAAGGCATTGTGTGTTACAACCACTACTTAGCTAAAGAATATCACAAAGAAAACTTTTAAATAACGTGTATTGTTTTGTTGTTGTTTTTTTCCTTCAATTCAAGCAGTTGCAGAGAGTTGTTACTATGGCACTGAAATACCTTTACCCTGTATGCGAAATTAAAAAAACTGGACCTTATTTTCAGTAGCTTCAGTGTTAGAAGTCAAAATCATTCATATAAAAATAGTATAGTCTTTAGGCTCGCTCGCCATTTGTGCTCAAGCACACCACTAGTTTATTTATTTATGTATGTATGTATGTATGTATTGATTGGGCGAGCAAAGCGAGACTCTCACTAATGAGTCTCAATTGATATTTTGGTGTATATATATATATATATGGCAAAATTCAAAGAGGTCAATGCGTGTCCACCCCCAGAGGCTAATTTAATACGTGAACAAGAAATTCGGGATAAAAGACTTTGAAATGATGCTAGGAAAAGAAAAAAGCGAAGAGCTACGGCGACAGGATGGGAGAGACATTCGCAGTTAAGTCTTCCAAAGTTAGCCGAGTTTATTTAATTTTTAGTGGCCGTGGTAAGTTTACTTTGTCAATGCACTGTTTGTCATAGCTATACGCCTTACATAACAGATTTGTTCTTACTTGAAAATCCAAAGTCCAATAGTCAAGTCACTAAGAGAATACAACGTGATGCTATATCTACTAGAGCTCTGGTACAATAGAGCATTTTGAACAGAGCGTAATTTGGAAAGGCGACTAGCTTAAAATGAAAACCATTAGATATCGATCCTTACCCTTGGAAATTAGATTGCTTACCCCTTGAAAATTCTTTGTCCAATAGTCAAGTCATGAAGCTAATACAATGAAGATCTTGTGCTGGTATATCCAGTGAACAAGTATATATAAAAGTGTTGTGTGTTGCTAAAGAATAGCAATATACTAAACAAAAATATTTAACTAACAAAAAATTCAAATTTAAGTTTCAGTCAGACCAGCTCACTCGCCGTTTGTGCAGAAGCACATCACTAGTTTATTTATTTATTTATTTATTTATGTATGTATGTATTTATTTATTTATGTATTTATGTATTTATTTATTTGCTTGGCAAAATAAGTCTGTATGTGACACATGTCTACCATATTTGTAGGTTCCCTTAACTCACAAGGACAATGAAGAGCCACAGAGCAATGAAACCAAAGAATTGGCAAAAGAAATAAGTTGTGATCACCAAACTGATAACAAGAGCCCCCATAACTCTCCTGTACCTTCTGAGCAGAACAACTGCACCAGGACTCTCGTTTGTGATGGACTGCCCAGTCTGACACCCGTAGAAGAGTTAACTCACTTCTCTGCAGCTCCTCCTCCATGTCTGTGTACAGTATACATTAAAAATGCCGAAAACTTGCTGAAGCCTGGATCTACCCATTCGTACCAGACTGATCCTATATTGATACCAAGAGAATCTAAAAGTAAAATTGGTCATAAGACAAAAATCCTAGTTCAGGTATCTTCCGGTCATCTTTCACTGGCCATAATCCTAACAACTGAAGGAAGTCATGGCAGACGCCTGTCATGGCCTTTTAGCAGAACCATATTGTTTGGCCTGGAAAACATGGATAAAAAGGAGAATCGTGAACGAGGATTTAAATGCTATGGAAATGGGCTCAACTTTAAGAAATGCCTTGGACGTCCCCAATATGTAGAGAACGCTCCCATTGGAATTCGTCACTTCCTTCCTGTTCAAGCACTTAAGAATGGATTCATCACAAGTGACACACTAGTATTACACTGTCTAATATTCTCTCGTGATGTTGAATTAAGAACATGCACGAGGCAACTTTCTTCCACATCATTTCTGAACAAGAAATGTTTGCTAAGTTCATTCACAATTAATATCAGTTAATTTTTGCTTATCATCCTCATTCATGTTTCTAACCTTCATCCAGTCACTTCACTGCGGGCGGTGAAAATTCAATTTTTAAAAAATCTTCCAGTCATTTATTATGTATAATGTTTTCCAGCTGCTAGATGTACACAACCTCTGATAGCTTTTGCAAGTAGCTACCATCATTTGATATCTGAAAAACTTATGTACAACTTGACAAAAATATAACTATTTCACCAAACCACTGTTACTATTTGGTCACCTGAAACACTAGTTGTACATACCCCTTCCAGTTTAGGATGAAAAGCATTATCAACTTTTTTATGTCATATACTGTTCGAAATCTGTACGTGTGGACATCAAAAAGGTTTATAAAATGCCTAGCTAGCTAATTACAATAGCATAAATTAGCTAGCTTATAAACCAGTGTTGTTTTGGTTCAGAGATTCCGGACTTTCTTAGTTTTAGTTAGCTATTCATACTAAAAAAATATTTTGAATGCTTAGTTCTAGTTTTTCCCCCCAAATTCTCCCTGAACATTTAGTTAGTTTTAGTTGTTCTTTAGCTAATATCATGTAGAAGATTTAGTCAGTTCTATCAGGCAACTGACTTAGTTTTAGTTAATTTATGTTGTCACTCAAATTCTTCAATAACGAGACACCTTAAAGAAAGTAGTACAGATAGTTTTCCCAAATAACTTCAAAAAAAGCATATTTTTATACAATCTTAGATTATTATAAATAAAGTATGATATTTTATATAATAGTTTAGAGAATATTTACTTGGGGAAATTATGCCTTCATTTAATAATGATATAATTCAAGGTGAATTGTTTACAACAAAAAATTGCTTAGTTTTAGTTTTTGTCATCCACTCCAACTAAGGGGTTTTGGTTTTAGTTTTTAGTTAACTAAAACAACACTATTATAAACTACACAGCATTAGCATAGCTAGTCGTACTGAAAGTGAAAAGTGGTGACTTCCCATTAGTGTGTGTTTATGCTTCCTGTCTCGACACAATCTCCTATTGAAGGACATGGGACATCATAATAATGATGTCCCATGTCCTTCAATAGGAGATTGTGTTTATGCTCCCTGCCTCGATGTCCTTCAATAGGAGATTGAGTCGAGACAGGGATCATAAACACACAGTAAATCATATCACATTGGAATTAGATACTGCATGGAAATTAGAATAATATGAAACACTAGGTAAAGGGGAGGTTGGGGTAGCTATGGAGTATTCCAATGAACTCAAACCTTGGTCAATGAAATTGGAATAGTTGGCTAAACTAACATTAATGGCGTTACCACCCAGTAGCATATCCTCATAACTAAATCAAATCTTGCTCTCTATTGGAAAAAAAAGATAGCTACATGTAAAATTTGCTGACATGAATAGCTATACCTTGCCCCCATAGGGTGTCTTTACTAGTTAACTTATAGCTACTGATACAATAATCTGACATCTATTTGCCCATAAATGGATGAATATATTTAAAACTTAGCTATAGACATGTGTTTTCTGTGATTCCCTATTATATAGAAGATGTAGAGTTTTAGCTATAACTTCTGTTCCCAATGTAGAAGAATCTAGAGAGGCTACACACAGCTTTCCCATTTTGGGAGCCACTTGACAACCTTTGTAGAGTTGTGTGCAGCCTCGGTAAGATATGTACTCTTCCAAAGTTAGCAAACATCTCTTCAGAGTCTCATACCACTTCAACTTCATCTAAAACATTCGATAAGCTCATATGTAAAAACACATCTCACAAGTGATATTGTGTCATTTCAAGTTTCATCTGCTGTAGCTAGTATTGTAAGAAACCACTCTTCTTTCATTCCTTCAGTGAAAATTGTCTGTATAGCAGTGTAAGAAGATATTTTGGTATGGAGGGGAGGGGCTCTAAAGGAGTTTTTTTTTGTGGTTACAAATTGAAATAACCTCTCGACATAGTGCCCCAAAATTATATATGGGAGGGGGAGGGTCCAGTCACCAGAGTTCCTACGTCACTGTATTAAATAAATGGCTACTGTGAAGCCCAATGAGAG
>WLWD01002840.1_pt1 | contig 77226 bp, 46 predicted proteins | sample 6712731 | NCBI WGS metagenome assembly WLWD01 (sample SAMN12718690, study PRJNA576275) | sponge metagenome | isolation source: marine sponge | host: Mycale hentscheli | place: New Zealand: South Island, Marlborough, Capsize Point | collected 2014-11-01 | reverse complement strand
ATCCCTCAATATAATGGTACTGTTAGAGTTCGAGTTGTATGTGCTACGACAATCCCTATTCGAAAGGGAAGATTCATGGATGCCATTGTGGATGGTAACTTTAATGATAAAATCCAATTGCCTTTGAGCCAAACCGTGTATCTGTTCGGGTCAGAGACCCTCCAGCTCCAGCCGTTGCCACCATTGTCACCATAACGCTGAGCAGCTAGCTCAGAAAGCGGCTAAGTCTGAGACCAGAAGTCACATCTCCCACCTGGGACTCCACCCACTTGTGGCTTCACTTCCAGGCCAGGGGACACAAGAATTGAAGATGATCACCCATACCCAATGATGATCCTTACCTACTGAACATTCTAGCTAATGTGATTGATAGACTCAGAACCACAATGTATCACACAGTTGCTCATAAAAACTCTTGTATGTTGTATGTAACTATCGCATCAATTGGAGATTAGCTGGAACTGAAAGGCTGCATCAACTGTACTGCCCTGCAAAGCTTTTGATGGGGCGACTTGGCATCGCGACCCAGACAGAAGCAAAAGAGTGTACGTGGCCAATAAGTTCTGAATGCATAAATGGTTGGTGCGATCTGGTCCTTCAGCATACCCAAGCAGTTGCTCAAGTGGCACCATTCTTGCAACCCTGACACTAGCGTGGGCGCGCACAGTATCCACTGTGACTTAGGCCTCTCAGTAGTACAAGTTCAGTGCTCACAGTGCTGCCTGAAGGAAAGTTCTATTCCATTTTACAACCATTAAAATAGTAATGTCAGTGTAGAAGAACCAGCTGACATAGGCATCGCTCAAACTTTTACAGGTGATAAAATTACACCTTTAGTTGATACATAAAGAAAGTACTTCCTAATGAAAGCAGTACTGTGGAGTCAGATCAATCTGATCATGAAGGTGGCAGAGTAAATGCTATATATTCTGATGTGGAAAGGAGAAACTTTGAGAGAAATGCTGACATTTCTGGAGATACTGGGTGAGAATCAGTTACAGGAACTTGAAAGTGTACTGCTTGATTCCAATGGTATCTTATCTATTGATGATTATGCACATCACTAGTTCAGCACACCGTGGATACAGGTAACCATTTCCTATCAAGCAACCCCACATCATTTACCTTTGTCTATGAGGAAGCTCAAGTAAGACATAATCAAAAATATGGCATTGTTCAGCCTTCTGTTAGTACTTGGGCTAGTACAATTGTACTGGTTCCTAAGCAGGACAACTCAATAAGATTCTGTGTCAAAAGGTTAATGCAATCACCAAAAAGGGTTTTGCCCTCTATCAGAATTGATGATATCTTGGACTCAATACCTGGACTTGGCATCATATGGTTCTTGCAGAATGAAATGGATTGGGCTGTGCAAGAGAAAATTCAGTTACATGAGTTTATTTGAATGCCTTTCACAAAATGAAATGCACCAACAGTTTTAATACAGGACAAAATTGAATGGAAATTACTTGAAACATCTCGGAACTGTGTTTGAACTTCTCTTCAAAGCAGGATTGACACTGAAACCTCAAACCTCAGAGTTATAGATTGGCTCGCACTACAGTAGTGTATCTGGAGCATGTGATTTCAGTTGTTGCACCCAACCCTGAAAAGACTAACAAAGTGCATGAATTTCCAGTTCCCAATGATGTAACATCATTGCGCCAAATTTTAGGCCTTGCATCCCAACTATAGACATTCTCTAATGGTGTAACGGAGCTCTACTCTGTCGATAGCTAAAGCTTCCGCCACACAATGAATCCGACCAGTCGAACAGTCCTTAGGGAGTAATAATTTACTTGAAATCTTCAGTAACAATCACAAATACAGCTATTCTAACTTTCATCAGACTGAGCTACTCTACAAAAATCACAAGTATTTATGCACAAACATGAAACAATGAGTTACAACATCATCAATCAGGTCCCTTGGTTACGGTCTGGCTTGTCTGGGCTAGTCCCTTGTCCTTATAGGGGACTATCCCTGACAATGAGATTTGCCAGCATTGCTCATCTCTTGCACCAGCTGCTGAAAAAAAAATTGCTGAGTGCAAGTAGTGAGTGCCAGTCTTTGTTTGAAAAGCTCAAATACCTTTTGACTAGAGCACCTCTCTGGCTTACCTTCACTTTGGTGCTTTGCTAGTATTGATGGCTTACTCAGTCACAAACAAGAAGATGATGTAGCACACACCCAGTGGTAGTTGCTTCTAGAAATTTACAACCACATAAAGAAGAATTATAGCAGCATCAAGCCCGAGACACTATTGGTCTGTGAAACATGTTAGGTCATATTAGCTTAACTATCACAACACTGTGTTTATTGACCACTCCACATGCTGTCAACTAAACTTGCCAGATTGGCAATGGTAATTCAAGAATCTGTTAAATAATAGTAAAAGTAATGCCAGTGCAGACTATCTGTATCTATGGATCCCGTCTTTATTAGTGAAGCTTCTGTTGGGGCTGTAAGTGCAACTGGATAATATAATGATCAGGATGACGACATAGTCCAATGTCAGGAACAAGATCAAAATCTTGAAATAATCTAAGTTGGCCTAAATAATGGAAGATGTTTTGCCTGAAGAAGTTTACCAGGAAGATTATACTTGAGTCAGTGTTGTATGATTTGCTTTATGGAGTCTTGTGTCATGAAGACTCAAAAATCCTGGATCATGGAAAATAGTGGTTCCATCGGTCATGAGGTCCACTCTGCTTGGAAAATTACATGGTGGAAAGTTTTCTGGCCTTGGATAAAACTATTTAATACCAGAAGAAATTCTGGTGAAAGAGAAAGTGTGAAGATAGTGTCACCCCCTGTGTGGAATTTGTTACAAGGAATGGATCTGGGAGAACTGTAAATCTTCTTATATCTCCGATCTCTGTCAAAGGACTATTCCATGAAATGGGTGTGGATGTTTTGCAACTACCACCGACTCAGGATGGAAACCAATACATTCTGGTTAATTGTGGATTACCTTACTAAGTGGGTAAAGGCACTTTCAATTCAGGACCAGAGTGCTGAGACTGCTGCTCAACTGCTATAAAAGTTTTTCAACAACTTGGAACTCCTGAGATACTCTTAGATCATGATACTAACTTTATGGGTGATCTATTCACCGAATTGCGCAAGTTACTCAATGTCAAGATGGTGAACAATACAACAGTACAATTATTGCCAAAGTGGAAAAGTCCAGACGAGATTAAAATAAGCACTTACCCCATGTTCTGCTTGCCTATAGCAGTGCTGTTCAAGATTCAACTCATGAGAATTATTTATTACTGATGTATGGCGAAGACTCCCATTTTTCGGATTCAGATGTACTATCCCAACTTCCTTCTTGTAGATCGAGATGATTACAAAGAAGAGTTAATCACTTGTCTTATCAGTGTATGCATGGGCTGCAGCAAAACAATCTATTAAAGGAGTTCAGGGTAAAGCAGAAGAAATTTAAGTGAAGATCATCATTACAAAGTTGGAGATTGTGTTATGGTTTACACGTTCTTTACAGTAAGTGGAAAATCATAGAAGTTTGCACTTCCTTATTGTGGACCCTAACAGGTTCATAGCTTTATACCAACAAACATTGAAGCCGTCTAGCTATAGAGTGAATGTAAGTACTTTTTGTTTTGTTTTTTTGCAGTGAATCTTGTTCAACCTTGCTGTTCTAGAATGCTAACACTTCTTGGACAGGATGCAAAAAGGCTCTAAGAGAATACTACTTTCTATAGCTACCAATCAGCACTAGGAGCTAGCTATTCAGGACCTATAACTCTATCAAGATACGAACAGTTGATATCTTGAACTTTTATGACAGTGTTATTGTATGTGTGTGTGTGTTAAAGTGTCGAGGGTGAACATTACTCAGTAGTAGAATTTTAATAAATCACTTGATTTTTTGTATCACCTCTTATTTATTTGTAATTTTTGTAGTGTGCATGTGTATATTGAGAGAAAGACTTTTAATTTCTTTCATTGAGTCAGCTGTACAATCGGTGTAGTTAGCTAGCTGGGACTTCTGGGGAGGTATTTAGGCTATGATGACAAGTTTAGTAATTGCATACTGAAGTAGCATTTAAGATTGTGCTGGTCAGTTGAAGTTACCTGAACAACATGTGATTGGCTGAGCTTGAACACAAATGCATACAATTCAACTTTAACAACATTGTAGTTAGTGATTGACCATATCATGATGATCTTAATCTTGAACAACATTACAATTCTACTGATGTCTATGAACTGGGTGTGGTGTTGGAGACAGGTATTTGTTAAAGTAATTGACAGCAAACATTTGGTCATTCCTCAACACATCATCCCTTCTTTGGAGTTTGTAACATTTCAGTGAAATAAACTGAATACATATCAGTGCAGCTGTCAAACTGAGTATGGCAACGTATAGCCACATCAGACAATTGCTTCCCAACATGTTCATCCAATCCTCCGTTAAATACAATAGTCCTTGAGATGGAGCAATTGATACCATACTTACAGCATAGAAGACGCCTACAAAGAGTCCCTTCATAGAGTAAGGAGACTGTGCACATAGGAACTCTAAGTAGCTTGATGAAAAAATGTATATCGCAATGCCTAGAATAGGCTGAGGTAAAATTATCCACCTGTCTTCTGCATACTTGTCTTCTGCATTGTGCTCACCTATGGAACAGGTGGTGTTATTCTGATTGATTTCAAGTGATACTGTAGCTATTTCCAATCCAAGTACATACATTTCGTATACCAGGAGTAGAAATGTCCCAAGGAGTAGCTTTTGCTTGATCCTCAACTTCTTAGCACAGCTACACATCATTGCCATGGGATAAAGAATCAGTTCAAAGAGTGGAACTAGTAAAACTATGGAAATAGGTCCCAAGTATATTTTGATATTATGTCGAAAACAATCGGACAGAAATACTGTAACATGACTTTTCTCGCACTCAGTGTGGTCCTTGCTAAACCCAATTAAATCACAATATATTGCATAAAGAAAATACATAACACCCATGTATGGAGATGAGGCAATGATTACAATCAAAAGTCGAAAAAAGGTTTTCACATCTTCCACCTGCTCTGTAGTAAAAGGTCCTCCATATTTAGCCTTTCCTAGGTCTATCCTTGAGTAAGGTTTGTCTTCCCAATATGTAAAGGCACTTCTCTGTTTAGGATACTTGTTCTTTACAGCATACTTCAATACTTGATAGATGAGCTTAAAGGGATTGTGAGTAGGAGGTTCCTTCACTAGATTTGCTAAACAAAAAGTCAGTGACTAACGCCAAAGTACCAAGTAGAGGAATGAAATAATATGTAGTGGCACAATTATAGACTCCATATGAGCACTTTTGAAAATAAGGAACAGCTGCTAGAGCCAGAGACAAAGTCCAAACATACCAGCTAATGTATGACGTAATGTCTGAAGAGGAGGCATCGATCAACTGATCAATTCCAAGCTGAAATGCGTTAGTCCACACAACAGCAATTCCAATTAGAGTAACCACGGAAGCTACAGTTTCATATTTTTTCCAAGCCAGAGATATACACCAATAATAATTAAGAAGCGACTGTACATTGTAAAACACAACGATAACCCAAATGAACCACATGCTGTAGCGAATAGTGGTATATCTCCTGATGCACATATCTGAGAGACAGCCGGCAAATGGAAGACATAATGATGCCAGCAAAACATATGGTTTTGTAGCTATGCCAATAAAAAAAGGACTCGCTAAAACTGACAATGGAAACGCTGTCCAAATTAATACAAGTAGAGCTTCTCTGCTGCGAAAAAACCGAATATTTACTTTGAATTTATTCATTTTAATTTTGCTATAAACAACTAATATAATATAAGCTATTTACACAACTTGTTGAAATCTTGCTAACATCTAGTCTTCTTCTTTTTTTAACTCTACAGGCAAACAGCACTTTGTTAGGTGTTTGTGCATGTGTGAGTGTGTACAAGAAAAGCTATTGTTTCACAAAAACTTCTTTGTTCTAAAAACTGTAATGGTATACATGGAGGATTAAAACTATTATTGTGTCTGTCCCAAATTTATGCAGATCCTCCAATCTTTAGAATAAGTGTTTTGGGATTGGGTCTATTATTCTATTCGTCTGCATGAAGCTATTACATAATGTTAATACTTTTTTTGATTGTTTTTATGATTGACATCAATAGATCAGGTGAAAAAAGCTAACGTAAATAAGTGAAAAACACTCTCACTATAATATGAAGCATAGCTACAATTGGGAAGCACCAATGTCTATGAGTTTGATATGTTAAGCAAAACAACTGTGAAAAAAAAGCCACGAGAAAGCTACTTGATTGAGAGCCCAGTATATCTCTACAAAACATTAATAAAAGTGCATCCCTGTAGCTACCCCAGCCCCCACCCAAAGAAGAACAAACAAAAAGACTCAAAACAAAAAGGAAAATGCTTGATTAACATAGACATAGCTAACTAATCATAGAGGCAAGATCTTGCTTTTAAAGGGTTTTTTTGTCTAATACACAATATTTATGGTGAAAATAAAACAGGTATTTCTATTTATTTTAAACGTAAGAACATATGCACCAATCATCAATAGTATTTGAAGGGTGGAAGTTTATAAAAATGAAGGTTGGTTAAAGTTAACTAGCAATATAAAGCAACAAGTTCTTTCAAACCTGGAAATTGTCCAAATGTGTATTGAGACAGTGGCTTTGTGAGAAAATTAGCCAACATATTTTTAGTAGGGCATACGTACTTGATTTGAATTGAGCTTATCTTGAATAAAATGAAATTGAATATCAATGTACTTCGTTCTCGAATGATTGATAGGATTTTTAGTCACCAGACAATGGTTCTATGATTGCCTTCTGTCATTCCAATGGTTTCTAAAGTTGCCTTCCAACTATACAATGGTTCTGTTATTGCCTTCCATCATTACAAATAGATTGAGTCAATGGCACTGGAAGATCCTAGATCAGCATTTTGGGCATGGTGCTTCCTGTATTTCTGAACTGAGCATGATATATTCTTATTCAGTAGCAGAGAGGATAACGACTGATGTTTCTTGCTGGCCCAACACATCATCATACCTCCCAATACAACACAATGCTAGAGGCATGATGACAGCATTATTGAAATATGAGTATTATGTGGTAGTTAGTTACTATAGTAGGACTTCAGGCCCGTAGCCAGAGGTTCGCATTGGGGGGTTCGGATTTTAAGACGCAATAAGCCACACCTACTTTTGTTTCCTCGTTAATTCTTCTACAATACTAAAAAACGAAAGATAAGTGCACTAATCTGTTCTAACTAGGTATTCAACTTCAAAACTATAATTCGAGAGAAAAGCGGTATTATTCTCGTGTAACCAGGCTTCTAACCACTACGGTGAGCTGTATCTAAACAGTGCAACATTAATTCGCCTTATTCATACTACAAGTTATTTAATAGTACGGCGTGTGAACTGCCTGTTCAAAATGTATTGGAAAAATCGAGTGAAATAGCACTGGACAAAGTGAAAGGTCACGGTAGCTTAAGTAAGAGTAAGTGCGCAAACATGCAGCTCTAGCCTTGGAAATGTACAGTTGTAGTTTCTAGTTGGAGACAACGTCATTCTTTAGCGCAGAAGCTATGCCCCTATTAGACAGAGTTTTTTTCAACAGATTAGGAGGAGCCATCGATTAAAGCAAAGTTCAAGAGAAAGTTTATCCTGAAGTACAGAGATAGTGACTGCACTATACAACATAGTAGCCACACTGTAAATGATATTTAGCTTACTGTAGTCTCGTGCAGTTTTATAAAGCTGGCCTACTATTAGCGTGTGATAGCATGGGAAACCGTGCTATTCGGGATTAATAGCAGGAACAATGCGAGCGCTACATATATATTATTCATTTGATACAGGAGAATATCACGAGTCTGTTGGCTTAGTATTTACGCGAGTGCCACAGGCACTAGCGTAAATACCGCCAATCAGACGAGTGATATTCTCGGGTATCCAATGGATAATAAATTTATTAGATACTGCTCATGCGCGAATACCTTGGTAACAAGAAATTTACCTAGGGGGACGTAATAACCCAACGTAATAACTATGAACACAGGTGATATGGAAAAATATTGCCCTAAGCCACATCCTGTTTACTTTAATGCATTTTCTATGTGGCAACAGTTATCAGGCTCTGTTCAGTACCTAATAATGATTCTTAATAGAACAGGTTACCCGTGCTATCACTCGCTAGTAGTAAGCCAGTGTGTTTTTTTTTAAATCATTTGCAGTGTAGCTACACTAGCTAGATAGTGCACTTACTATCTGTATATTTGAGGTTTAACTTTCTCAGACATTTCCGACGGCTCCCTTTCTAATCTGTTGAAAAAATCCGTTGCTTGTGCTAGCTATTAATATCGAATCACACGCACTTTATAAAGAATAGATGTAACATAGCAAGCTTTACTCATGCCGATATGAGAGCGAAATTTGTATCCAAGGAGCTGAATGTTTATTAGGTCACTTGGACTCAGACTAGGCCAGAAACAGCAGATAATTCAAGCTCAGGTTCAGCACGATTGAACAGATGATATGACTACTTAAATACCGTTGCTATATTGTTGTCAGGTGTAATAACTTGGCAAGTGTGCAATAACACTTGCCCGGTATTTAAAATAGTTAAAGCATGAGCGCTTAGTGCGTAGTACATTTATCGCACTCAGTCCTCGGGCCTACGGCCCTCGGGCTGTCGTGCAATAAATCGACTAGAAACTAAGCGCTCATGCTTTAACTATAACTTATACCATGGTTGCTGGGTAACACCCATGGATTAAAAGTGATATTTTCCGGGTGATTTTTCCTGGGGCTATGATATTTTCCCGGTGTCAAGCGAATTCTTCAGTGTTTCCGGCCCAAAATTAAAATTCAATTAAAATTCAATTGAAGCAAGCCAGAAAGTTTACTTTAGCAAGTTTACTTTAGCAAGTTTACTTTAGCAAGTTTACTTTAGCATTGTAGCTTCCAGCTGTTATCTCCAGATCTAACTCTACCTGGGCTGCTCAGCAGTAAGCAGTAAAGCAGCTAGCTGTGGTAAATTCCTGTGGTATGAGAGCGGCAGGAGAGTTATATGTGGTAGGGCTGGTCCCATATAGGTGGATATGAGAGAGTAGTAGTAGCAGCAACTATGGTATAAAACAGTTATGCCATGGCAACATCGGGGTTATCAATTCTTATCAATTCTTATCAATTCTTATCCCTAGGGCTTCGCCCTCAGGATCAGAAGGTTATATTCCATAACCCCTCGGTGGCCATGGCATAACTATTACATATTCCAGAAGTTATATGTGGGGTGTGGCTAAAATATTTACTTCCGGTCACTCTAAAGGGGGGTTCGACCGAACCCCTCGAACCCCCACTGGCTACGGGTATGGACTTCAATTATCTGAATACATTGGGACGAGAGGTGTTTTGTTCAGATAACTCAACACCATAGAAACCTTTGTATCATGAAGCTCCTCATTGTTACCTCAAATTTAGCACTCTTCCCTTGACCTGGATCCCCTTTTTGTTGCTGCTTGTACTGAGCACAGGTCTTCTTTGATCACAGGAGTACCAATTGAAGCTAGTTTATCTGATAAGAATTTTTTTATGTCATTTAAATGCTAGTGAGTGTAGTTCCATATATTTTAAGTAGCTTGTTTGCTGAGCTATTACATTAAAATTGAACTTTTTTTGTTTTTTTTGTTTGTTTGTTTTTTTTTGTTTTGTTTTTCAAAGGTGATGAGACACATTTGCTGTTCAGTTTCACTTTTTCTCATTTCACCAGAAGTTGCATATCAATAGCAGAACCCTCAACACACTTCCAGGAGGTCTTCAACTGATGTTTTCACAAGACAGAACTTGTTAAGCCTAACACAGCAGATTGAATTGAATTGAGAAACAAAAACAAGTACGGCTGTTTGATGTCATCACCTTGAGATTTTTTGATAGCCAAATGTACAGACGCAGTTAATATTAGTATCATGATCCTTACATACTAAGGTTTAATCAGTGCTTGTGTGTGTGTGTGGGTTTTTTGTTTGTTTTTTTTAGTTGTTTTTTTTTTGTTCTTTGTTGTTGTTTTTTTGTATTTTTGTTTTTTAGTTGTTGTTGTTTTTTGTTTGTTTTTTACTGATATGACTAGTTCTTAAGTACCGAATGCACCAAAAATCACATGGCAATGCCTCCATTTGTAGCGTACTTTAACCGAATAGTAACACATTATCTACCACAAATCTGACCCCATTTTACAACTGATGCTCATGAAATTCAGCTGTGCCTCACTTACTGTAGCACATGTACAATAGGGGAGGGGCTGGGTATGGTCGACTTGACAAATATGAATCCTTGTGTATATAATAATCATTCCAGAATATATTCTCCTATACTGCTTAGTGGGAGAACAACGTCATTTCATACTTTGCCACAGCATGAAGAAATATTTTTTATACACACAATTTTACAGAAATAATCAACAATTGTTCACGTGCAATGGTGAGTAAATAGAAGAATAAAATAAATTCATGTCATTATGGCATACACACAATGATAAATGATACACTTGCAACGAATTGGCTTGTAACTTTGTCAGTGACTGGGCTATTTCTTGAGATGCGGCAAAACTCCTGTCTTTATTTTTAGTACGTGCTTTCTCATAGTAGTACTTGCATTCTCTGCAGAATTAAATTGCTTGAGCCGCACTAAGCTATAGTACTCTAGGTCCCACATTATTATTATTACTAGCAAATACCCCGCCACACAGTGGCACTTGATGTACTAGCTTCTGCAAATTAGGAATGCAGCAGCATAAGGTATTCTTATTATCATCTACAACTTTAGGTTTAGTTACATTAGTCCGCTTTTCTCACTTATTTTTCGACCATGAATGCACATACCACATTCATCACTGATGATACTTTACCAACCCGACACAGCTTTATTCATTAATGCACACAACACTGTCATTGTCACTGACGACACTTTACCAACCCAGCTCATCTTTATTCATGAATGCACATATGTACACCATCATCATCGTTATTGCTGACAATGTTATATCAATCAACCCAGCTCAGCTAAATTACACCCCACCGTTGTCATCACTTTTTTCTCATTTATTTTTCTTGACTTATGTATTCATGAGCACACCACCCGCACAACCACCATCGTGGTTACTGATGATGCTTTACCAACCTGGCTCAGCTTCATTCAATACATATACCACCATCTGCAGCAGCATCATTGACAATGCTTTATTAACCTGGATCAACTAATGTGTACACACACTGTTGTCGTATAGACAAGCATATTATTTTGGAAGGTGGGGGTAGATTTTGTAAAGAAATAAAAAAGATGAGGCAAGTTTAGGCAGGGATTCATTTAGGATTTTTTGTTTGGGGAGAGAGGGAAACATAGCATCCATCAAACACTATATAATGTCTATATATGCTATTAACCCTGTTTGGCTAATTAAACATGAAATTTTGGCTACAAATGATATCCCATTGCGATCATGTTGTAATCACATGTATCCAATGATAGGGTTTATTGTCTGACAAAGACTTGAAGTTAGAGAGTTTGAGTTCCCAGCTGGAGAGGGAGGCAGCGAAAGCAGAGCAGGCAGTGAAGAAGGAGGCAGCAGCTCAGGAAAATCAAAGGATTCTACAAATCAACAAGAAAGAAATGGTAGTCTATATAATTCTAGTAGACATGTTTTGTGAAGGCTTATTTAGTGTCTTTGGTAAAGAGTATATGTTCAATGTAATTGGCAAATTGAATTATTTAAATAAGGGCATAAGGACAGGACTTGAATTAAAGGTGTGTAATTGTTATCTCTTGCATGGACATTTATTTTACTTCCAGATGTCTCTACAGAAACAGTTAAGAGCTCTCCAGGAAGAGAACCGGACTCTGCAGCAGGCTCTGGGTCACGCCCCCTCTCACGGCCAGCTGGAAGAGGCACATAGACACATAGGTAAATCACATCAATTGAAGGTCAATAAAAGGCAGCAAATGTTGGATTCCATCAACATTACACTGATAAAAAATGTTTTGTTAAATTACAATTTCGGTAGTACATATGTGCAAATTTGAGAATTTACATATTTGTTTACCATTATGCAACTGGTTTGAAAGGATCATTAGCTACTAATACTTGTTTTATGCTTTGTTTGTTTGATAATGGTATGACGTAGAGGAACTGAAGGCTGAAGGAGGAGGTTTACGTGGAGAGCTGGAGTCAGTGGTGGAGAGACACAAGCAGGACTTGGTCAATGTGTCACAGCTGCAGGACTTGGCCACCATGTTGCAGGAGAGCCACAGGTAATAGATAATATAAAGACCAGGATTGTGGTGGTGGCAAATAGCTCTGTGTATGCATGGGTATGTGTGTGTGTGTAAAAAGTATATATTACAGTAGGCGTCAAAAAAGGTCCGGATTCTGTTCCGTAAAACGGTAGTTTTGTTACCGTAGTTTTTTACTGTTGTGTTCAGTACCATTTTGACTAAACAGCCGACAATGTTTACTAAAACGGCTAAGCTTTTTTATCGATTCATTAATATTTTCTATCTAGAAACTCTTCTATAGCTATATCAGCAAGCTAAGGCCTTGTATCACCCGTTAAATGCTACGAGGATAGTGCAAAAAAAACTCGTACAAAAAATTTGACTTGCTTCAATAAAGCTGCAGACTGAAGTTCCGACAGGCACACAGCTATAACCAGGTCCCACTTCGTAGGTCTCCTATTAGCTACTGATGGACCTCCAGCAGTAAAAAATCTAAGCCCACAGAAGCCTTAACATTGATAAAACATCGATACTATGCGGTAGTCGAACTAACAATTCTCCGCAAAACAGTTAGAATTGGACAGCTTCAATTACCCCAAAAGCTTCGCCTCAGGAGCCTGTAAGATAAAAATCGGAATGTTTTATTGGATAAATGATTTTTGCATTCTTAGAGCAAGGCATGCAGTGAACAAGTAAGATTAAAACAGTAACACAGTTTAACAGAGCGACCTTCTTTTTTTTCTTTTTTTCTTTTTTTTTTTCCATCGTGACACAGAATTTGATGCCTACTGTATATACTCTTTGCACACTATAGATTATCATGTATATGGAATAATTGGATAATTGCTTCATATAAATACAAATTGGCATTTAATTAAAAGGTGGAGTAAAACAGTGGGATGAGCTTTGAGTTATACTTGGCTGGTAAATTCAACATTATTTATGGTGGGTAGGTTGCCGGTTTCAACTTATGAAGGCAGTACATTTATGGATTAAAAGCTAGTCTCAACTGGGCGGGGTCATTTTTCAATACAAAAAAGTGTGGTATTATTTGAAACTAGCAAGTACCCCGCCACATAGTGGCGCTTGACTTATTGCAAAGTAAGAATGCAGTAGCACAAGTTATCCTGCTCAATTATCATTCTCTACCATTGGTTAAGGTTACATAAGTTTCCCTCTCCTGCTCTCTTTTTTTCTGAACTATCTGAGCTTTTCTTCTATCCCACCACTCCTATCTTAGCTCTTCTTTTTGAGTCATGGCGCCCCCTTTTCCTTTGTCTATCTCTCCTGCATTTCTGTCCGACTTTGAGAAATATTGTCTATTTCGCACTTTAGCCTTTCTTTTGAAAACTAACCCCCGCCTTTACTCGTCTATTCCACCTGCTTTTTAGTTATAATTAATCGCTCGCCTTTTTGCCTTCTCTTCCCTTCCATTTACCTACACCGCCTTACCTCACCGATTCCATCCGCTTTTCAGTTATAATTAATCTCCTTTTACCTTCTCTTCCGTACTTTCGCCTTCCTTTTTGATACCTACGCCGCCTTCCATCATCTCTATTGCACCTGCTTTTTAGAAATAACCGGCACGTTCTACAGAATGTGACGACACTTTACCTACGGTAAAGAGACGATGCTTTACCAAACCGTACCAAGCTCATGAATTATTCATGAATACACACACCGTTGTCGTGTCGTTACTGACACACAAGTGTATTATTATAATATAGATACACACGAGTGGAAAACTGAAATAATGAAGCATCAAAGGTGTGAACCCTCAGCGCTATTAAGCACTACCTAGCTATTACAATACTAGTGATGCGCTCTAATAGCACAAAATAGCGAAGCGAGCGATGCATGTTCCCTGTAATTGCAGCTATTCCATGCATGCTTGGTGTGGCTAGGAACATTTAATGGCTTTTCAAAAAGAAAGATTCTTTTTTTACTTTGCCTGTTTCTGTTTCGTTTTAGCTCTCCTCCTCCTTGCCCTGTCATTTTCATTTCTTATCTCTCTCCTTACTAATTTTTCTTCTGGAGTTTCTAACGCCCTCAAAGTTCTTGACCGAGTGTTTCTAACGTTTTGTCTCTCTTTCGCAGAATTTGTTTCACTGGGATCGCTACTTCATACGGCAGGTAAACAAAACAAAATGTTGCTAAGAAGGTTACCCGGCCCACGCAAGCGTGTAGGAGAAAATGTGCACACGTACGCCCACGTAAGCCCACGCAAGAACAAAAACAATCCCTAGACCTACCAACAACAACAACAAAAAAAAAATATATATATATATATATCGCGGACTCATTAGAGAGCTACTAAAAATAATGTCGAGTTTTTTAATTATGTTTATACGGTAAAGGATTTAATTGCCATAGTAACAACTCGCTGCAACTGTTTGAATTGAAAAAAAAAAAAAAAAAAACAGCAACAAAACAATACACGTTATTTAAATGTTTTCTTTGTGATATTCTTTAGCTAAGTAGAAGCTATATTAACGCACAATACTTTCACACAACTGGACATACCTACATAAGACTTACCTACGTGGTTAGTCTAATGGACAATAAACTTTCAAGTAAATACTGTTGCGTATGGCTTATAACCATGACAAAGAGCACATTGAATTACCACCCCCACTAACTCCAATAGAAATGGAACTCCCTTAGGTTTTCAAGTTTTAACTGCACCTGCAAAAGAATTCAAAATGAAAAAGATTAAAGATTAATAAAGATTGATAAACCAGAGGATTCTGTTCAGTGAAGTTTGGGACGGGTCGACCACCGAACTAACACAAAAATGCCAGGGTCAAAGTACAAAAATGACATGCGTACATCCAAACATATGTATAAACAAATATCCCCGATTTTCAATTGAGTTACCCCTGATAGTGTCTTGCTCGCTCGCCAATTAAGTAAAGTTTGCACACTTGATGAATAGTTTCCCCTTCTATGTAAATGGCAGTCATTTAGCTGCACATTACCTGGCTATGGCTTCACATAATCAGTCACAATCCAGCGTAAGGTCCAAACCTTGAAATAAGCTCATTGCTCTCTTTTGACCAATTGTGAATGTATTGAAGAAATTGCTAAAAGCCAAGCAGGATGGTCATTGAAATTAGACTTTTTGAGGTGTAGGTAAGATTTTTTTAAAAATTGTTTCTGCAAACGATCATATTTATTAGCTACTTTGATTTGTGCTCCAGTTGAAGGACTATTTGTGTGCGTATACGTATGTACGTGTATTTGTAGGTCTCTGGTAGCAACTAATGACCACTTACTTCAAGAGTTGGAAGAGAACAAGCAAAGACATGCACTGGAGATAGCTCAGCTCAACACCAACTATCAACAACTTAGAAAAACTGTACAATTATATTCTTAGTTTTAGTGCTGTTATATATAGACAAGATTAAGAATAGCTAGCTATCCTTGCCTGGTAAGTAGCTAGTGCCAAAACTAAAGGCTATGATTATACTCTCTTGACCTATAAGGAATTGTGAGTAAAAACATGAGTCAAGATTGGCTTAATAAGGTTATCGTGAATTTCATTGTCATTGGTTGCTAGGAAACATACTAAGCAAAATAACATAGCAGTTGTTTAAAATGGAGGAATTGCTAAGTAAAGAGGAGGCATTGATAGATTCCTTAAAAGAAGTTGAAGAGCCCTTTTTGAAGGATCTGTTTTACTGTGGTTGCTTATCTAGAGAAGATGTCGGTGATATCCTCAATCTGGATGACAGTGTGGACTCTGGACTTAAAGCCAGGTATTTATGGAGGATAATACATAGTCGCATAAAAAAAGATAAAGCATTACTTAAAAACTTTGTCAGTAAATTATCTCAGAGTAAGAAGAGTTCTAGGCTAGGTTTGTATTTTCAACTTAAAACAAACCCTATAAGTAGTGAAGTTATTTTATCTGCAGAGCACATACCCTATCTGACAGAGTTGTTAGTTCCATGTTGTTATAAATGGGAGCAGATTGGTATAGGCCTTAAACTACCTCAACATGTAATTGAAGAGTGTCGACAATCTCGTAGTAGCAATGGTACCAAATTAAATAGTATACTTGCATCGTGGCAGGAAAATGAACCAAATGCTTCTTTAAAACAGATTATAGAAGTGCTTAGAAGTGAACTAGTAGGAATGGCTTCCTTGGCTAGTAGCTTAAGAGAAAGTTTAGAAAATAGAATTGCTTCTCAAACACAAGAATTAGAGCAAAATTTTACACCACAACCTGTTCTGCAATTTAATATGGAAGTGCAAGATGGTAAGTCTGCACTTTTATGTGTATATGAGCCAAAGAATCGTAGTAGAAGAAGAGTAAAATATACATGGATAAAAGATAGAGTGCCTCTGAATAATAATGTGCATTTTTCAAATGTAAGCAGTGATGTTCTTTTAATAAAAGAAGCTTGTCAAGGATTAAAAGGCAAGTATACTTGCTGTAGAACTATTAATCACAGGAATACGCAAAAGGAAGTACAGTTTAATATCACTTTCTGCCCTGAAAAGGAATGCCTTATAAAGAGATATGTCAAGAACAAGGAAATTCCTAAAGATTCTTGGCCTCCAGTAGGTAATTCTGTTTTTATAGACTTAGCTTTAATCAATGATAAAAAACTTACAGATCTAGACTATTCAGTTAGAGGGGATATGGATGACATTTTAAAATCTAAGACTATATTTAAGTTTCAAGAGCTTTTTAGTATGTATGAAAGTGGAGCTCTTGTGCTTTTAGAAGGTCGTCCAGGAAGTGGTAAAACAACGCTGACTCATAAGATAGTGAGAGAGTGGGCAATAGGACCAGACGTGTTACGTGGAGCCAACTTTGTTTTCTTAATATCACTTCGAATCTTAAATTCTACTAAGAAGGATCAAACTTTATCTGAAATTCTTGATATATTTTACAATGAAGAGCATGTCAAGTTAATGGTTGACAGACTAGAAAGTGCATATGGTGAAGGTTCTTGTTTCATTATCGATGGTTTGGATGAGTATCAAAATGATGACAGTGTCATCACTCGGCTCATGAATAAAACGTATCTCCCGAAGGCTATGATTATAGTGGCTTCACGCCCTGTAGCAACTGTAGAACTTAGGCATTCTAGACGCTTGACTAGAAGAATCGAAGTTCTTGGGTTCTCTAGACATCAGATATCTAGTTATATAAATGAATACACTTTTAAAGCTGGACATTCAGGAGCTGAATTAGAAGACTACCTCGAGTCCCACATCAATATATTACACATGTGCTACCTTCCAGTGCATGTAGCTATGATATGTTGTATTTACAATGAATGCAAAGAAATACCAAACACTGAAACAAAAATATATGAACTCTTTACACTACTTACAATCAAGCGCATGCGGACAAGAGAAGGCACTAAATTTGCTATACGATCTTTAAAGAATTTGGATTCAGAGACAAAAAAAGGATTTGATAACATTTGCAAACTAGCATTTGATATGACCATTGCTTCCGAACAAAGTGTTCATCAAAGTGAAACTTCAATAGCTCCACTTTCTGATGACAGAGGTTGTGATGCAGATTCTCTAGGCTTAGTTACTGTGGATTCTACTGCTAGCTTGCTTGATTTCGAAGAAATATATTGTTTTCTGCACTTGACTTTCCAAGAGTTTTTAGCTGCTTTTTACATTGATACTCAAGACGATGATAAACAGTTGGACATTATTAAAGAAAATAGAGATAAAAAGGCAATGCTGGTCGTATGGAAATTTTATTGTGGTATAAAGAAATTTTTAGATCCACATTCTGAGCAGCTAGAGCTAATTATGAATTCCAAGTCAATGGCTGATATGTATAAAATTCAATGTGCATTCGAATCTCAGCAACCCATAGTTTGTTCAATCTTCATGAAAACTGAAATACTGACTTTTGAAGATTACACTTTCTCTCCTACTGACTTTAATGCCATAGGATATGTAACATCTCATGATCCTCATCCTATTACACTAATATTAAAGAAATGTATACTCCATGATAGTGGACTAAAATCTCTGTTATTAAAGAACATAAAACATCTCTCCTACTCTACAAAATCTGATAAAAAATCTCAATTAAAAATACTTAATGAGATACTGAAGCAATGTGAATCATTACAAACTCTTGATTTGCTGCAACACGAGTTTCAAAAAGATGACATTTTAGTTATTACTGATTGTGTTACTTTACCATTAAAAGTATTAAAAATCAACATGCCTTTAGCAGATATGGCCAATCTGAAAATGTTGCAATTTAATAGTAAAGAATTACTGCAAATACAGTACTTGTACAATAATAATGAAAGCATATCACAAAAAAAATACTTGTCAGATCTGCTTTCAGCATTTCAATGTGAAATCGTTCCTTTGTGTGAATTTCCACCAAACATATTATGTAATATAGATTTTGATATTTTCAAAGTGACCAGATTCCTAGAATTGACGAACCTTTTCCTTATCAATTGCAATATGGATGATAGGAAAGTTGAGTACCTGCTATCAAATTCTAATTATGAAACTGTGAGATTGGATGTAAATAAGATCACTGATGTTGGTGCAACCTCTGTTTCCAAGCTAGTAAAGAGATGTAGTAATTTAAAGTGTTTGTCTCTCAGCTGTAACATGATTGGTAATAATGGAGCTTTGAAAATAGCTGAGGCAGTAAAATGCACTCCCAACTTGATTGAGCTAGACTTGAGAGGAAATAATATTAATAACGAAAAGGACTTGATAGAAAATTGTTTCTCAAAAGTCCAGCCATTTAGATTAATCATGGCACAAGATGAACCATCATTATGTATTTGGGATGCTGTAACTATGGAAGGTCCTTATAACAAATCTGTAATTCGAGCATTTCAGAGTTTTAAGTATTTACACACTTTAAACCTTGATGGAAAACACAGTACTGAAGTATTTGAAAAAAATATCTTGTCAGCAATAGGTAAAGGCTTAAGATTTTGCAGTTTAGTAAAGGTCCTCATACTTAGTAACAATGGAATCAGATATGGAATGTCTGCCCTGGCAAGAGGACTAAAATATTACACTAATCTAGAGGTACTTGATCTTCATAATAATGATATTGATAGTTCAGGTGCTCAAGAATTAAAATATTGTTTTCTCCATAAGGTTTACTTCTTACCAACAAATTCTCCAATAAGTTTAGTAAGACTGGATTTAAGTAACAACTACATAGCACAAGGTGCAGTTGCTCTAGCAAGCGGACTAGAATGCTGCCAAAAACTACAATCACTTGACCTTTCAAATAATAAAATTCTATCAGAAAAGGATGCAGAAGCTATAGTCTGTGCACTAGAAAATTGTGTCACTCTACAGGAGTTTAAATTCAGTCGTAACAATTTTCAATATCCTTTGAAAGGCTGTAGTAACCTACGAACTTTATACATAGATCATACCCATATGTCTTCTTCAAGAGCATATTACGTTTTCAAAGAACTGCAATCTTGTGCTAATATTGAGTCACTCGATATTAGTCATAACAAGATTGGTGAGATGGGAGGAGTAGCTCTTGCCGAAGCTATGAAGTATTGGAAACGTTTAAAAGTACTTAAAACTGTCAATATTTCTGTGAAATCTTCTGAATGTAAACTATATGAGGGTCTGAGACGCTGCAGATCAATGGAAGAATTAGACATTTCATACAACAATTTTCGGAACAAAGAAGTTCTACTGAAAGCTTTAATGGATTGCCTTAGCTTGAAAATTGTGATCTTTGATGGAATCCATTTCACCCTTGCTGAAATAAATTTATTAGTTCTTTTGCTCACTTGTAATGAAAGCATTGAGAGGGTTAGTCTTAAACATAGTATGGATCGCACTTGTACAGAATTCTTATTTGAAGGATTAACCACTTGCTCTAATATCAAGTTACTCGAAGTTTGCAAGTGCACAATAAAGGAAGAAAATTTCTTTCCAACAAAAGTGAAAAATTGTGATATAGTTGTTGATGACAGCGTTGATACAAATTGTGTCAAAAAAATATGACAATAGACATACTTCTATCAATGAACTCAAACATTCTATTTGTGGTAACGGTTCAGAGAGCTCGCTCTCACCTGCAAGTTTGAAAAGAAGGATCTCCTGGAAGAAATGATTCGTGACCGTTTCATTTGTGGAGTCAATCATCCTGGCATTCAGCGCAAGCTCCTTTCTGAAGGCGACCTTACTTACAACGATGCCATTAAACTAGCCCAGACTATTGAAGCCTCTGAGCGTGATTCTAAGAAACTCGGTGGAGGCTCTACAGGAGGCCCTGCGCCTGCCAAAATCTTAAATTACACTACACCCTTCAAGAATTCGAAAGAATCGACAACTACTATTTCGTGTTACCGTTGTGGAGGACCGCATTTGGCCAACAAGTGCAAGCACACTGAAGTAATTTGCAACTACTGCAACAAGAAAGGCCATTTCGAAAGGGTGTGCAGGAAGAAGCTGTCACAGCAGCAACACTCAACACCAGCAAAGACGCAACGTCAAAAGAAACTTTCAAAATCTACCCACCATGTAGAAGAAGATCCAGAAGAATTGGTGCCAGAAACTGAATATGACATGCATACTTTACAGGATCAAAGCACCAAACCCTACACAGTGGAAGTAGAATTGAATGGCATTCCCGTGGCCATGGAGCTGGACACTGGTGCTGCAGTCTCCATTATCAATGAGTCGACGTTTAGCGATCTGCAGAAATCAGCCCCTCCTTCTTTGCAGCCTTCATCCAGCAAACTTCGCACCTATACTGGGCAGTCCATTGAAGTTTTGGGCGTCACTCAATTACAGGTCAGATACAAAACCCAAGATGCACTTGTAGCAGTGCATGTAGTAAAAGGGAATGGACCTAACTTGATGGGCAGGGACTGGCTCGCTCAAATTAACATTAATTTCAAGGACATTCACATTGTTAATCCGGATACTCCAATCATTGAACAAGTATGCTACTGTATTTGGATCAGATTTGGGTTGTTTCAAAGGTGTTGAAATTAAATTAAGTGTTCATAACGATGCCAAGCCCAAATTTTACAAGCCTAGACCAGTGCCATTAGTTTACAAAGAAAAAGTTAGTGAAGAACTTGACAATTTACAAAAGCAAGGCATCGTTTCACCTGTTCTATTTTCACCATGGGCAGCACCCATAGTTCCAGTGTTAAAGAAAAATGGGAAAGTTAGACTGTGTGGGGATTACAAGTTGACTATTAATCAGGCCTCACCTGTTGAAACATATCCCCTTCCTCGTATTGACGAGTTATTTTCCAATCTATCAGGTGGACAGTACTTTTCCAAATTAGACCTTGCCAATGCATACTTTCAGTTGCCACTTAATCAAGAATCCAAACAGTATGTCACAATCAACACCCACAAGGGACTATTTCAGTATAATCGCTTGCCTTTTGGTGTCACATCAGCTCCAGTGATTTTTCAGCGTCACATTGAGTCAGTATTGTCAGGCTTGGATGGTTTATGTGTAAACGTAGACGACATTTTGCTGATAGGCCATACTTTGGAGTCTCACATGCATACTTGACGAAGTGCTCAGGAGGCTACAGGATGCAGGTTACGGCTCAACAGAGACAAGTGCTATTTCTTGCGTTCTCAAATTGAATACCTTGGTCACATCATTGACAAAGACAGCCTTCACCCTACAGATGCAAAAATACAAGCATCAAAGATGCACCACAGCCTACTGACACCATTCAGCTTCGCTCATTCCTCGGGTTGCTCAATTATTATGGCAAATTTTTGCCCAACCTCTCATCAACACTCGCTCCCCTATATACTCTGCTAAACAAAGGACAGAAGTGGAAGGGAATCAACACAAGAAGCAGCATTCCAGAAAGCAAAAGATGCTTTGCTGGCCAATTCTCTTTTAGTCCATTACGACCCTTCAAAGCCCATGATATTGGCATGTGATGCCTCTGATTATGGCATTGGAGCTGTTTTGTCCCACCTTGTTGACGAGAATCAAGAACGACCAATTGCTTACATTTCTCGCTCACTCACAGCTGCAGAAAAGCATTATTCACAGCTAGAGAAAGAGGCCCTTGCAATTGTCTTTGCAGTAAAAAAATCTCATCGTTACCTGCTTGGGCGTCATTTTACAATCGAATCAGATCATCAACCATTGAAATTTTTGTTTGGTGAGAACAAGAGAATTCCTCAGATGGCTTCCTCTCGCATTCAGCGATGGGCGATAACATTGTCAGCCTACAACTACACCATGAGGTGTAAGCCAGGCAGAGACCTAGGCAACGCTGATGCTCTCAGCCGTCTCCCAAGTGCTACAACTTCACCTCATGTTTGTGTTCCAGAAGACCTCGTGATGGTTATTGACCACCTTTCAGGCACATCAGTTAACGCTTCCAGTATCAAAGAGTGGACAATTGAACCCCCTGCTGTCATCTATCATTAGATTTTTAAGATCGGGTTGGCCAGACCAACAACTGGATAAGGAATATCAACCATATGTTGCAAGGAAGAATGAAGTCAGCATGATAGACGGATATCCATGTCATTATCCCACCTCCTGGACGAGAGTTAATTTTACAGGAACTCCACGAGACACATCCTGGAGTCAATCGGACGAAGGCTCTAGCTCGGTCCTATGTTTGGTGGCCAGGCATGGATGCAACCATTGAAGACCGTGTCAAAAATTGTCCAGTTTGCCAAGAGTCACGTCCTTCTCCAGCCCCGGCTCCATTGCATCCATGGGAGTGGCCATCCCAACCCTGGAGTCGCATTTATTTGGACTTCGCTGGTCCATTTCTTGGGCACTACTTTCTGGTCATTGTTGATGCCCACTCCAAGTGGCTGGATGTACACATAATGGCTTCTATTACTTCCTCCAAGACCATAGAGAAACACAGGATTATATTCGCCAACCATGGATTACCTCACAAAGTTGTCTTAGACAATGGTCCCTCCTTCACAAGTGAGGAATTTCGAGAATTTTTGTCAGGTAATGGAATTGTTCATGTAACTACTTCACCATATCATCCATCAAGCAATGGATCACCAGAGCATGCAGTGCAAACATTCAAGAAGGGAATCAAGCACACAGCTGGTAAAACTATTCAGGAGAAACTTTCTAAGTTCTTGTTCACATACCGCATCACACCCCATCACTACCACATCACACCTACCACATCACACCCCATACTACCACAGGTACAGCTCCAACACAACTTCTTATGGGACGTCAACTCAGAACACGATTGGATCGACTCTTTCCTGATTTGTCTCAGTGTGTTCAGAAACACCAAGCTAAGCAGTCACAACATAATACGGCCAAACCATTGCGTTCCTTCATGATCGACGACTCGGTGTATGTCAAAGATTTCTCCTCACCAACTCTCTCTTGGATACCGGGAAAAGTTGTGAATGTCTCAGGTCCACTTTCCTATCATGTGGAATTACAATCAGGTCGAGTTGTTCGTCGTCACGTTGATGCAGTTCGCAAGAGTAGCTTCTCACCTTCCACTCGTCACATCCTCACTTTCTGCATTGGAATGGAGAAGATTTATATCTACCTCATGTGCCGCAGACACACCCAGATACTTAGGAAACAGCACGTGCTCCAACTCTACCCTTGCCAACTCCGAATGCCCCACCACAGTGTGATCAACCTCTTATTCGTAGATCTACTCGTCATCGCCCACCACCTGATCGACTTAGTTACAGTCTCAGACATCCTCTGAGAACATATTCTTAGTTACTGAAGGAATTGAATGATGACAAGGCATGGTATCAGTTATAATGCAACATCGTGAAAAACGCCATTGTTACAGGTAAGAAGGAATGGCAGTGTATACAATATAGTGAATGTAGCTAGTTGTTTGTGCCACTCTGTGTAGCTATTAATATGTAGTTTAGGGGTGTCCAGCTATATGGCAAATATGGCATTCAATGTAGCTATACAAACTGAATGTACTGAATTTTGTGATATGTTGTTTCTGATTGCCATAGATTTCAAATGCCAGGCATCTGATGAGAGAGTTTGACAAGAAAGTTAGCACAGCCATCAAGAATACAGCAATTACTGGATAGCACAGTCAAAAGTAAAGTAAACGATTACTAACTCGGGATAAATAAAACTGAATGCATCAAGTTTCACCAACACCACCAATGTAGCTATTTCATGTTGATTTCTAACAGCAGATTAGTTGATAGTTCAAATTCATTTCATGGTTTTCTGTTCTTTCAATAATCAATGAATTTTATTTCATCATGTTTTGTTTACATGATTTATTTCCAATTGTACCACTCTTATGCCCCAATACAATACTTTTCTTCTTCTTCTTTTTTTTTTAACCTATCTATTTTTTTAATCATTCAAACCAACTGATGAAGAACCTTAGATTTGACTAGTTTTTTGGAAAAAAGATACTTATTTTATAGTTATGATTAGAATGATGTAATGTGAGTCTCATGATGGCTTTCTTCACACCTGATGTGTAAAAGACAAGCATGTGCAAGATTTAATGAATAAGATGGTATAGATTATGATAATCTATAGCTACCACCTTATTTAATATATCTTGTACATACTTTGTCTTTTACACATCAGGTGAGAAAAAATGCACTGAACACCTCATGTGGGACCTCCCTGCTCCAAGAAGTAGAGGCTGGAGGACACTCCCATCATTATTAGCCATGCAATCTCAATCTCAATATATGCACACATACAGGAACATGTATTAGTTGGTTGCCATCTGTATGCACGTAAAACTCATATTAGTGGTATCGTCAGTGTGATAACTAAGCATACTTCCTCTTGATTGTCACCTTATGTTTAATTATTGTGAGTCTTTACCTCGTGTGTTTTCCCTTGCCTCATTACTTTTAATAAACCATTAATTGTTCCAGAGTTTCTTTTCACATTGGGGAAGATTCTGGATAAGACTCTGGTGGCCGCCACAACTACCTGTGAAGATCTACCTCTTTGGAGTTTGCCTAGGCCTTACATAAGGCAGTTAGGCGGGCTTGTGTGAAAGGACCCACCTCCTCTTCTTGGACTACCTACTGTGAAGCTATGTGGCAAAGTTAGTAATGATGACAAAAGGCAGCTAGATATTACTGCACAAGTTGAGTTGGACATATCTGTAGATGGACAGGTGGCTAAAGTTCCGTCTTGGTACAACCAGGAAGTGAATCAGCATGTTTAATAGGCATGAGTTTGATACCAAAGTTGGGAATACAGCTACTCTGTGCTGATGGAGAGCCTATTGTTGCAACTATCCCTCAATATAATGGTACTGTTAGAGTTCGAGTTGTATGTGCTACGACAATCCCTATTCGAAAGGGAAGATTCATGGATGCCATTGTGGATGGTAACTTTAATGATAAAATCCAATTGCCTTTGAGCCAAACCGTGTATCTGTTCGGGTCAGAGACCCTCCAGCTCCAGCCGTTGCCACCATTGTCACCATAACACTGAGCAGCTAGCTCAGAAAGCGGCTAAGTCTGAGACCAGAAGTCACATCTCCCACCTGGGACTCCACCCACTTGTGGCTTCACTTCCAGGCCAGGGGACACAAGAATTGAAGATGATCACCCATACCCAGGGACGATCCTTACCTACTGAACATTCTAACTAATGTAATTGATAGACTCAGAACCACAATGTATCACACAGTTGCTCATAAAAAACTCTTGTATGTTGTATGTAACTATCGCATCAATTGGAGATTAGCTGGAACTGAAAGGCTACATCAACTGTATTGCCCTGCAAAGCTTTTGATGGGGCGACTTGGCATCGCGACCCAGACAGAAGCAAAAGAGTGTACGTGGCCAATAAGTTCTGAATGCATAAATGGTTGGTGCGATCTGGTCCTTCAGCATACCCAAGCAGTTGCTCAAGTGGCACCATTCTTGCAACCCTGACACTAGCGTGGGCACGCACAGTATCCACTGTGACTTAGGCCTCTCAGTAGCACAAGTTCAGTGCTCACAGTGCTGCCTGAAGGAAAGTTCTATTCCATTTTACAACCATTGAAATAGTAATGTCAGTGTAGAAGAACCAGCTGACATAGGCATCGCTCAAACTTTTACAGGTGATAAAATTACACCTTTAGTTGATACATAAAGAAAGTACTTCCTAATGAAAGCAGTACTGTGGAGTCAGATCAATCTGATCATGAAGGTGGCAGAGTAAATGCTATATATTCTGATGTGGAAAGGAGAAACTTTGAGAGAAATGCTGACATTTCTGGAGATACTGGGTGAGAATCAGTTACAGGAACTTGAAAGTGTACTGCTTGATTCCAATGGTATCTTATCTATTGATGATTATGCACATCACTAGTTCAGCACACCGTGGATACAGGTAACCATTTCCTATCAAGCAACCCCACATCATTTACCTTTGTCAATGAGGAAGCTCAAGTAAGACATAATCAAAAATATGGCATTGTTCAGCCTTCTGTTAGTACTTGGGCTAGTACAATTGTACTGGTTCCTAGGACAACTCAATAAGATTCTGTGTCAAAAGGTTAATGCAATCACCAAAAAGGGTTTTGCCCTCTATCAGAATTGATGATATCTTGGACTCAATACCTGGACTTGGCATCATATGGTTCTTGCAGAATGAAATGGATTGGGCTGCAAGAGAAAATTCAGTTACATGAGTTTATTTGAATGCCTTTCAAAAAATGAAATGCACCAACAGTTTTAATACAGGACAAAATTGAATGGAAATTACTTGAAACATCTCGGAACTGTGTTTGAACTTCTCTTCAAAGCAGGATTGACACTGAAACCTCAAACCTCAGAGGTATAGATTGGCTCGCACTACAGTAGTGTATCTGGAGCATGTGATTTCAGTTGTTGCACCCAACCCTGAAAAGACTAACAAAGTGCATGAATTTCCAGTTCCCAATGATGTAACATCATTGCGCCAAATTTTAGGCCTTGCATCCCAACTATAGACATTCTCTAATGGTGTAACGGAGCTCTACTCTGTCGATAGCTAGAGCTTCCGCCACACAATGAATCCGACCAGTCGAACAGTCCTTAGGGAGTAATAATTTACTTGAAATCTTCAGTAACAATCACAAATACAGCTATTCTAACTTTCATCAGACTGAGCTACTCTACAAAAATCACAAGTATTTATGCACAAACATGAAACAATGAGTTACAACATCATCAATCAGGTCCCTTGGTTACGGTCTGGCTTGTCTGGGCTAGTCCCTTGTCCTTATAGGGGACTATCCCTGACAATGAGATTTGCCAGCATTGCTCATCTCTTGCACCAGCTGCTGAAAAAAAAATTGCTGAGTGCAAGTAGTGAGTGCCAGTCTTTGTTTGAAAAGCTCAAATACCTTTTGACTAGAGCACCTCTCTGGCTTACCTTCACTTTGGTGCTTTGCTAGTATTGATGGCTTACTCAGTCACAAACAAGAAGATGATGTAGCACACACCCAGTGGTAGTTGCTTCTAGAAATTTACAACCACATAAAGAAGAATTATAGCAGCATCAAGCCCGAGACACTATTGGTCTGTGAAACATGTTAGGTCATATTAGCTTAACTATCACAACACTGTGTTTATTGACCACTCCACATGCTGTCAACTAAACTTGCCAGATTGGCAATGGTAATTCAAGAATCTGTTAAATAATAGTAAAAGTAATGCCAGTGCAGACTATCTGTATCTATGGATCCCGTCTTTATTAGTGAAGCTTCTGTTGGGGCTGTAAGTGCAACTGGATAATATAATGATCAGGATGACGACATAGTCCAATGTCAGGAACAAGATCAAAATCTTGAAATAATCTAAGTTGGCCTAAATAATGGAAGATGTTTTGCCTGAAGAAGTTTACCAGGAAGATTATACTTGAGTCAGTGTTGTATGATTTGCTTTATGGAGTCTTGTGTCATGAAGACTCAAAAATCCTGGATCATGGAAAATAGTGGTTCCATCGGTCATGAGGTCCACTCTGCTTGGAAAATTACATGGTGGAAAGTTTTCTGGCCTTGGATAAAACTATATAATACCAGAAGAAATTCTGGTGAAAGAGAAAGTGTGAAGATAGTGTCACCCCCTGTATGGAATTTGTTACAAGGAATGGATCTGGGAGAACTGTAAATCCTCTTATATCTCCGATCTCTGTCAAAGGACTATTCCATGAAATGGGTGTGGATGTTTTGCAACTACCACCGACTCAGGATGGAAACCAATACATTCTGGTTAATTGTGGATTACCTTACTAAGTGGGTAAAGGCACTTTCAATTCAGGACCAGAGTGCTGAGACTGCTGCTCAACTGCTATAAAAAATTTTCAACAACTTGGAACTCCTGAGATACTCTTAGATCATGATACTAACTTTATGGGTGATCTATTCACCGAATTGCGCAAGTTACTCAATGTCAAGATGGTGAACAATACAACAGTACAATTATTGCCAAAGTGGAAAAGTCCAGACGAGATTAAAATAAGCACTTACCCCATGTTCTGCTTGCCTATAGCAGTGCTGTTCAAGATTCAACTCATGAGAATTATTTATTACTGATGTATGGCGAAGACTCCCATTTTTCGGATTCAGATGTACTATCCCAACTTCCTTCTTGTAGATCGAGATGATTGCAAAGAAGAGTTAATCACTTGTCTTATCAGTGTATGGGCTGCAGCAAAACAATCTATTAAAGGAGTTCAGGGTAAAGCAGAAGAAATTTAAGTGAAGATCATCATTACAAAGTTGGAGATTGTGTTATGGTCTACACGTTCTTTACAGTAAGTGGAAAATCATAGAAGTTTGCACTTCCTTATTGTGGACCCTAACAGGTTCATAGCTTTATACCAACAAACATTGAAGCCGTCTAGCTATAGAGTGAATGTAAGTACTTTTTGTTTTGTTTTTTGCAGTGAATCTTGTTCAACCTTGCTGTTCTAGAATGCTAACACTTCTTGGACAGGATGCAAAAAGGCTCTAAGAGAATACTACTTTCTTTCTACACCAATCAGCACTAGGAGCTATTCAGGACCTATAACTCGATCAAGATACGAATAGTTGATATTTTGAACTTTTATGACAGTGTTATTGTATGTGTGTGTGTGTTAAAGTGTCGAGGGTGAACATTACTCAGTAGTAGAATTTTAATAAATCACTTGTATCACCTCTTATATATTTGTAATTTTTGTAGCGTGCATATGTATATTGAGAGAAAGACTTTTAATCTCTTTCATTGAGTCAGCTGTACATTCGAAGTAGTTAGCTAGCTGGGACTTCTGGGGAGGTATTTAGGCTATGACAAGTTTAGTAATTGCATACTGAAGTAGCATTTAAGATTGTGCTGGTCAGTTGAAGTTACCTGAACAACATGTGATTGGCTGAGCTTGAACACAAATGCATACAATTCAACTTTAAACAACATTACAATTCTACTGATGTCTATGAACTGGGTGTGGTGTTGGTGACAGGTATTTATTAAAGTAATTGACAGCAAACATTTGGTCATTCCTCAAAACATCATCCCTTCTTCGGAGTTTGTAACATTTCAGTGAAATAAACTGAATACATATCAGTGCAGCTGTCAAACTGAGTATGGCAACGTATAGCCACATCAGACAATTGCTTCCCAACATGTTAATCCAATCCTCCGTTAAATACAATAGTCCTTGAGATGGAGCAATTGATACCATACTTACAGCATAGAAGACGCCTACAAAGAGTCCCTTCATAGAGTAAGGAGACTGTGCACATAGGAACTCTAAGTAGCTTGATGAAAAAATGTATATCGCAATGCATAGAATAGGCTGAGGTAAAATTATCCACCTGTCTTCTGCATACTTGTCTTCTGCATTGTGCTCACCTATGGAACAGGTGGTGTTATTCTGATTGATTTCAAGTGATAATGTAGCTATTTCCAATCCAACTACATACATTTCGTATACCAGGAGTAGCAATGTCCCAAGGAGTAGCTTTTGCTTGATCCTCAACTTCTTAGCACAGCTACACATCATTGCCATGGGATAAAGAATCAGTTCAAAGAGTGGAACTAGTAAAACTATGGAAATAGGTCCCAAGTATATTTTGATATTATGTCGAAAACAATCAGACAGAAATACTGTAACATGACTTTTCTCGCACTCAGTGTGGTCCTTGCTAAACCCAATTAAATCACAATATATTGCATAAAGAAAATACATTACTCCCATGTATGGAGATGAGGCAATGATTACAATCAAAAGTCGAAAAAAGGTTTTCACATCTTCCACCTGCTCTGTAGTAAAAGGTCCTCCATATTTAGCCTTTCCTAGGTCTATCCTTGAGTAAGGTTTGTCTTCCCAATATGTAAAGGCACTTCTCTGTTTAGGATACTTGTTCTTTACAGCATACTTCAATACTTGATAGATGAGCTTAAAAGGATTGTGAGTAGGAGGTTCCTTCACTAGAGATTTGCTAAACAAAAAGTCAGTGACTATCGCCAAAGTACCAAGTAGAGGAACGAAATAATATGTAGTGGCACAATTATAGACTCCATATGAGCACTTTTGAAAATAAGGAACAGCTGCTAGAGCCAGAGACAAAGTCCAAACATACCAGCTAATGTATGACGTAATGTCTGAAGAGGAGGCGTCGATCAACTGATCAATTCCAAGCTGAAATGCGTTAGTCCACACAACAGCAATTCCAATTAGAGTAACCACGGAAGCTACAGTTTCATATTTTTTCCAAGCCAGAGATATACCGCAATAATAATTAAGAAGCGACTGTACATTGTAAAACATAACAATAACCCAAATGAACCACATGCTGTAGCGAATAGTGGTATATCTCCTGATGCACATATCTGAGAGACAGCCGGCAAATGGAAGACATAATGATGCCAGCAAAACATATGGTTTTGTAGCTATGCCAATAAAAAAAGGACTTGCTAAAACTGACAATGGAAACGCTGTCCAAATTAATACAAGTAGAGCTTCTCTGCTGCGAAAAAACCGAATATTTACTTTGAATCTATTCATTTTAATCGTGCTATAAACAACTAATATATAAGCTATTTACACAACTTGTTGAAGTCTTACTAACATCTAGTCTTCTTCTTTCTTTAACTCTACAGGCAAACAGCACTTTGTTAGGTGTTTGTGCATGTGTGAGTGTGTACAAGAAAAGTTATTGTTTCACAAAAACTTCTTTGTTCTAAAAACTGTAATGGTATACATGGAGGACTAAAACTATTATTGTGTCTGTCCCAAATTTATGGAGATCCTCCAATCTTTAGAATAAGTGTTTTGGGATTGGGTCTATTATTCTATTCGTCTGCATGAAGCTATCACATAATGTCAATACTTTTTTTGATTGTTTTTATGATTGACATCAATTGATCAGGTGAAAAAAGCTAACATAAATAAGTGAAAAACACTCTCACTATAATATGAAGTATAGCTACAATTGGGAAACAGCAATGTCTATGAGTTTGATATGTTAAGCAAAACACCAGTGAAAAACAAGCCACGAGAAGGCTACTTGAGTGAGAGCCCAGTATATCTCTACAAAACATTAATAAAAGTGCATCCTTATAGCTACCCCAACCCCCACCCAAAGAAGAACAAACAAAAAGACTCAAAACAAAAAGGAAAATGCTTGATTAACAATTAAACATAGACATAGCTAACTAATCTAGAGGCAAGATCTTGCTTTTAAAAGCTTTTTTTTTTGTCTAATACACAATTATTTCTATTTATCTTAAACATAAGAACATATGCACCAATCATCAATAGTGTTTGAAGGGTGGAAGTTTATGAAAATGAAGGTTGGTTAAAGTTTACTAGTAATATAAAGCAACAAGTTCTTTCAAACCTGGAAATTGTCCAAATGTGTATTGAGACAGTGGCTTCGTGAGAAAATTGGCCAACATATTTTTAGTAGGGCATACGTACTTGATTTGAATTGAGCTTATCTTGAATAAAATGAAATTGAATATCAATGTACTTCGTTCTCGAATGATTGATAGGATTTTTTGTCACCAGTACAATGGTTCTGTTATTGCCTTCTGTCATTCCAATGGTTTCTAAAGTTGCCTTCCAACTATACAATGTTCTGTTATTGCCTTCCATCATTACAAATAGATTGAGTCAATGGCATTGGAAGATCCTAGATCAGCATTTTGGGCATGGTGCTCTGAACTGAGCATGATATATTCTTATCCAGTAGCAGAGAGGATAACGACTGATGTTTCTTGCTGGCCCAACACATCATCATACCTCCAAATACAACACAATGCTAGAGGCATGATGACAGCATTATTGAAATATGAGTATTATGTGGTAGTTAGTTACTATAGTAGGACTTCAATTATCTGAATACATTGGGACCGAGAGGTGTTTGGATAACTGAAATGTTCAGATAACTCAACACCATAGAAACCTTTGTATCATGAAGCTCCTCATTGTTACCTCAAATTTAGCACTCTTCCCTTGACCTGGATCCCCTTTTTGTTGCTGCTTGTACTGAGCACAGGTCTTCTTTGATCACAGGAGTACCAATTGAAGCTAGTTTATCTGATAAGAATTTTTTTATGTCATTTAAATGCTAGTGAGTGTAGTTCCATATTATTTTAAGTAGCTTGTTTGCTGAGCTATTACATTAAAATTGAACTTTTTGAGTGTAACAGTTTGTTTGTTTTTGTTTGTTTGTTTTTTTTTGTTTGTTTTTTCAAAGGTGATGAGACACATTTGCTGTTCAGTTTCATTTTTTCTCATTTCACCAGAAGTTGCATATCAATAGCAGAACCCTCAACATACTTCCAGGAGGTCTTCAACTGATGTTTTCACAAGACAGAACTTGTTAAGCCTAACACAGAAGATTGAATTGAGAAACAAAAACAAAACACACATTCCATTTGATGATTCTCACTGCACTTTTGTAAAGACTATTCCAAATAAAGTGCTATAAAGTTAGGTTGAGTGTTCCTTTTCAGAAAATGTTTAATAAGTAGGTGAGCACTAATGAATGGAAAACCTATCCCTGGTTGCCTAGCAATATGTTCATGATGTTCTATATTTATATTGCAATTGTTTCGTTTTTTTGGTGAGTAAACATCCTCGATATCATTTGTATACAGATTAGTATTGACTTACTCTATGTTTATGGAGAGTGTTTCTATTCATGCTGGCTTTTCTCACCAAAACAATGTTTTCACTGTGTACTAAACTTTCAATTGGAGGATTCACATTAATTTGGGACAGACACAATAACAGTTTCAATCTTCAATGTATATCATAACAGTTTTAAGAACAAAGAAATATTTGTGAAACTAGCTTTTCTATGCACAAACACCCAACCAAGTGTTGTTTTCCAGAAAAGATAATAAAATATATGTGAAAGCAAATTTAGCAAGATATCTTAATATCAGGTCATGTGAGTAGCTAGCTATAGTTGTTTTATGGCAAAAAAAAAAAAGAATGAATAGATTCAAAGTAAATGTTCGGTTCTTTCGCAGCAGAGAAGCTCTACTTGTATTAATTTGGACAGCGTTTCCATTGTCAGTTTTAGCGAGTCCTTTTTTTATTGGCATAGCTACAAAACCATATGTTTTGCTGGCATCATTATGTCTTCCATTTGCTGGCTGTCTCTCAGACATGTGTATCAAGCGATACACTACTATTCGCTACAGCATGTGGTTAATTTGGGTTATCGTTATGTTTTACAATGTACAGTCACTCCTTAACGATTATTGCGGTGTATCTCTAGCTTGGAAAAAATATGAAACTGTAGTTTCCGTGGTTACTCTAATTGGAATTGCTGTTGTGTGGATCAATGCATTTCAGCTTGGAATTGATCAGTTGATCGACGCCTCCTCTTCAGACATTACGTCATACATTAGCTGGTATGTTTGGACTTTGTCTCTGGCTCTAGCAGCTGTTCCTTATTTTCAAAAGTGCTCATGTGGAGACTATAATAGTGCCACTACATATTATTTCATTCCTCTACTTGGTACTTTGGCGTTAGTCACTGACTTTTTGTTTAGCAAATCTCTAGTGAAGGAACCTCCTACTCACAATCCTTTTAAGCTCATCTATCAAGTATTGAAGTATGCCGTAAAGAACAAGTATCCTAAACAGAGAAGTGCCTTTACATATTGGGAAGACAAACCTTACTCAAGGATAGACCTAGGAAAGGCTAAATATGGAGGACCTTTTACTACAGAGCAGGTGGAAGATGTGAAAACCTTTTTTCGACTTTTGATTGTGATCATTGCCTCATCTCCGTACATGGGGGTCACGAATATTCTTAACTTATTATTTTATGATTTATTAGAACTTGATGTGGAATATACCTTGGGGTGTAGTGACAATTCTGTTGCAAACTTCTTGTCCCATTGTTTTCAACATGGTGCCATAAAATACTCAGCAGTTATTTCAGTACTTGTATTTGTTCCACTTTTGGAACTGATTCTTTATCCCATAGCAATGATGCTTCATTGCACTAAGAAGACAAGTATCAAACAAAAGCTACTCTTTGGGACAGTGCTACTCTTATTGTATGAGATGTATTTAGCTGGATTGGAAATAGCTAGAGTATCACTAGGCAGCCACAAGCCGCGCAATGCCACCTGCATCTTCGGTGAGCACCAAATAGAAAAGCACATAGACAAGTGGATAGTTTTACCTCAGCCTATTTTAGGCATAGCCTTGTATATACTTTCATCAAGTTACTTGGAGTTCCTGTGTGCACAGTCTCCTTACTCCATGAAGGGAGTCCTTGTAGGCTTTTTTTATTCAGTAAACATGGTATCAGTTGCTGCAGCAGAAAAGTTGCTTTATTTACTAAAGGATCGGATGGACATGTTGGGTAGCAATTGTCTGATGTGGCTATACGTTGCCATACTCAGTTTGACAGCTACATTGATATGTATTCAGTTCATTTCACTGAAATGTTACAAGCTCAGAAGACGGGATGATGTGTTGAGGAACGACCAAATGTTTGCTGTTAATTACTTTAATAAATACCTGTCACCAACACCACACCCAGTTCATAGACACCATCAGTAGAACACTGACAATTTCATTTATTAACATTAAATTGTGTGGCTGTCAATCACTAACTGCACTGCTTAAAGTTGTATTGTGTGATAAATACGATTTGTTTGCAAGTTCAACCTACAAAAAGCATGTTCATATGTTTGTAGTAACTTCAATTGATACAGCACGATCTCAATTGCAGATTCAGTATGCAATTATTAAACTTGGTTAATGAATAGAGAAATTACTTCAGTAGTATTAAAAACTAATTTTCTGCACTACAAACTGCAATGAACGGTGACGATCAGCTTAACGCTTCCTGATCCACCTCTTTGAGTTGAGTAGCTATTCACACTATATCTTCATGAATGTCATGCAAGTTTTTTGATTCCAAAAGAACCATCTAAGGAAAGCAGTGGGGAGGAGCCCCTAGAGAGTTTACATGCCAACTTTACATCTGGAGCTACCTACCCTAGTACTAACTACTTCAGTGAAGATATCTAGTAGGAAATAAACTTACTTAATACACTTGTCTGAGTGATTATGGCTAGATATTTCACTCTCAGGCTTTATTTTCACTCTGCCTCTGGCTCATGAAAATAAATTAAATTAGCCTGCACGTAAAATATTTCTGCCATGTCACACTCTGACTCATGTAATAAGTATTATATATAGTTAGTAGGTATATCTTCATCATAAAACCATTAGTTAGTAGGTAAATCTGCATCAATAATTTATAAAACTATTCTGGTATAGCTATATATACCACCAGATGATCTTCTTCTTGTTCATAATTGAATTACTTGCTGGTCATATTCAAACTGGATCATCCAAAAATTACACTTACTCACTATCTGATTGATTGTGATTCATCTATAAATTGTGATGCAAATAATGAACAGTCTCACTCTAATATAATATAGTGCAGAATTGGCTTCATATACTATACCACCTTTAAAAGTAATTGGTAATTGCTTACAGTAAAAACAATTATAATTGCCAATTACTTTGTTTGTTTTTTTAAAGTTGAATTGCTATATATTAGCTACAATTACAATTACTTCAAAGTATGTAATCATTGTAGTTAAATACAATTACAAAATACGATTACAACAACACTTGATGCATAGTATCAATTATAATGAATATAGACAGGAGTCACAGCAAGGAAGGCATGGAAAGTCCCAGTTACAAGGCTGGACAATTTCTTTGACTAAAATATAATAAAAGATTGTGATTTCTTAACTACGGAAGTAATTTCATATCTTTAATCTTTGATGCTTCGTTGCTTTCATAATTTGTGTTATTGTTTGTTTAGCTTCCGTTCTTCTCTTTGCATTCCTTGTTAGTGTTGTGCTACTTTCATTTGTAGCATTCCTAGGCGTGTTGACCACTTCTTCACTGCATATATCAACAATGCATTGTTGACCTCCCCCTCCCCCTCCCCCCACATTCTTAATAACATCTCCTGTAACAGCTAAAGCAACTGTAAATCCAACTAAAGAAGACAAATCTGAGGAAGCGAATTTAAAGATTGGGAAACATCACAAACAATGCAGACAAAAAGTTATGGAATACAACTATACATGAATTAAGAAAGAAGGCAAGAATTTTACTGGATAAAATATGGCCAAATAATTATGTTTCTACAAAACTTACAGTTTTCATTGGACTTGTATTGTTAGAGCTAGTCTATCCAGTGTAAATATAAAACAAGGTGCTCAGAATTTAACCTACACGACTGGATTATTGGCGAGCGAGCGTAGCGAGCGAGACACTTACAGGGGTAAAAATGAAAAAATCGGGGATGTTTGTTTATTGGCGAGCGAGCGTAGCGAGCGAGACACTTACAGGGGTAAAAATGAAAAAATCGGGGATGTTTGTTTATTGGCGAGCGAGCGTAGCGAGCGAGACACTTACAGGGGTAACACAATCGAAAATCGGGGATGTTTATTTGTATATATGTTTGGACGTACGTATGTCATTTTGTACTTTGACCCTCGCGTTTTTGTGTTAGTTATGTGGTCAACCCCGTCCCAAATTGCATTAAACAGAATCCTCTGGTTTATCGATCAGTACCCGTATCACCCTAGAAATTGAATTGTTTACCTTTTTGAATTCTTTTGCTGGTGCAGTTAAAACTTGAAAACTTAAGGGACTTCCATTTCTATTCGAGTTAGTGGCGGTGCTAAGTCAATGCTCTCTTTGTCATGGTTATAAGTCGTACGCAACAGTACTTACTTGAAAATACATTGTCCACTAGACTACCGCGAAGGTAAGTCTGTGTAGGTGCATGTCCAGTTGTGTCAAAGCATTGTGTGTTGTTACAACCACTACTTAGCTAAAGAATATCACAAAGAAAACTTTTAAATAACGTGTATTGTTTTGTTGTTGTTTTTTTCCTTCAATTCAGCAGAGTTTTGCATAGATTTTGTTACTATGGGCACTGAAATCCCTTTACCCTGTATGCGAAATTTAAAAAGTGGACCTTATTTTCAGTAGCTTCAGTGTTAGAAGTCAAAATCATTCATATAAAAATAGTATAGTCTTTAGGCTCGCTCGCCATTTGTGCTCAAGCACATCACTAGTTTATTTATATATATGGACGTACGTATGTCATTTTGTACTTTGACCCTCCGTATTTTTGTGTTCGCTCCACGTTCGACCCCGTCCCAAACTTCACTAACCAGAATCCTCCGGTTTAGCGACCATTACCCGTATCACCTTAGAAATTGAATTGTTTACGGCTTTGAATTGTTTTGCGGGTGCAGTTAAAACTCAAAATCTTATGGGAGCTCAATTTCTATTCGAGTTAGTGGCGGTGGAAAGTTAATGCGCTATTTGTCACAGTTATAAGCCCTACTCAACAGTATTTACTTAAAAATGCATTGTCCACTAGACGAACCACGAAGGTAAGAGACAATTTTAAATAACGTGATTTGATTTTGTTGCTTCTTTTTCAATTCAAACTGTTGCGGGAGCGGTTACTATGACATTGAAACCCCTTTACCTCATACGTAATTTAAAAACTCGACTTTATTTTAATAGCTTGAGTGTTAGTTGTTAAAATCAAATTTAACAATAGTGTAGTTTAAGGCTCGCTCGCCATTTGTGCTCAAGCACACCACTAGTTTATTTATTTATATATATGTTTGGACGTATGTATGTCATTTTGTACTTTGACCCTCCGTATTTTTGTGTTCGCTCGGCGTTCGACCCCGTCCCAAACTTCACTAAACGGAATCCTCTGGTTTAGCGACCATTACCCGTATCACCTTAGAAATTGAATTGTTTACCGCTTTGAATTGTTTTGCGGGTGCTGAGAGCTCCATTTCTATTCGAGTTAGTGGCGGTGGTAAGTTAATACACTATTTGTCACAGTTATAGCACTACTCAACAGCATTTACTTGACAATTCATTGTCCACTAGACGAACCAGTTGTGTGAAAGTATTGTGCGTTACAACTACTATTAAGAATATCACAAAGAAAATTTTAAATAACGTGACTTGATTTTGTTGCTTTTCTTTTTCAATTCAAACAGTTGAGGGGAGTGGTTACTATGGCATTGAATCCCCTTTACCGTATATGCGTAATTTAGCAACTCAACTTTATTTTAGTAGTTTGAGTAACAACAGTGTAATTTAAAGCTCGCTCGCCATTTGTGCTCGAGCACACCAACTAGTTATGTTGTTTGTTGTCGTTTCTTCCACGCACACAAATCGCTGGGTTTCGCGCGCAAAACTTGCGTCGGCGATCTTTTACCCATTACTTAAAGTGGTAAAAGGTCGACGCTAAACTTGAGTGTGGACACACTACAGCAACACTACAGCGATCTGTGGTCCAGGAGTCCTCACTTTTACGATACATATATTGAAAATGATTTCGTTGTTCAGATTTGGAGGTCTCACGAGATTTCTATGTTCAGCTTGGGCTGTGCAACCTCAAGAAAATATCACTGCTTCCTGCATTCACAAAAGAGCCATTTCAGCAAACATCAGTCCCTCAAAAACTTCACAGTCGGCACCTTTTAAGAAATTAAAACAACACCAGATAGGCCGAATACTACGTGGATCAACTTTTAAAAAGGTAGAAGCTGTTCATCTTAATGCTAACAATCCCATAGAGGATAGCTTCTCTGTAGGTATCAGTGAGAACATGAACTTTGCCATCTTTTCTGTGTTTGATGGTCACCTTGGAGGAGAGTGTTCCCAATACTTGCAGAATACACTAAATCATGCAATTTCAAAAGACCTTCATGACTGTGTCAATATGGAGGATGATTACCAGTTAGTGTTAAATATGGAACAGTTGGACCAATTAAATGATACGTCTTCGGGAGGACTTATAAGACTACCTTGGCGATCACACGCCGTCCAGGAGGTGGCTCAGAATACTCTGCAGATGTGCTTGAAAGATGCGTTTCTTCGAGTGGACAGTGAGTTTAGTAAGCCAGCCCTAGCTGATGTCAGAAACGTCATGTCAGGTCATAAGATGACAGAAGAAATGCTGGATCGGATAATGAAGGCACAGAGTGGTGCGTGTGGGCTTACGGCTGTGGTAGAGAAGGACAGGCTGTTTGTGGCGTGTACTGGAGACTGCCGTGCTGTTCTGGGCTTCCAGGCGGAGTATAATTGGAAAGCCATCAATCTCAGCACCGATCAAAACTTTGAAAATGCAAGAGAAGTGCGGAGGCTCCAAGAGGCTCATCCTGGAGAAAAAGTGGTTATCAACGGGAGACTGCTGGGAGGCCTGGCTCCCTTTAGGGCTTTTGGAGATGTCAACTACAAGTGGAAGCAAGAACACTTCGAAGGGATTTTCCCTACTTATCAGAATTATAAGACCCCGCCTTATTTGACGGCTGAGCCTGTGGTAACTCAAAGAGAGCGCACCAACAGTGACAAGTTCCTTATTTTGGCCACAGATGGGCTGTGGGACTGCTTGAGCAGTGAGCACGCTGTGTCTATTGTTGCCAAGGTGATGAGCGAGAGTGATCCGTCATGTGTGACTGAAGATGTGTCGTTCAGGACTGGAAAGAATGCAGCCACTCACTTGCTGTACCACGCCCTCGGGGGAACTGACCAAACAGTTTCCAGGATGTTGGAGCTTGAAGCTGACCAGAGAAGATGGTTCAGAGACGACATTACTGTCTTAGTTGTGTATCTGTGATATATTATCATTGTGCCAATAATTTTACATAATAGTAATATAAAAATTACAAAAATAATGAACTTGTAGACCTTTCGGTTTTCCTGCAATCAAATAAAAACCATAAAGTCACAATCTCAAAACGTTTACTTGTTAAGCTGGGAGTATTGTAGCTATTAGCTAAGGAATCTCACAAGGCAGGTCTAAAGCAGCTGAACCTATAGTTCCAGGGCTTCTAGTGTATCTTCTACTGGGAGGGGGTAGGGCGGGGGATGGTGCTTTTGGCCAGCTATTTCAGTCTTTGTAGGCCACACTGAATTGATTATATGAACAGGAAAATTGTAAATAGTGATGTGGTAGGGTGGATCTATGAAAAATATTCAACAGTTAAAGGTCTTCTGTAGTCCAGCCAAGTAGCATGAACTATGACCAGTTGTTGTAGTAGCTGCACTAAAATTTTCTTTTGTGTGAAATTTAGTAGCAAATGTAGAATACCAGCTGGATATAATATAGGTAGCTAATTACATTTAGAGAATTGGGTCAGTGAATGCTAGTGTTAGTGATATTGAGTCTCACCTCCAATTATTATTGATAGTCGAGTGGTCTTCTTCTTGAACAGTTTTGAATAGGAAATATTGATAATAAATGAGCATAACTCTAAATGTAACTTTTTTTACACCTCCTTGTCATAGCTAGAGTATTGAATGCTGTTGGCCATCGATTGTTTTTTACTTGATATTTTTGGGGGTACGATGTTGGCAAGTTAATGAAGAATTTTTTGACTGTTTCTGCAGAGTATCTTGTAGTGTCATACCTGAAATGGTTCAGACTAAATTTAACTTAATACTTTGTGTAACTGAACTGTTAATATACAATTCTATGCCAGTGAGGAAAGAAATTTTTTCAAATAGTTCATTCAGAGCAAGATTTAGTTTGCCAGTTATATTATCAAAAGTTATAGCATTATTTAGAGCAAAGCTCATATTTTTTAACCTGGGTTTCAGAAGGGCTCTAAAGTTTAACGTAATTATAAAAAAAAACAAAAAAAAACTGACCTACAGTGTAGTACAATTCCGAGGCAAATGACACGGGCTGGAAAGAATCGTCAACTCTATAACGCTAGTCTCTAGTAAACCGTGGTAGTTTTCTAATTAGAGCATTATTAACACTTGGGCGCCAAACAACTCTAGCCTCTTAGCTTAGCGGGGTGTTTACTAGACCATTATCGCATTATTTTATCTGTTATCTGTCGGTTGTTAGAACTGATAGCTGCTGAGTGGAGGCTGAACTGGAACTTTAAAATGTTGAACACAAGTCTCTAATGACTATGATCCTCTGTCTGAACAGGTTAGCATTTATAATATGAATTGAGTAGCTAAACATTCTTTTTTTAACTTGTTAACTCTTGTTAGAATCCTTAGCTAGTGTGCAGTGTTTAAGTCCTGGTGGGCACTATCAGAACTCATGTGGTTTCTATGGAATCCACTGAGATCTGAGATTCAACCAAGAATGATTGCTAAAGAAATCTTTGATGACATTTGTATAGCTACCAAAAAAAATTATCAAAAATGAGAAGCAATGTTGTGGGATGAAGGCCAGCCACACCCACTTTTTAGCATGCATATCATTGGGTTATCTCCACAAATTTTTAATACAAAAATTTTTAGATACAAACTCATATGTTTAAAAATTTAGCTCTTTTTTTGTAACATTATGACTTGACTTTTTTAGGGCCATGAAAAGCTGGTGCTTGAGAAGTGACCATGATAGCTGATCAGGAATGGATGGTAAGTCAAGTTGATGAAGTACTGCTTTATTTTGTAATCATGATATAGGCTCATTGCTGTGTAGAATAAGTTAATGAGGAAGGTTGTTTAGCTGAAGAAGGTCCACAATCAAAACAGTTATTTCAATGTTATGACAAATTAGACAACCTTCTTAACCACTGTTTCAGTTTTGACACTTTCGTATATTTTATTGTTCCTATGGTAACTCTTCATCATTTGCTATGAGTTTCTTTTCATTCTTTCTTTTTTTCTTTTTTACTCTTTTTCTTCCTTTTTGTCATTGTAACTGTAGCATATCCAATTTAATTAAGAAAGCATCAAATTTTCAGCACTTTAGAATTCATCAAAATATTTATTCAATATCAGACATATTCATATTTTCATTCTTTCATTCTATTATCCGTTGATTTAGTCACTCACTAGTTCATTCACTCATTCATTCATTCACTCATTCATTCATAATATTTTTTTCTATGTTCATACTGACAGGTGGAAATTTTGTGTCGTATAACTCCACATCTTGGCAGAATCGTCAAGGTGAAAACCTTGGCGATATTTTTAGAAGTAAACAACTATTGGTATGAGTGTCTTCAAGATGGTTTGAATGTGAGGATGTCGCTGGTTAAAAAATGGCTGATGAAATATCATGATCGTGACTGTCCAGTGAAGGACTTCATAATAATTTTGAAGCAGCCAGCTTTATGTTACGTGAGGATTGCAGAAGATATTGCCAAAGAATTCTACCCAGATGAAGATGTTAATGAAGGTGATGAAACATGGCTTCCTTCTTCCTCTCATCACTCTCCTACCTCCATCAGATCATCACTCATTGGTTGGTGGAAACTTTACACTTAATGCACAATAAATACTGTATACTCTGGTCTATACTATCTGAAGAGAGATATGTGTTATATATATATATATTTATTGCAGCTTTGATATTTTTACTTGAATATTTCCGCATCACGCGAGCGTTCTGTATTCTCCCATATTGTACGGTTTATATTGTACGCTCCTTGGAGCGCGCGCGTAGCGAGTAAAATCAATGAAAATTGTATTGTAACCGGTTGAGAAAAATTACAAAGAAGCAATAAATCACTTATCACACTCGTCGTACAATATGGGAATGATATTTTACTCTCACGCCACATTTTCACTCGCCTTTGGCTCGTGAAAATATTTTGCGTGCTCGTAAAATATTTTCCCATATTGTACTCTGACTCGTGCTATAAGTATTATATATAACACATATATATAACACATATATAACACACACACATATATATATATATAATATATATATATATAGTATGACCGTGCCCTGCAGTAGACCACGCATAACTTGCCATTTTAAAGTACATTCCCTCAAATAGATCACATACTAGACAAAAAAAAAGCACTTGATGACCATTACCAAATAGTCATAATTAACACTTGGTTTCAAAGCTGGCTACATGTTGGCTGACTTTGATGTTGAGCTTGATTAAAAGAAAGGGGATGAATGTACGGCGGAAGTGAGTGAGACACGGTAAGAGGCACTTCTTCGTTTCTTCAATTTGTAATTAATTTTTACACAATACTAAGTAGAACACTGTATGCAACACAGTGCTCAACTCACAAACTAGCCAAGCTCTGTGCCCTCACTTCCTCTAACATTATGTGTGAAGATTGAAGGCTTAGATTGCATGCAGTCTATCAGAGGACTACAACATATTTCATTTATATAGCTAAGCATGTCAGGTCTCATTCACATTAGTGGGTGGAGTTAAGTAGACCATATTTTTTTTCATACATTTAAGACTATATCCAGCCACTGCACTAGCTAGTATTCATAATACAGTGATGATGTCACATGACCCAGACAGTGATGAATGATGATGTCACATGACCCAGACCTGTTTGATATTCCTATTACTGTTAACAATCCAACTTTGCCTGCTAGTACAGTTTAATGAGTGACTTGTAATAACACAGAGGTGGAGACAGCAAACCACAAGTGGGGCTGGGGGTGGGGCTCAACTCAGCAGCTTTCTATTGTGAAGTCTTCAGCTACTTTATGTTGTACAGCTACATAAAAGTTGCAAAAAGTTAAAGAACTTCAAGCCCCTACCCTCCCCCCACTCTCCTTTGTGGTAACTCATGTCCTACGGCAAATGAATTAGATTGGCTACCTTGTGCTTGTCGTGGCCAATGAGTTGTATACTTTTTCTTTACCTTAGAAGCCATTGGTAAGAGAGCAGATCCGTGCGACCGGAAGAGTGTGTTGAACTGCTTGGCTGACTGTTCGGACTGGGGCATCATTGGCACCGAGTTGCTAGGCAACCAGACAGTTCAGAAGATCAAACAAGACTGCGTGTTTCATGAAGATAAGGCAGCGTTCATGGTGGACGAGTGGTGGGAGAGGACCATGAGAAATCAGTTCTCTTGGCCTAACCTTCAGAGAGCAGTTGAACGAGCTTATGAACAGAAGTATGGACATGTACTGATGAATTACGAGCAGAGCAGGGAGACATCTGCTGAACACAGAAGACGTAAGACTTTTTACCTGCCATTTTTAATGTGATAAATAATTATTATGCATTAGATGCAGGAGAATATCATGAATCTGTTGGCTTAGTATTTACATGAGTGCCACAGGCACGAGCGTAAATACAGCCAATCAGAAATCAGACGAGTGATATTCTGCGATATCTAATGAATGGTAAATTATTGTGTACTGCTCATGTGTGAATACCATAGCAACGAGTTTCTTGTGCAATAAACACTTGTATTACGTGGGGGGACGTAATAACCCAACATGATAACTCTGAACACAGGTGATATGGGAAAATATTGCCTTAAGCCACATCCTGTTTACTTTAATGCATTTCCTGTGGCAACAGGTATTAGGCCCTGTTCAGTACATAGTACAACTGTTTAGCTAACCACTCAGCGGATATTAACTCCGTCTAGTCTAGTCTGGCATGATGGCCAGAGGCAGGAGGTAGTATAAAACTTATCACAAACTTTGTTTTATTTTGACTATCACTGCATAATTAATGCCTGATATAAACTAATTTATACATAATATTCCCTTTTATTATTATTATTATTATTATTATATTTATTTTTTATTTTATTATAATTATTTGATTTATTTTATTTTATTGATATTTATTGTTATTATTATATAATATACTTTTTTGCAGGTTATAGACAAGTTGTGGAGGACATGGATGATCTTCAATTAGAGTTTGAAGACCTTCAAGTGTTTGTGCTGGAAGAACTTAGAAAACATGACTACAAGCGTATCAGAGACTGGCTAAGTGCTGCTCAAGGCAGATACGAACCTCACTACGTAAAACATCTAAAACACGCCCTCGGAAGTCGTAAAATTAAATCAATTGATAAATTATTTGAAAAAATTCGAAGCTGTTGGAACTTTCTAGATATAGGCCTTTTGAGACTCCTGGTCAAAAGGTTCCTGTACAATTCTGACTCCATTAGGGATAGAGTTAGACACTATCGAGCTATGTTAAGACACTTCAAAAGGACAACTCCGGTACAATTAGCTGTGAGAGCTTTGATGAGGAAAAACTGCCATCCTGAGGAACCTTCACGACGTTATCGGCAAATCATTGTACGGTTGAACTTAGACCCACACAGACACACTTTGGAGACCCTCGATTATATTCGTATAAACCTCTGTGACAAACTGAGGAAACTCAATCTCCTGCAGACTGCCTTGATGGTGTTCAAGAATGCCAGGTTCTCTTGCATTCTTGTCACGTGGCTGGTGAGAAGGGATCAAGTGGAGTGCTTCGAAAAGATGTTTGAAATCTGTACGGCGAAAGGAACATTTTTTGCCGACAGCGTCACACGGTTGGTGAAGAGCGATGAAGTAGAGAGCTTCAAGAAGATGTTTGAAGTTTGTGCAGAGAATAGGACATTCTTTGATGACAACTTCATCATGAGCGCAGAAATAAATGGCCGCATTTATCTAACTAAAGAATGGGTAAAGATGAGATTAGACTAGAGTTATTATTTGTAAGAGTGTACAATTTATAAAGTACATGGTTTCTATAGTTACCTAGACACTTGATCAATATTACATCACTTTGTGGTTTCAGACAATTAGCTCCAGGAGCTTTATAATAATAAGTACAACAATACAGTGGCGGCGGAACTGGCCCGGCAGACCCGGCAAGTGCCGGACCAATATTTTTCATAAGTGCCTGACCAATTTTTTCATAACTGCTTTTTCATAACTGCGTGACTATTTAAGTCTCGCCGCTCTACGTCGGCTCTTGTTTTCTTTATATTTCATGTGCATGCGCAGTGATATTTATAGAAGAGAACTGGGTATAAAACTATATAACGATACTTACCAGTTGAATTCGACCTGAACTGGTATGGCATCCTGTGGCGACTCCAGCGGTAGCGTACTGGAGAGCAGTACTGTCCAGAGAAGTCAGTTAAGTTGCAAACATGAATTTATTAGTGGAAGTGAGCGCAGGAAGAATTTTTGGATCATTTTAACTTGAGCTAATCATTAATTTTCTTTTATTATTTCAAATTCAAATTTTAATAACATTGTTCCTTTAATACAAAATGAGCTATGAAAATAGAAGGTATGAATTTGCCTGACCAATGAAAAAATGCTTCCGCCACCACTGCAATAACAATAATAACAAAAAATAATAATTTAATTTGTTGTTTCTTTGACCCAGGCCTTGCTTGAAGCTGCAGCTATTGGCAACACAAATACAGTAGACAAACTACTGCGAGGTTGGCGGGCTATACAGCACAACATCAACAAGACCGACGAGGTTCGTCTCACTCTAATTAAGGATCACCTCACACTATTTACTGGTAACCATGGTTACTGCAGGAGGGCAAGACCAGTCTGATCCGGGCAGCAGAGCAGGGCCACACAGGTGTGGTAGCTCTGCTGCTGGAGCACAAGGCCGTCAAGATCAACTACCAGATGCCCGTATGTGGGCGCTGAGTATGGGTATGTGTGGGTGAGGATTTTTAAATGATTTATTGCTTTAGGGCACGCTATGGACTGCTCTGTTCTATGCCCACTACAAGGGACATGTGGGAGTGATCAAACTTCTGGAGGAGTACGGTGCAGACGGAGAGCTCGTGGATAAGGTGAGTGATTGAAACCATCTCTCCTTTGTTGTTATTGTTGTTTCTTTTTGCTGTAATTGTTATTGCTTAAATGCATTGTTTCATGCACATACAGGCCACTGCTATAGCTACAATCGTTCAATGTACTGTTGCAATAATTATGTTCTAAATTATCAAGTTCTGACCTTCATAAAAACTAGATTGTTCCTTTTGCGTACAAATTTCATTTGGAAGTCGTAGGTTGTCGTAGTTCAGTGGTTAGAGCATTGGTGGCTAAAACCAGGGTTCCCATGGGTTCGATTCCCCAGGGTTCCCATGGGTTCGATTCCCCAGGGTTCCCATGGGTTCGATTCCCCAGGGTTCCCATGGGTTCGATTCCCCAGGGTTCCCATGGGTTCGATTCCCCAGGGTTCCCATGGGTTTGATTCCCCAGGGTTCCCATGGGTTCGATTCCCCAGGGTTCCCATGGGTTTGATTCCCCAGGGTTCCCATGGGTTCGATTCCCCAGGTTCCATGGTTCGATTCCCCAGGGTTCCCATGGTTCGATTCCCGGGTTCCCTGGGTTCGTTCCCCATGGGTTCCCATGGGTTCGATTCCCCAGGGTTCCCATGGGTTCGATTCCCCAGGGTTTCCCATGGGTTCGATTCCCCGGGTTCCCATGGGTTCGTTCCCCATGTTCCCATGGGTTCGTTCCCCAGGGTTCCCATGGGTTCGATTCCCCAGGGTTCCCATGGGTTCGATTCCCCAGGGTTCCCATGGGTTCGATTCCCCAGGGTTCCCATGGGTTCGATTCCCCAGGGTTCCCATGGGTTCGATTCCCCAGGGTTCCCATGGGTTCGATTCCCCAGGGTTCCCATGGGTTTGATTCCCCAGGGTTCCCATGGGTTCGATTCCCCAGGGTTCCCATGGGTTTGATTCCCCAGGGTTCCCATGGGTTCGATTCCCCAGGGTTCCCATGGGTTCGATTCCCCAGGGTTCCCATGGGTTCGATTCCCCAGGGTTCCCATGGGTTCGATTCCCCAGGGTTCCCATGGGTTCGATTCCCCAGGGTTCCCATGGGTTCAATTCCCCAGCGACAACTAAGATTTTTTTCACATTTTTCCTTGCTTCTCTCTAGATCTATTTAAGTGAGAAAGTTTCAAGCTAATAATTATAATCTAGTTATGGACCACATTGGTCCGAATGTATAAACTATTTTATAATGCTGTTTATTTGTGTTTTGCCCAAGGAGTATTGTCTGGCTCGGTGATTGTTGTTGTTGTTGTTGTTGTTGTTGTTGTCGTCGTCAGGAAGGGGAGGTTGCTAAAGCTAGGAGCACGATTCAAAAGAAGCATGAAGAGAAGAAGAAGCCTGGTAAATCAGGAATTGGTGATAAGATAGTTTCTGCCGTGAAGAATATCATTCCAGGATTGAAGAAGAAAGAGAAGAAGGTAAAGTTGAGAGGGTGAAACTGATAGCTTGTCTGTGTCTTTATCAGATTCATTAAATGGTGGTTTCAGAGTATCCATGCGCTGTGTGAGATGGGTGACTTTGAGGAAGTGAAGAAGATGGTGGCATCCAAAGATGTGGAAGTGGATGTCACAGATGGATATCCTAGAGTGAGTGGGTGGAGTCGACGAATGAATAAATGTCACTAGCCGGTGATGGGCTTGTGGAAAATATCTCATTCAAACTTTGAAAAATAATTTAGCTAAACATATTATTTTTTGTTGTTGTTTTTAAGACATGATCCTATGCCTGCTAAATATGTGTATATATTAAACGTCAAAAGACAGTTTGTTTTGTCCTTTTTTCTTGTTTTTGTTTTTATTCAGTAATAGGTAAGGGCTTGTGGAAAATATCTCGTTCAAACTTTGAGAAATAATTTAGCTAAACATATTATTTTTTGTTGTTTTTAAGACGTGATCCTATCTATACCCGTTAAGTACGTAAGTATATTAAACATCAAAAGACAGTTTTTTTTGTTTTGTTTTGTTTTTTTGTTGTTGTTTATTCAGTAATAGGTAAACAGTTCTAGCTTACTTTTAAAGTTTCTTATGTTATATTTGAATGTCTTTTCTGTGTGTATAGAATTGGACTCTGCTGATGTGTGCCTGCTATGGTGGTCACTACGACATTGTGGAGTTCCTCCTGGAAAGAGGAGCCGATATTCACGTCAAGTCTACGAAGGTAGCCATAGCAACACTATATATCACTATATCTGTACTATGATATTTTTGTGGTTGTTTTCTTTGAATTTTCTTTTCTCTTCAGAAAGACTGGACAGCACTACACATTGCAGCTGCCAGGAATCACCTGAGAATTACAAACCTTTTGCTTAAGAAAGGGGCGTATCCCAACGCCATCATCGATCCAGAAAATGTGAGGTCTCGCTAAAAGTTGCCATCAAGATATTTACTAGTTTGTTTGTTTGTTTGTTTGTTTGTTTTCAGATGTATCACACTCCTCTGATGTATATAAACAACATGGATGGCCCAGACTATGTGGCAGTAGCACGCGCTCTCTTGAAGCACGGGGCGGACCCAAACATAGCCAACAGAACTGTAACTTAATAGTTCATCCTCGTGTAATATTATATCGATTAACTGATTGGTTTACGGTGTGTGATTAACAGGATTACGAAACTCCGATATTCAGTGCTATATCTGTCAGTAACGAGGCGATGGTGGATTTACTGCTGGAATACCAAGCCGACTGCAATATGCAAGGACCGGTAATGATCATCAGTCTTGTTTACAAGACCACGCCCTTGAGACACTTTTTTTTTTTTGTTTAATGCAGAGGGGATGGTCTCCCTTGATGGAGGCAGCTAGAAACAGTGCGACTATCTGTAAAATGCTCATTGACCATGGCTCTAAGACAGACCTTGCAATGCAGGTGTGTCAGTTGGCATGGAGACCGGAGGGAGAAAGAAATGTTTATATATGATGTAATAGTTTGTTTTGGTTATGTTTAGCTATACTATTTGAGGTGCTACTATTATATTTAGCTCAGAGTTTAGTGTTGTCATGGTTTCTGTTTATTCCAGGCTGCTGGTAAGATCAAAGGTGACACAGCTCTCCACGTGGCCTGTTACTATGGTAAAGCTGATGCTGTGAGTGCTATTGTGGCAGGTGATGCAGATCCCAACAAGGAAAATGAGGTTTGTAGATGTCAAGCTGTCAAATTATTACCATAGCGATGTTGATTATTGTGTTCATGTTTTTTTTTGTTGTTTTTTTTGCTGTTTTATATTTATCTTTCTATCTTTCTATCTATTTGTTCATTTCCTCATTCATTTCTTAATCTATATATTTATTTATTTATTTTTATTCTTTAAGATGGGACTTACTCCTCTGGATATAGCTGCTAATCGTAACCACGTTGATGCAATCCATTCTCTAGCAGAATCAAAGCGACTGGACGTCAACCATCTACACGAGGTGCTGTGTGTGTGTGTGTGTGTGTGATATTTATAATACTATTGGTATGTCTTTCAGAGAACTGGTTTGTCTGCTCTGTCTATGGCGGCATCGTCTGGTAGGATGGAAGTCTGTAAAGCATTGCTAAGCCACGGAGCGGCATCTGATATTGGAGTAACTATTTAACTTTTAAATATTTATTTATTATTATTATTTGTTTATTTACTTTTATAATTGTTATTATTGTCCTGTTTCATATTTGTAGGATCTCGATGTAATGGAATGTGTTCCTCGGAGACACAAGAACAAACTTAAATCTCTGATAAATGAATACAAGATGGAGGTAAGTTGACTTGAAAATTATTTCTGCAACACTAGTGCCAGCAGACTGGTTGTATATCATTCAAGGACTCAGAGTTGAACCTTCAGTAATTACGAGTGCTGCTCAGTCAAGCTATCAGACGCGCATGTGTGTGAGTGCGTATGTATCTGCACGTGCCCACATCTAGCAATAGATAACAGTTTAGTGAATGCTTGTGTATTCGTAAAGCTGCTCGTGTAGTCCCCAAACCAGCAGTGATCAAGACTTGCTTAGCGCTTCCATAGTGGTGGAATAATATGACCTGACACTATCACATGTGTTGCAAGATAATATATCATCTCTGAGACTGAAAGAATGGGTAAAGGGAAACGTGAAGTAAGAATGCCTTACTTCATCTTTTCAATAACAAATTTATAACGTTCTTTCATTTGTCTAAAATTATACATATTGGCATGGACTTAACGGAGACTTCAACATTTGTATTATTGCTAGGAGGAGAAACCCAAGCCAGACTCCAGTGCCGAGGTTGTTCATTTGCCTTATATCATGGTAATGCCACCAGTGGCTCGGGTGGAAGGAGGTCATCCAGCTGAGGGTGATAGGAAACGTATAACTCACCAGGAAGAAGTTGGGGAAGGAGTTAAAGATAGAGTTGCTGAACCGGAGGAACCTGGAGGTTCAGCTGAAGCCAAGGTCCCAGAAGCGAGCCGTCAGCTTGAAGGAGAAGAAGAGACCACATTAGTGGAGGAAGATGTTGACGTGAGAGAAAGTTATGATCTGCAAGCAATTCCTGAGGATGTACCAGATGTGAGTTGGGAGAGAGCTTTGAAATGCGGTAGTGTTGATTCATGTGTATGATTGCCATAGATACTGGGATTGAAGGTTGAGTCTCAAGAGGAGTCATCAGCAGAAGGTGAGGCTGCTTTCATGCCAGGTGACAAGGATGGAGAGAACCAAGAGTCCGCTGTTCAAGATGATGGAACTGATGTAAGTTCTGGTTGTGTCTGTTTCTATTTTGTTGTAATTATAATAATTATTATTGTTGTTGTTATTATTATTGTTATTATTATTGTTGTTGTTGTTGTTGTTGTTGTTTTAACCATTTAGGAAACATCAACCGCAGATGAAGCAAGGGAAGAAGATGACGATGATTCTATGTATGGTGAAGATGACTCCAAATCTTCAGCACAGGATGTTGTACCTACAGAGCCAGAGACTCCCAAGAAAGAAAGGAAGTTAAATCAGAGAGAGTTGTTAATGAAGAAATGGAAGGGAATGGTAAGAATGTCATGGCTGCAGTACAGTATCACGTAGCTCATACTTCCTCTGTTGTTGTTATTTTGTGAGTTTTGGGAGACACAATGATACAGCACGTTGAGTAATTTACTGGTTGTGGTTTTTGTTTGATTACACACATCAAGTTGGAAAACTAATTAAAATTGTTTCCAATTCTTAAATGCTTTATTTATATTAGACCATTGAGGAGAGGTTTCGGCAGATGAAGAGCTTCTTGGATCATCGTCCCGATTATGATAACTATAAAACATCAAAAGGTGTTCAGCAGCCCCAGGTTCCTGTCACTTCTGGGGCAATACATGCCACTGGTTCCTATTGGCTGGTGTAACCAATCACTTATAAACATTTCATTTTCTTCGTTCTTTTAAAACTTTTTTATTAACACATTTTTTATTTTTTTTTACATGTATTTATTTTTTTTACATGTATTTATTTTTATAATGTGTTGTATTATTCATTGCTGGCATGAATCTATTTGGTAAATTTTTATAATTGAGTAAAATGATAGCTTTGATAGCATACCTTCACGAACATGGAGGTAAAGGGTCGTCTCCGTGACCCAGTCACATAATTGGTACAGAATCGTCATTCAAATGGGTTCTTCGTGTTTTCGAAGGTAAATTGTCGACCACGCGAGGCAGGGAATGTAAAACGAGAAAAGGCTGGTTTACTGAATAGGCCGCAGGTAAGCCTTCCGGGACATACTGCTATGTCGTGTGTAGTTTATATTAAGGAGTTAGCTATGTGAAGGGTGTGGCTATAATTGATGGGTGTGGCATTTTAGAGGTCCTAGATAGTTGACGTCTACATATAAGTCTGTCCAAGCTTGGCACATTATGTAGACTGAGTATTGGTTCTCCATTTTACCTAACAGTTAGGTATTTATTTTTGTTGTTGTGCATGTTGTTGTTTGCTTATGGAGTTGTTTCACTGTATAGTGTCACTTCTGAGTGAAGAGATGGTTTGGTTTATTCGGAACAAACTCCTTCGGAAGCCTGCTGTTTTGCTGGGAGCTGCCTGCACTGGAATGATAGTGGGAGTGATTGTCATCGATAAACTTATTTCACCCAAAAGATCATCATCATCAAACATGGGCGCGGCTTCAAGGATTCCCATTCTGAAAGAACCTCCTTCCAATTCGCCGTCTTTTGCAGAGCTTCAGAAGCATGAAGTAAGGCAAGTTGTTTCCGGATCTGTTTTCAAGAAGCTCGAGGCAGTGTATCTTGGATCCAATTCTCCCATTGAGGACAGGTTCTCTGTAGGAGCTAGCGAGAACCTCGGGGCGGCCATCTTCTCAATAATTGACGGCCACAGAGGAACCGAATGCTCTCAGTACCTGCAGAGGAAATTAAACCGCGCCATTTCTGCAATGATCCACGACAACCTTGGGATTGCTGACGACCTCAGTATGCTTATGGATATGGACAAAGTGGAAAGTTTGGGCAGCGAAAATGATCAAAGACCTGGAAATGAGGCTGCAGATGCCATTTTAAATTCAGAGTCTATCTCCAAGAAAGCCACATCGTTATCGACAGATTCTCTCCAGAAAATTTTAAACGATGCTTTCGTCAAGACAGAGACAGACATCAGTAATTCGGCACTTAACGACGTCAAGCTTGTCTTATCTGGGCATTCGATGACGGACGAGATGAAGGCAAACATCTTGAGAGCCATCCAAGGAGCATGTGCCCTCACGGCCGTGGTTCGAGAGGATGAGGTGGCCGTGGCTAGCACCGGAGACTGCCGCATCGTTATGGGTCATGTGAGTGACAATGGGAAGTGGGAGGCGGTCGCTCTCAGCAAAGACCAGAACGTGCACAATAAGAGAGAAGTGCAGCGCGTGATGGAGGCCCACCCCGGGGAGGAGAACACGGCCATAGCCAGAGGAAGGGTGTTGGGAAACCTTATGCCTTTCCGCACGTTTGGGGACGTCGACCACAAGTGGGATGCTAAGTACCTACAGGGTATCCTTACTGTCCTGCCCAATTACAAAACCCCGCCCTACGTCACCGCAGAGCCGGTGCTGAGTCAGCATAAATTTGTCAAAGGGGACCGGTTCCTGATTTTGGCCACAGATGGTTTGTGGGAACGACTGAGCAACCAGGAGGCAGTCAGTATTGTTGCCGGGGTGATGGATAGATGCAGAGCGGATTCTGCAGGCGGTGGGTCTCGTTGTGGGAATGCCGCCACCCACCTCTTGTGGCACGCGCTGGGAGGGTCTGAGGCCAACGTCACGAGACTTCTGAACGTAGATCCAGAGTGGAGCAGAATGTACAGGGACGACATCACCATTATGGTGGTTTTCTTATGAATAGTTGGAGAAGTTATATACATGGTGCCGTGTGAGGAATTAACTCTGGTGGTGATACTTTACCAAAATCAAATTTCAGTCATATTTTTGTTCTTCACTTGACTATTCTCATTCTCCTTTTGTGCTTTACCAAATCAATAAAAAGGACAGTCTGTAAAATAACAAATACACTGAAGTTATTTAGCATACAAGTCGGAGGTATAAAAAATTATGTTTAGGTGGAGTTAAGTAAATACAATAGTACACAAAATACCCTTTACCTAATTTGTAGTACACTGTATGGAGTTTGACAAAATAATGTGAATAATTGATACTTCATACTCACTATGCAACAGTTGCTAATGGTTACACAAGTGCCCTCTATCCGGAATTAACCCCCCTTCTCAGATAACAAAATTTTACATCTAAAACTTTAAAGTCATGTATTTATTATGAAAAAGAAAGAAAGGAGGGTGGGGCCAGAACTAGTCCAGTACAATCAAATCACATTCAGTTTTGAGTTAGTGGTTCGGGTATTAAAATAAAGCCTGCGTCATGTTGGGCTAGAGAGTTCTTCAATGGTTGAATTTGCTTTTTTTGATTTCGCGTTCAATCTCCTTCCTCTTGAACAGCATGAACAAATGACCCATCCCTTTCCAGTAGTGCCCAAAACAGAGGAAGAGCATGCCCAGTAGCATGTATAGGTTGTAGTAGGGATGGTAGTAGTACATGGGCACGAACATCAGTAGGTTGGTGGAGATGAAGATGAAAATGGAGTACATGAAGTAGGGCATGTTCCTGGGTCTGAATACCTCAGGAGACTTGGAAGATGACCATGAGGAATTGTCTGCTCTTTGAGAATGGCAACTGTTGCTCTTGGAGTGTCCGTTGCCGACTGCAGTGTGCCGTATTCCATTCTGCTCCACCGACCCGTTCCCGTTCACACACTCTGCTTTTCCAGCGTCTTCTCGGAACTCCTTATACTTGTAAAATGTCTTCAGTCTTTCTTCTTTTTCCAGCCACCGGTCTTGCAGCCATTTCTCCAGCTCTTCCTGTCCCTCAGGGATATCCTCGTTGTTGTGCTTCTTCACATGGAAATGCACTTCTCTGGGTAACAAACCCTTACCGGCATCCAGCTCTGTCTTGGGAAGGACGTCTGGGTAAGCAATGGTCAAGTCGTAGACTGCATCCAAACCACCACCACCATCCCTCAGGGCGTTGATCGCATATTTGAAGCCGGTGGTACGAGGATGGAAACAGTAATCAAGAGTGGGGAGGCCATTTTCTTTGGCAAACTTGTCGCTGCGTTTCTTCACCTTCTGCGTGAAATCCCCGCCCTCTGGGAAGAGAAGGAGCTGGACTGGGTAGTCAATGGCGTTGTAGTAGTAGAGCTTGTCACGGAATTCTTCTCTGTCCTTCTCCCAGTTGCGTTCGATGAAGACGAAACAACTCACCTGCATGCACTGACCTGCAAATTCGAACACGGTTGCAAGTAAACTGTGCACACACCCATCTATGTTACTCACACATCTAGGTTACTGCTATAGATCTACATATAGTGTATATTGCTGTATAGTAAGACTGCTGGAAAAATAATTAGAGCGTTCATACGGCAATATGTCTCGACTATCTCCCCACTCATCTACACCTTCCTTTCACCGATTCATTCTGAGCCCCTCCCACCTTTATCTTTCCTTTTAAATTTTTTCTCACTCCTATTTAGTTCATCACCATTGGGGGGGGGGGGGGAGTTGAAGTCTGCAATTATATTTTTTGTAGTTGTTTTAAGCAACCACTACCGTGTTTTGTCTTTTGTTAAATTGTGTTCATCAGAGAATTTAAAAATAGAAACCATTCTTTTCTCCGGCAATAATTGCTCAAGCAGCAAACAGAGCATGAATTGCTGGAAAGGTTAGAGGGTCTTGGCAGCTTGTCATCTCTTTCACCATCAACAAACAAACCAGTTACAAGATACGTGGAGAGGATGACAAGCAATTGACTAACGTGGAGTCATTACAGAAATCTGACGCCTTCAGAACTGCTGAGAAGTGAAGATGAAAGCAATAACTTTAGATTAGATTAAAAAAACTGCAAGTTTTAATTTGTGTATGTGTGTGTGTGTGGGGAGGGGGAGGGGGGGGGGGGGGAGTAGTAATGGGTAGTCCTGAAGAATGCAATGCAAAGCATTTCTGACATAAGGGGAAAGTAGAGCTGCCAGCTAGCATGATAGAACTTGACTACTATTAACATTATCGGAGTAGCTTATAATTGACTGTTACTTGACATAGCCTGTTGGCACCTATCCCTTACCTAATATGGGTAGACTTCGGACAGGCAGCTTCTTGGTGACCACTTTCCAGAAGGACAGGTCTCCCTGGCGATCTATCACACTCCACAGGTACATCCAGTCCAAGTGGGAGACGTGGTTCATGATGATCAGGGAACGCCTCTTGAACTTTTCACCATGACCAAAAGTGCGGATCTTGATACCAAACATCTTTTCTGTTACGTCGAATATTCATCATCATCATCACCACCATCATCATCACCACCATCATCATCATCATCACCATCACAATCATCACAATCATCATCATTATCATCATCATAATATTATATCAAGGCTACACAATACACACTTACCATAAACCATCTGTCAGGAGAGTTGACAAACCACACCCACATCAGAGGAAATGACGGCAGGTGAAGAAATTCCAATAGGAAGACAAAGAGAGAGAGAGAGAGATCAAGCAGAGAGCAAAGAAAGAACACAAAAACAGATAATAAACAAGTTTCCATAGCAACATACCTGATATAGCTGAGCAGTCTACAAACTTGACACAAACAAGTTGGGGAGGAGGGAAAAACTATAAAATGTTCACAAAAATAATCTCACGTGATAAGCTTTGCTAAAATAGTAGTCTTCAAAGCAATATTTGATAAAATTGGCACGCAAGGTTGAGTAGGATCGATCGATCGATCGGCTACATATATACGTACATTAAATGGTGGGAGAAGCAGACAAACGAGATGAACAACAAGAACATGGCTACCAGCATATCTACCCTTGACCTAGGCCACACTACCTACTAACTTTAAGTAGTGGAAGCAAACAGCGCACAAATTAGAGAGAGGGATAGGTATATCCCCAATCCTTGGCATTAGAGAGAGGGATAGGAGTATCCCCAATACTTGGCAAGAATTAAATTATGCCCTTTTAACTGGTATAGTGACCTCACACTCTCTATCCAAAGGCTCTGTACTGTCGTATTATTAAAGACTTTTGGAGTTCATACGCAAGTGATAACTGAGGACAAAAAATTGATAAAGCATTCCTTCAAGCCTTAATGAGTTGACACAATATTAATTATCACAACTGCCAGGGCAGCACGAGTGGGTGTTGGTCACACCTGCAGACTACACTGAACTCCACCAAGCGAAGGATCCACCCAAATGATGGAAAAGGTTTACACTTAGTTACTTTCTCTTTGGGGCTGCAAGTACTACACTGCTCAGAGTTACAGCTGAGTTGTAGAGTATCAAAACAACTACCTGCTAATGATTAAAGAAACCTCAGATTTCACCAAGGGGTTTTCAGGCAAAATTTTTATTATATCAACTACCTCCACTTGGGACATTGAATTATCGAGACTTATTTTCCCTCTCCACATAGATAGAGACTGCTGTCATCAGACTCCATCTAAGAGGTATGGTAAAGTGTTCCAATCCATGGATTGGGACACCATCAAAGTTGATTCTCATTCCACAAAACAACAAGATAAAAGCTTAATGCCGTGAAAAAGCTATTTTATTTTGCAGTGAACTAATTTCTAAAACTATAAATGAAGTGAACTTGGCAGGATAGCTGCAAAGAAGTATGCCCTCATCCTACCTTTTAGCTGTATTCCAATTTTTGGTTTTGGCTGAGCTGATTCTGAAAATCGAAGAGCATTTACTCAGAAATTAGCTTTGCGTGTTTCTCAAGTCTGGTCAGCTAGCAGCAGTTTTTGGCCATTAGCTTTTTTCTTAGCTGAAAGCTGAATGCTCAATTTTTTTACAGATTGTAAATCAGTTTTCAGCTTTTGATAAAACTGGATTTCCAAATTTCCACTAAAAAATCGGGATTTGGATAGCTGATTTCTGAAATTTGAGACGAGTAAATCAGAAATCAGGTTTTCATTTTTCTGAAAGCCAATTGGCTGGTAGGGCACTCGCCCTTTAACTTTCAAGCTCAAAGCTGAAATCGACTCCAAAAAATCATCTTTCAGCTGAATACCAAGCTAAAAAGCTGAAAGCTGAAACTGGCTAAAACAACGCAAATCAGTTTTCGGGGGTCAAATAGATCAAAATCTGATTTCACCCATAAAATTAGGGATTTGGAAAATCTAGTGTCTGAAATTCAGAGGAAATAAATCAGAAATCAGGTTTTCATTTTTCTGAAAGCGGATTGGCCAGATAGAGCACTCACCCAGATCGCCAACTCACCGTCATAACGCTCATCCAATTGGCGGTGCATTGGTCGAAGAACCTCCTGATGGGCCAGTGTGGTACTACGCCCATCAGCTGCAGCAAATACAAGACCGGAGTGATCCCGATCACGGGAGTGGAGCCGATTGTGAAGGCGATCAGGGCGAACACGATAGCGCCCCAGGGAGAGCGCAAGAACCGCTGGAAAGCGTTGAGAGTTCTCTGCAAATTTGGAGGGAGAGGCTTGATGATTCCGGTCGTGAGATCCACAGGAGTGGTGTCCTCCTTCACGGGTTCAAAACCACTCGAGGTGCTTGACATTACCTCTATGTTTTTGTCGAATGAAAAAAAAATAAACAAAAAACAACAACAACAAATTGAGAACAACTTAACGAAGCACCACGGCGGGGGGCTGGCGAGAAAATGTATGATGATAAACTAGGGTGGGGTGTCACCCCTCCTTTGTAGAGAAAAGCAAGCCTGGACGGAAATTAGTTAAGGCGCGTGCGCACTCGCACTTCCTGTGCCGCCTCAACGAAAACGGCGGCCGGCGGCGCGGTCAACTCATAACTACACCACCAATATTAAATGGTAGATTTAAAAAAGAAAAAATAGTGCAGTACTTATTGATCCATGATAAAAAATATCCAATTTAAAAAAAAGTGCAGTTTGGTGAAAAACAACAACAACAACTTCTTGTTCAGTGCATCAATACATTTGATACCTATGCTAATAATTATTGTGAATAAAGTTTCAATTAAATTCACTACTTCTGAATGCTGCTTCAATTTCCTTCCTCTTGGAGGACATGTACATGTAGCCAAAGCCCTTCCAGTTGCCATAGGCTAAGAAGAAACAGCCAAAAATCATGTAAAGCCAGAAAAACGAGACGTGGAGTAGGAGCCAGGAGATGACACTGTTCGTGAAGAGGAACACAAACATGGAATAGAGGAGGAAAGGAATGTTTCTTCCTCTTTTCACTTCTGGAGACTTCGGGTATGACACAGAACTTCCATTTACAAGGTGACTATTTCCATTCCCAATGGAGCTTCTATTTGCAATTCCATTCCCGTTCCCGATTCCATTTCCATTCCTGGTTCCATGTCCATTGGAATAGACAGTATCCCTCTCACGGAACTCTTTATGAGTATAATAATACTCAAGCTCGACCTCCTTCTCCCTCCAACGATCCTTTATCCACTGCTTCAGCTCCTCCTGGTCCCGGGGAAGATCCTTTTCCTCGTACCTCCTCACGTGAAAATGCACCTCCCGCGGTATAATCCCCTTTCCGATGTCAAATTCCGTCTTCGGTAAAATGTCAGGGAAACCAATAGTCACGTCGTAAACAGCATCCAAGCCCCCATCACGGAGAGCGTTAATGACATACCGAAATCCGGTGGTACGTGGGTGGAAGCAATAGCTGTAACGGGGAAGTCCCTCCTCTTCGGCATACTGGTCACTCAGACGTTTGGTCTTCTGGGTGAAGTCTCCTCCCTCGGGGAAGATGAGGAACTGCAATGGATAGTCAATGGCGTTGAGGTAGTAGAGCTTGTCCCTGAACTCTGGCTGGTCCAACTCCCACTTCCGATAGACAAACAAGTAGTTGCTCATCTGCATACACTGACCTGTACCAATACAATACAATACACATGGTCCATAACAAACATTCCTGTAGACTGTACCAATACAATACAATACACATGGTCCATAATAAACATTCCTGTAGAACTAGGCAAGACACACCCCCACACAGTTGGAAATCACATTCACTTACACCAACTCACACTTAACCAATAAAATCCACCAACACTACCAACTCCATTAGAGTACAGAAACTAAATTCTTGCCCCTCCCCCTCCCCTCCCCCTCCTTCCCTTCCCAAAGAGCTTTTTTTTTTTCAAATGGAGATTAAAGAAATGCGTACTAAACTCAGAATTTCAGGTTCAGAAGACACTTTCATGTCTGACTAACAGACTGGAGCTGTCAATCCTCTCCCAACATGAGGTCCCACAAGTATTGACACGATGGGGGGAACTGGAACAGTGCATCCTTATATTAAAAAAGCATTCGGACTTTAAAGGGTCACTGGGGTATGACCTTGGCAACCCCTGAGAAGGACTTAGGCACAAGGCACAAAGTCTGAACATGAGGTTAGTTAGAATAACAGGCTGCTACAAATAATATACTCAAGTTTTTTTTAGACCTTTTTATGGAGGCATTTTGCCCCCAACCCTGAAAATGGTTTAGCACCCACTAAAAAATTGGCATGCCGATGACCTTCATGGTGATATTTGCCACAAATAATACCCAGTACACTCCTCATGACAGGGCACAGTAGGTAACTCAACAAGAGATAAACACCTTGTTTACATGCAGTTGTGATGGCTGTTTACGAGTCCTAATAGGACAAAGTCCCATGTTCCTCACTCGCAGGCAAACATCCTGAAAGAAGTTGTGAAGTACATAAGTCAAGACATGGCCAACTGATTATGGATACAAAAATATACATTTATCACCTGATGAGTTAACACATTCACACAAACTTACTACCAGCTAATAGATATCACTCAATATACTCACCACATCAGCTGATAATACTGGGTGGTGGGGGTGGCATGGTTGAATGGTGTGAGCTGGTTTTACTCCACCACAATACAACACTGTAAATCCTCCAACCTCTCCATCCTCCTCTCTCTTTCTCTCTTCTAGAGAACCCTTCCCCCTTATCACTCACCAGCTATTACATTAAGCCAAGTGTTGCACTTGCAAGTACATGCTATACAAACACACTGTAGTAAAACTGGTCTGTGAAATAAAGTACGATGTTAGGGTGGCCCATTCTTTCAAAGTGTTAGTTAACCATTGAAGATTGCCAGTTAACTACAGCAAAGTGCAGGCAATGAAGATCAAGAGTATTTCCTCGTAGTATATATAAGAATACAACTGTACCAACATAGAGTGGTCTACAGCATATCTGTCAGAAGTCCACATGTTGACCTGTAACTAGAAGCAACCAGTGCTAAGTAAAGGGATATAATTAATACCCAGCACTATCAGTTAGGTAAAGGGTTCTCCCTGGAGGTCGCAAGAGCACGAGAGGGCTGAGATTGCTGCATGAGATTGTCGGAAGGCACGGGCATGCGCCAACGAGCCCCATATAATATAGGGGAGCCCCATATAATATAGGGGTGCAGCTCGCAGCCAAAAGGCTAATAGCTAGAGAACCCCAAGCCACAATTAGGAACTAGCTGGATGTACGTGTAATAGAAACCCAGGACAGCTGTTCTAAGGGCCTGCCAGCTAGCTCTAGATTACCAGGTAAGGCAGTGTGCTGGGCTGAGGCTAACAATTTAAGGGGTAACTTAGCTGGCAATTTGGCTTCTCTTCCAGGCTCAGTAACTGTTGGTAAAAATATCAACAAACTGGCTTGAGAGAAACTCTCTATTAGTTTCCTATAGAAACAAACAGTAGCTAACACACACACACACACACACACACACACAGACTAAACTATTCCTGTACTGCACCCCAAAGCTCACTATATTCATGGCTTAGTAGTGTTCAAACTATAGAAACATGAAGATTAGAGCATATTACTTAAACAGAAATAACTATTCGCCAATTCTCAGGCAAGGTACTAGTACGATCCCACAAAGAACCATGAGCTTTCTGGTGCATGCATTTTTTAGAGGCAGAATTATCCTAGCAGGCAAGAATTGTATCTTTAGATCCATAGAGCATTGCCAAGAAGTATGCCAAGCTATGGAGCATGTCTTCTAGGAGTCCGCAGGTTCTTGACCTTTTTTTGGGGGGGGGGGGGGGGAGTTAAAAAAAAAAAAAGTCAAGAAAAAAAACAAGGTGGGAAAAATATATTGTTTAATCTCTTGTGGTGTGGTGCAGGTATGTGAAGTTGGAAGGTGAAGCTCCAAGCTGCTGGGAAAGGAAGACAGACCAGTGCTGATGCCCTTCATAAAAATCTGAAATATGGCATGTCTGGAACTTCAACACCTACTCTTGCAACATGTCAATTCACCATGGCGATGGCTTTCTGGAACACACAAGCATACACCCTAAGTGCTAAGGGTAAACATTAATCAAAATGAAATTGTAATTTTTAAAAAATATTTATAGCATAACTACATGTATACAGAAAGATCCTCGATGAATAGGACAACGTTCCAAACAACAAGGTAATCATTTCTCTGCGGGAAGAGAAGCCTTACTAATATGATATGCTCAACACAGTATTTAATAATAAGAATATTTACAGTAGTAGTAGTAGTAGTAGTAGTTACTTGTAGGGTATCCTTGGGAAAATTAAAAAGTTAGTAGGAGTGTGATAATAGCGTAGTAGTAGCAGCAGCAGTGGTGGTGGTGGTATGATAATGAAAATCGTTGAAATAGATTTGCCAGAAAATTAGTAGTAAAGCCTTTCTCTCCCTCCAGTCTTAGCTGTTCATCATTATCCATTATCATCGCTCCCATCAAAATAGCAGCAACGTTACAAGTGGGCGTACACTGGAGACCATTACCAGGTGTTACCGTAGGCCAGTGTAGATGTAGACCATTTCACGCCATACACTAACCCTGCAGAGTACTGTACCTAGCCCTGCTAATCATGTACTAATCAATTGACAACCTTTATAATATACACAGGCAAACTAGGCTGTTGTACCAACAAACTGTATAAAATGGCTGGTATTCAGATTAGTTACAAAACCACTTCATAGGTTTGTATATGTAATTTTAATCCTCCTGGTCTCCTGGGTTCAGATACTTTATGCTGGCTATCATAGTAATGGGCAAGCATCACAGCTGTTTCCATGGATACAGTTAGTATAATGCACATGATCAGTCAAAGATGTCCTCACAACCTGTTCATTGATGAACTATATAGTATCACCGTGGAGATAGAGGCAATCCTCAATAGTCGCCCACTTACTCCACTCGACTCTGCACAAGACGATGGCATAGAGGTACGTTCTCCTGGACATTTTTTGGTGGGTAAAGCTCTCAAATCTGTTCCAGCTCCCGACATATACTATGGATACTATTATTATAGACCTAGTTCTTTAAAGGTGGTTTGTTTATGTATGCATGTATGTATGTATGTATGTATATATAATATACACTCTTCTCCTTGCTAACTCCCTACCCTCCACTCTTGCATTTTGTGGTTTTATGGTTACATGATATAGTGGTACACTCCATGCAATGGCCACACCAGATACCAACAAATCCACCAACTCACTCAGGCCATTATTGCTGGGAACATCTCAGATTATGTAAGCCATTCCGAGGTGTTACGACAACCACAGATGTTGTTGCCACTTCTGGCAGGAAATTTATTTCTTATTCAGATTACACTGGAACCATCGAGCACCAACAGTCTGTGTGTGTATGCGTGCATGTGTGTGTGCGCGTGTCTACTAAATTAGCTCCAGAAGCTCAGCTAATAACTCCCTCTCTCTATCCTATCCTCCCCCCCTTTCTTCCTTCCTCCTTTGCAACCTTCTCCCAGCGCTCATACAGATTATTTCTACAAATATGACAACTTCCAACTCTCTCCAATCTCGGCCACTACAGGATCGCCTCAACAACACACACAAGCACCCGCGAATTCCACCACCAGTCGGCCATTTCAACACACTGACACACCTATTCAAAAGGTAGGAATTCACCTTTTCCTCCTTGCCCCTGTGATTTAAAAAGGTAATTCAAATACTATCATCACACTAGCTCACAATATCATACATAGGATGCACACACACACACACACACACACACACACACACACACACACACACACACACACACACACACACACACACACACACACACACACTAGCAAACACATACCAGCAAATGCAAAAAATGCAAATTCTCTTGCTGCCGCTAAGCGGTCACGCGCACCTGGCAGAGCCAGGATGCCTGTGCACTAAGCAGGCACTGTGAGCCGTGCAAGCAAAGCTCCTGGATCCGGGCTAGGAACTCGCAGGAGAACAGGCCTTTCCTCACAGCAAGTGGTGTGGGCACCCGAAGTCCCACCTGGACCATTGCTGTTCATGAGAACACTGGAAGCCACATACCAGCACACACACAAACACACACACACATACACACACACACATACACACACTAGCAAACACATACCAGCACACACACTAGCAAACACATACCAGCACACACACATACACACACATACACACACACACACACACACATACACACACTAGCAAACACATACCAGCACACACACATACACACACACACATACACACTAGCAAACACATACCAGCACACATACATACACACACACTAGCAAACACATACCAGCACACACACATACACACACACTAGCAAACACATACCAGCACACACACATACACACACACTAGCAAACACATACCAGCACACACATACACACACACACACACGCACAATAAATGGGGAAGCCACACAAGTTCACAAGTTCACTGTCTGTAAGAATTGTCTGGTAAAATGACTGGACGTGTACAGACTGATAGAGAACACTGGAAGCCAGTCAAACAGAGATGGAGGGAGGAGAGATCAGTCAATGGTTGCCACAACACATTCAATCAGTTGATCTGCCACGGGTGATGAAGGACTGTTAAAGGAGAACAGCTCATGGGTTTGTGCTGTGAGTTGTTCTATTCCTTTACTTTGTGAAACCCGCCCCCATCCCCTGTGTTTATACCCCCAGATTAGAAAGAGAAGCGGATGAAGGGAGTGTGCAGACTTTTTTCTCTTAAATATAAATTAAACAATTATAAATGCATATTCAATTTAATTGCAATAGAAGAGGCACAAGATAGCATATTCCAAGTGGGTGTAAAGATTTCGTTTGAGGGTGTCAAAAGTGGTTTTTAGATGTTATTTGTGATGCTTCATTATAATGAATATAAGATTTGACAATGCATAGCCACTTAGGAAGCAGAAATATGACCACACACATATAAAAACAATAGCATAGGATCCATCTAAACTAATCTTATACTCTCAAGACATAAAGTCATTCTTGTTTTTTTGAGTGTGTAATTCTCTCTATCCCCCCTCCTGCCTGGTAACCCTATTAATTGGCAGTTAATGAACTCTCCTAAGATCTAAGATACTCTTCCGGTTACAAAATTAGAACGTGGATCAGTAACAAAAGAATCCTCAACACGTCACTATGACAACATATCAACCTTTCAAAACAAAATCCTGCATGATCCTCAAACATTGTATGTGTGTGTTAAGTGACACTCCTCCTGTAATAGCATTATAATTGGCGAGTGAGTGAAGTGAGCGAGACACTATACAGTGGTGTCAAATTGAGAATTGGGGATATTTACTTATATATGTGTGGACGTACGTATGTCATTTGTACTTTCACCTCTCGTATTTTTTTGTTAGCTCGGTGTTTGACCCCGTCTCAAACTTTACTAAACAGAATCCTCTGGATCATTACCCGTATCATCCTAGAAATTGTATGCTTTGAATTCTTTTGCGGGTGCAGTTAAAACTCAAACATTTAATGGAGTTCCATTTCTATTTGAGTTAGTGGCAGTGGTAAGTTAATACGCTGTTTGTCATAGTTAGAAGCCCTACGTAACAGTATTTACTTGAAAGTTCATTGTCCGGTAGAAGGTAAGTCTCGTGTAGGTGTGTTCAGTGGTGTGAATAGTATTGTGCGTTACAACTACTACTTTTCGAACAGTTGCAGAGAGTGGTTACTATGGCATTAAATCCCTTTTACTGTATATACGTAATTTAAAAACTCAAGACTTTTTTTTTTAGTAGCTTGAGGGGTTAGAAGTTAAAATCAATCGTTTAACTATAGTGTATCGGAGTCAGTTTCATTTGAAATGCAGGAGAAGTGTGGGCTGTGTTAGAGACTTTCAAGTGTCATTGAAACTTCCATCGATTGATCTTATTGGAGATCCTGTGATCATTTTAGAAAGTCCCAAGGGGAGGGGGCGGGGAAGCATAACTTACTTATTTGGAGCTATACTGTTTGTGCTGCAGGAATCGAGTGTGTCAAAAGTACTTGTAAGTTCTTTTTTCATGGATTTGAAATGTCAGAAGTCAACAGCAGTAATGTAAATATTAATACAGAAATTGAGCTAGTTAATTCACTAGTGATGTGCTTGAGCACAAATGGCGAGCGAGCCTAAAACTACCTCCCAATACTATCAATGGTGCCCACAGTGGATGGTCACTGAAATTCAATTTTCCTTTCACTGATTATTGTACCCAGCACTTGAACTTAACAAGTCAAGTACATTTAGGCCAAGTTGATATCACTCCATAAGTATTTGTACTGCAAAAGAATAAAGAAATCAAGTCATAACACTCTCTTTCCCTGACCAGGGAGGAGGATGCAGAGGTGAATATGATGACCCCCCACCTCCCTCCCCCCATTTTTTTTTTTTTTGCAGAATACACTAATACACATTAGTGCTACATACATTACAAGTGAAGTTGACTTTTCAAACTAAGACCCCTTACCACCAGCTAGATGATATGACCCTTTACCAACTTGATATTTAAAACAAATCACAGCATGAAGTGCTAAACTTGAGAGTACTTTAGCCTCAACCATGTTTGTGTTGTTGTTGTTGTTGTTGTTGTTGTTGCTTTTCTAAATGTGTGATCATATTTCAAAAAAAGGAGCAGTGGTAGGGAAAAATAAAATAAAATGAGTTTGTTCATTATACATGTATGTGAGATAAAATACACATTAAAAACTTAAGCCACCAGAAAGCTAATTGCTCCTTTAGATGATTCATTCCCACACACAAGAATAACTAGACGTCCCATTAGCTAGTTCCAGTCAATCATCACTATCGACTAGTCAACGTGGATTCTTCATAAACATGTCTTAACTATATAGCACTAACTGTGTGACACCTCTCCCCGCATTCCTGTATTGAAACTTTAGGTAATTGGAGAGGCATGATTACTTGCTAAGTAGTCAATAAGACACTGTGCAAGTGTGACTGTCGCATTCCTGTACTTCAGAAATACTCAAATCTAGCTTTTGTACCAATAAAGATTTTTTTTTTGCTGATATTTGAACAATGTGCATCATAATTTACTAGCCCCTACCACGAGGCATGTTACACTAGAATACATAGCAACAATATGTACAATTTTTTTAACGCATTGTGCCACACCCACTCAATGACTACCTTGTATCACACCCACTTAATGACCACATTGTGCCACACCCACTCTACGGAACGCTCGTTTAATAATCAACTTCTGCAATACCTCCTCAGACCACCTGCCACACCCACTCAATGGTCATCTCTTTTAAGACTTATGCCACACCCACTCAACCCACTTTGTGCCACACCCACTCAACCCACTTTGTGTCACACCCACTTAATGGTCATCACATGCCGCCACACTTTTCAACATCTTATGCCGCACCCACTCAATTATCATTCTATGCCACACCCTTTGAATGATCATCAGATCCCTTTCTAACCACACCTACTAACAGGTCTGTCTACTCACCGAGAATGGGCAGGTTCCTGAGTGGTCTTCTCTTGGTGACTGGCTTCCAGTAAGTGAGGTCTCCCTGTCTGTCCACGACACCCCAGAAGTACATCCAGTCAAAGTGGGACACGTGGTTCATGACCATCACAGAACGCCTCTCAAAATTCCCGCCGTAACCAAACGTACGTATACGAATCCCTAACATGTTCTCTGAAATTATGTAGAAAAAGTAGAGAGTATTAGAAGAGGTGCAGGGGGAAAGAGGGTGGGAGAAGGGGTGAAATATAATGGAATGTAGTGATGTAGTGTAAATAAGCTAAACAAATAAAACAATTTGTGAGTTTTCAAATGCAAACTGTGCCTAGTTACTGTAACAATTTTTGAGTGATAGAATTTCAATAATTTTACTACAGAAAAAGTTGTGTTTACTCTCACTTTAACAGGAAATTTAGAAGCAACAGTTTTTCACCGTTTACAACTTGTTTTTATAAATGTAGAAATCAAAACCGTAAAACTTCCTCTTCCTCACCCCACATGACATCATAACCTAGCACAACTCAATTTAACTCTTCTCTGTGGACAAGTTGCCTCATACACAATACAAATAAAATTTAACTGAAACTATTGCTGTCTCATTAGGCAGAACAAATCCACCGCGTATAGTGAGTGTTTGAAATGATAAACAGCCCGCTGATCTCTATCACAACTAAGGTGCTATTCCCCTATCAACAGTTCCTGCACTAGCCTTTACAACCAGCCAGTACAGTGGCTACAAGTAGAGTAGAGTGAGGTCTCCCTCATGGACTTCTCTATGGAATGTTGATACATTTATTAGAAGCTGTAGCTGCACTATAGTGAGTGTATGTGTGTGTATGTTGTGGTTAGAAGGAGCAGTGTGTATCCTAGGAACACACGCATTGTTGCTCCAGTGAAACATACATTGCTTGAAAAACTAAAATTCCGTTATTCTTCCTTGGAAGAACTTTCGATTTGTAGATTGACAAGAGGCACCAAAAGAGGAGAGGTGGCTATTTAAATTATGTGAACTTGAATGAGAAAAAATTTCTTCGGTATCATAAATGGAATGAATAGACTTAGCTGGCAATAATTATCCCGGCTAGCTAGATAGCACGCGTGCTAGTGAACACATAAAACGACGTACTACCTCGTAATAAATGTAAGACTGCTAGTCCTCATTCTTGATGAAGAAAGTTCATTGCAACTATTTTTACGTCATATAGTTTTTTGATGGCTAAAGGAAAATTACAGATGTGTAGAACCTGAGGACGAGTGTGCATTATTTAGTATCATCAATAGTTGTCATGGTTACTCAGTGAGAATAAACCAATCACTCCTGAAGATTATAAAGAAGGAGTTCACACTTAATGGGATGTAGAAATCAATTTTCTCCCTCTCCTGTCCTTCCTTTACATATTGTTGCCTTAGCCAGCAGGAAATGGTAGGCACAACAAGACTAGATTGTTTGTGATAGCTAAGATGTATAGAAGCAATCTGAAGACTTATCAAGTTGACTTAGCATAACGTACACTATATATTATGCCACCTAGCACTCCGGCACATTAAACAAGCAACCTTCTCTTTGCACTGAGACAAAGGTCACTCAAACTTCATACCAACATCTCTTTCCCCAACCAGTACACCATCAACTTTGAGTCACTGTGTCACATACACATAATGAGTACATGTGAACTGACAGCATCACATAGTTCAAGATAACAAGGCTTTTTTACAAAGTTTTTTTCTTTCTGGTAGACTTCAGATAAGCAGGCAGTCAACACTGAAAGCTATTTTATCATTTCCCCCCCAAAACGAGAGATTCAATGAAGAGAGCAGTGAGATAGAGAAACAGCTTTTGTACCAAAAGAAGTTTCCAATTAACTACAAATCTTCTCTACTTACTTTTGTGCCTCTAAAACTAACTCTAAGTCTACGACAAGTATGTGTCCTTCTTTCTCTAGAGTAAAAATATCAACGAGAGAGAGTCTGTCAGATATGAGTCCCCGAAATGAGACCTGAAGCCATATAACAACACTAAACCACATCAGCTGTCACCCCACACACTCCACCACATGCACCTTCACGACAGGTAACTGGCCAAGAAGAAGTGACCCCAATTAAGCTACGACATCGGCTTGCACGTCTCTTGCTCCATTAGCAACAATATACAAGTAGAAGTGCTTGCATGCATGCATGTGAAGTGGACAGCCACATGTACAAGAAACCTTCCAAGAGACTCCCGTGACATGTTACATGGGTAATCTCCATTAGGTTATGGACCATGGCATGCCAACAACCCCCACCCCCTCCCTCCTCAACTGACACTCGTCCATAAACCTACTACTCTTATTCAACTAACAAGCTGTATCAATGGAGGGTCTTGTTTGAGCTGGAAGGCGACTAGGAAATAAACAGGAAGATAAATAATTTGATAAAGATATCCACAGGGTAACATTTCACTTACTTACTTCAATGCTAGCTACTTCATCGTCCTTTTTGTTTGTTTGTTTTTTTCAGAAATAAATTTCCAAGCATGCCCGCCACTACTGTGTACAAGGCTTGCTGATGTGAAAGCTTATTCTAAAAGAATGTTTTTGAGAAACATCAGGTTACTAAGCTACCAGCTTTACTATGACCCTTCATCAATAATAAAAATTAAAAAGCAATGAACAGCTGCTTCCAGTTACAAACCTATGAAATTGAAGGTAATTTAATGAATGTGACACAGGCTTTCTGACTTTAGAATTAAGTATTTTCTCGATTACTCACCATATGTAAACTGCCGAGGTGTGGTGTGGGTTTGGAGATGATGTTGAGTTACATAAATTAAATATATAATGCAAAAATATATATAAGCAAGCGTCTCAGTAACCAAACAAAATCAACAACAAAATAACAAGAGCAATAATAAAAACAATATTATTATGCAAACAACACACATTAATGTTCCTCCCCAGCGATTTTTGTTTAAATTTTACACCCAAAATGAAGTGCTAAATAATGTGAATGCAACAAGAAAGCAATTATCTTCACCAGGCCTGCACCCAAGCAGTAATACATCTTTACAAAAATGCATTCCGAGCTTTTAGGCACTCGTTTTCTGCACGTGAACAAAAAAATGACTCGCACCCGAACACACACATAATATGAACTAACCATCTTGGTTGTCATGGCAACACTAGGTAACCTAAAATTGAATGTCACTATGCGACATTTATTAGAACACGAGTTTGACCTGCTGACACGCTGCCCCCCCCCCCCTCCTTCCTCCCTCCCTCCCTTCCTTCCTTCCTTCCAGTCCATTACACTAGCCTAACCTATTTTACACCTCACTTGCCACCACATCATTCCACATCATTTGGTCAATCCTCATAGCCTTGAGTCACTCATTACCACCTGATAAAATATGTATGTACTACATATACCAACTACGGTTGTGAAACCAATTAACACTCATAAAAAACTTGTACCACAAACATTCGTGAATGTCATTGAGTTGGAACAGATTGTAAGTATACAATCCAAATACCAAGGATAGTGCAGAAAGAGGGGAGTGGCATAAGGGGTTAACTGAGTAATTAGGAAAGAGAATCTACAAGTGATGTGATTGTGTCTACCCTGTACTGGTCATTATTTCTGAAATACATCAATACAGTATGTAGCTCATATTTAATATTGCTAAAGCCACTCACTGTCAGATTAAGGACAGGGTAATGGCCGACAGGGGACAACAGTGCTTTCTATAGCAGCTAAAATTTGGAATCTGCACGCATTAGAAGAAGGAAACTAATCCTATTGTACTCTACAGAACTGGTAGACGGCGAATTCCACTATCACTGACATTAAGAAAAATGCATATTAAATTGGATTATATGAGCTATTGGATTTATAACACCCCCTATCTCCAATTAGTTTGTAAAATCCAATTTCTACCACACATTCTTTGCATTATCAATAAGCTCTCCCTCCTGCCTCCAGATATCACTACATCCCATAACATAAAGTAAAGTATCACTTCAAAATTCACATGTAGCAAGTTTAAAGCATGTGAAGCACCAAGTGAAAACTTTGAAATATTTGAAAGTCTACAAGAAAAATTTGGAAAAAAAATTTCGAACAACATATTATTTGATGGCAGTATGTAGCCAGAGGCTAATGCTACAGTAACCAAGCATGAAATTGGCAGCTCTTGTCGCGTCCAAGGATCACGTTAAGTAGTCAGGGCATGGCCACATTCCTAATCACACCAGTCATTCTCTGACTGATAATGGAAGAAATGCTACGATACAGTGGTAACCTTGGAAGTGCTTGGCAGGAGAATGTTTCTGAACCATACACCATACGTGAACACTCGTCACTGCAAGCGTATTTCAGGTAAGTAAAGGTAATTACTACGTTCCTAACACACTACAATAATGATATCACAGATTAAAACTACTAGACGACGACTTCTTCCTTACTCACTTACACACACACACGTTTTTCACACGCACCCACAAATAATCCTTTGTGTGTGTGTGTGTTTTACGCACTCGCACAGACATAATCACACATCTTAGTTTCGTCACAGATAAAACTTAGCGAACTAATAGTTTGAGACACGCCCGCATCACACCCACTGTACATCCATTTTCTTACCGTCATGACAGACATCCAGTTAGCACAGCACAGATCAAAGCATCTCCGCCCAAACCAATGGGACACCACCCCACACCTCTCCATGAGGAAAAATATTGGCGGAATAGCTATCACTGGCAGTGCCCCCATAAAGAATGCAATGAGCAGGAAGATGATGGCTCCAAAAGTGGACCTCATAACTCTGTGGAACGGGTTCAGACTAGCTTGCACTGTAGGAAGAGGTCCAAACATTCCCTTTTGTAAGTCCACAACTGGAGGCAAATCAACAAGCGACCCACGAGGAGGGGCCATGACCGACTCTAACTGTAATTCCAAGCAGCAATATTAAAAATTAAAGTCTTTCTCGGGATTGGAACGGGAACACAACAAAGCAGACAGCCAACGCCTATTCTCCAGCAGTTTTATTTTTCTCGTCACTTCGTTGCTCTTTTCCGTCACGTCGCCGTGTTTTTAGGTGGTCAGCATCGTATGTTCATCATCCGGTGGTACGGTGTGTGTTGTTGTTTAATTTCCTCTACGTACGTCGCGGCTTTTATTTTTTGTAATCTTCGCGCCGGAAATTTTCCCGATGCTGATTCCCTATATATGTATATATATGACGATACCTTTCCACTCAAATAAGTAGGTACGCTTTTTAAACAATATTGGCTTGTACATCAGTCAACAATGAGCTAAAAGCTTTGATAAGAACTTTCCTTTTGCTTCGGGCACAGTCTAGCGTTAGGTCGAGTGTGCAGTAGGGGAGAAATTTTTACCGTGTAGAGGTCGTGCGCGTGACGTCAACTAATGACGTAATTACGAGGCGGAGACCACATATTGATATGGACTATTTCCAGGGGTTAGATCCCAAAGTAGCTTCACAATTTGTTTCAAAGTGCTTTTGGGGGAGCATACTTGGACAAAGAAATGGTGTAAGTCAATTTTAATTAATAGTGCATTTTTTATTACCTATTTGGTTCAAATTAATAAAGTGTTTGTTATAGTTATAAGTTATATTATTCTGGCAGACCAAGGATATAAATTGAATTAATAAGCAAGAATGGCAGAAGTGAAGAGCTCTCTTTGATGTTGTGATACAACCGGCAGAAGTAAAATTCCATGTTTTACTTCGAGATTGCATTGATTGTTGTGTTTCTTGCTTCTAAATAAGTGATTTGTTCTGAGTTACCTGCACAACAGTATTTCACCAATATTGAGTTTATTTTAATCAAATAAACTTTAGAGATTGAAACATTATTGAAATTTTATTAATTCTAAATAGTCCAAGTGTAACTGGATAATAAAGATTATTATAAAGTGACTGTTGTAGACTTATGTCACCAAACTTAAGAAGAAAATCTGGCATCAGGTTAATTATCTTCTTGGCCTTATTTTGGAAAATTATTCTTAGTCCCATTCATTTTCTGATGGTGATTAATATGCCCCTTGGCTGGAAGCTTATTATCCTTTTTTCTTTCCCCTTATCTTATAGGATGAATAAATGAAATCTCAGCTTTAGGAGCTGGATAAAGTAATTTGCTATAATAATAATATTAACAACAACAACATACAATTTTTAGGTATATAATCATATTCAAGTTTATTTCTTGCTTTGTCTTTTTTAACTGCACATGACATAATTGTGGCTTTATGTACAAACTTCTCAACTAAAAAAAATATAATAACAGCAAATATTGGTACATACCAGTAATGCCAAAGAGTATTTAGACAAAGTGCAGAAAACAATAGAATGAAAGAGTAAAATGAGTGAACAGCCATGATAACACCATCAAGTTGAACTATATCTTCCTTGGAATTTTCTGTATTGTTAAAAAAATATCATTATTATGGTGCAATAATAATAATAATAATATTATTAATAACAATAATAATAGTATTAATTATAATAATAATAATAGTTTTAAAATTATAAAATGTCAATGGATGGCTCAGCACAACCTGGAACGGCTACAGCATTTCCTCCTGCACTGCCACTGAAAAAGGTAGTTGAACTATTATCCAGGGGAAAAATAAAGGGAACAAATGTTGTTCTTTGCAAACATTTAACCCAAGATAAACAAAAGTATTCTTTATAAGATACTATTTGTTGAGTTTTTGGAATTTTGTTGGCCCAAACTTAAACAGCCTTGAATCCTGCACACCATCCAGCCTTCACTAAACCTTCAGAATCTGCCCCATGCAGAGCCTACAAAAAAAAAATACTGCTATTAACATTTCCAAATATCAATACTTACTTTTGTTTCTCTGGTAGCTATGAGGACTGGTAGTGCAAGAACTTCAGCTTTGTACCTGCTCCTGGTAGTACTGGAAAGTGAGACAGTAAACTCAGAATACTTGGAGAAAACCATGCAACCGCTGCCGATACTGCTCCTCTAAATCTACTTGAATTTGACCGTGGTACTTGCCCGCAGTGGTTAATCCTGCGGCTCCATCCTACTCCAACGTCACCTCGCCCTCCAACACGGCCCCGTCCATGCTGGCAGCTCGGTGCCACACGGACTCTACCCTTATTAACTAATTTCTTCCTCTCTAACCGTCCCCCTAATACCTTATTTATTCCCTCTATGTCTATCTATTTCTTATTCAATTCCTCCCTATTTAATTCCGCAGCTATCTTGCTGAGTGGTTTGGCCAAGGTGGTCGCCGGAAGCCCCACCCCCGGGCCAACCTGTGCTGGCTTGGGGCAATTATATGGGGCGGGGCAGATGCCCCATTTAATCCCGGCAACACACGGTATCACGGCGAGTAGCACAAGGCTACACGCGGGAGAGTGAAAAAAAAAATAATAATAATAATTAGAAGAAAAGAAAAATACACCTAAAATATAATTAACCCCTCCCCAATAGTTCATGGTAAGGTGTGGGTGGGTGGGATTTAGCAAACTCTACAATTTACACCACTTGTGTTGCTTGCTCCAGGTAGGGTAGACTGACCACGAGGCAGGTCAACCTGTATTTTCTCCCGCTTTCCCACCTACCCAGGTGTCCCCATATCTAAGTCGTAGGAGTTCCCACCTGGCATTAACCCCACCTAACTTGCAGTTAAATGGCCATTAATCCTGCGGCTCCATCCTACTCCAACGTCACCTCGCCCTCCAACACGGCCCCGTCCATGCTGGTAGCTTGGTGCCACACTGACTCTACCCTTATTAACTAATTTCTTCCTCTCTAACCCTACCCCTAATACCTTATTTATTCCATCTATGTCTATCTATTTCTTATTCAATTCCTCCCTATCTAATTCCGAAGCTATCTTGCTGAGTGGTTTGGCCAAGGTGGTCGCCGGAAGCCCCACCCCCGGGCCAACCTGTGCTGGCTCGGGGCAATTATATGGGGCGGGGCAGATGCCCCATTTAATCCCGCCACAGGAGGTACGACCAAGCCCCCGGGCCAGTCACAGCTAGAGGGGCAAGGGGAGGGCCTCCGGCCGCCCAGACCTAGCCGAACTACCAATCCAAGACTCAAATGACAACAATATTCATGATGCATTAGGGAGGTAGATAGCAAAGTCACACAACAAATGAAGGTGACAACAGTGATACAAACGAGAAAAACAGGAACGAAACAAATTATAACCATTAACACAACATGGCTGAGTATGTAGTTAACTGCTGCCGAGGAATCCGCACATATTCTAAGTACGCCAGGCTCTTCCAACGGCCTAGAGTCTTGATAGTAGAGTCCTCCATTCCACGGGCAGCAGCTGTCGTGGCCGCCCCTATCCGGAAACTATGACCGGCATAGCTAGCAGCCTGGACTCCAGCAGACTCTAAAGCCTGACGCACAGCTGCAACAAATCTCTGGCGAGTTAATGGCCGGCCATCACAGTATGCAAACAGGGGGCCAGCATGACTGCCTCGCACTAGCAAGTAGGCGAGCATAGCCGACACTGGACAGAGATCTGAGGAGACTCTCCCAATGAACAAAGTGATCCCCTGGCGAAACGGATCGGTCTTCGATGCCTTCAACTTGACGCT